>WNGI01001051.1_pt1 | contig 22377 bp, 18 predicted proteins | sample 5400621 | NCBI WGS metagenome assembly WNGI01 (sample SAMN13153374, study PRJNA577476) | soil metagenome | isolation source: 20 cm soil or saprolite under Garry oak tree replicate 1 | place: USA:California | collected 2016-06-15
TTAGGCACGCCGCCAGCGTTCATCCTGAGCCAGGATCAAACTCTCCATAAAAGAGTGCCCAAAAAGGCACTCGCTCAAAAACTGACGTTGACTTGCACTACCAAACTGTTAATGTGCCTTGCCTCACACCCAAAAAATACCAAAGCAGACTGGTAACTATGATACCTCTATAAAGCGACCATGTCAACACAAGTACTGGCTAAAACTGTTATATAAATTGCAACATTACTAAAGACACGGCCGCACCGACCAAAGCACCTACTACTACCTCTGGTACACGGTGGCCGAGGGCGCTATGGAACTTGATCTGCAGGCCGGCTTTTTTAGCCAATTCCGCTACCACGGCGCCTTGTTCGCCCACAGAGCGCCTAACATTCACCGCATCATAAAGCACGATAGTACATAGTACAAAGGCAATACCAAAGGCGCTTGAATCAATGCCTTCTTTAATACCGATTGTTGTTAAAAGCGATATAGCGATGGCGGCATGTGAACTAGGCATGCTCCCAGACCTAAAAAAGAACGATAGATCTTTAAACGAGCTATCCCGGTAGGCCTGCACCCAAAACTTCTTAAGTATTTGAGCGACAAGCCAAGCAACCACTGGAACGAGCACATACGCTGATAGATGTAGACTCATAGATTTTTAACTTTACTTGCCCTTATTGTAGCGCATCTGCTTCCGTTACTGCCTCTTCTAGCTCTTCGGCTACTTCGTTTTCGGTGACAAGCCCGACCGAAGCTACATTATCACGACCGTTCAGGCGCATAACGCGTACACCCTGAGTGGTACGGCCTAGCACTGGTATATCTTTAAGTCCTATGCGGATTGCTTGACCCTTAGTCGATATAACCAAAATTTCTTTCGTTTCAGGGGTAACAGAGTGCACCGAGATTAGTTCGCCCGTTTTGCTATTTACAACGGCAGCCTTAATACCAACTCCGCCACGCTTGTGAGCTGGAAAGTTCGATACCTTGGTCAGCTTGCCGTAGCCATTTTTGCTGAGCACGAGCAATTGGCGATCGTCCTGCACTAGTTCTGCGCCGACAACGCGATCCCCTTGACGCAAGCGAATACCTCTCACGCCCCGCGCCGAGCGGCCCATGGAACGAGCATCTTTCTCTTTAAACCGTATTGCCTGCCCAAACGAAGTCGAGATTATCACCTCGTCCTCACCACTGCTCAGGTGGATCCAGCGGAGCTCATCACCGTCGTCCAGCCTTATAGTAATAAGACCGGAGTTGCGGATATTGTTGTAGTCGCTCAGTGGAGTCTTTTTTACGACACCCTGGATAGTGGTCATGAATAGATAGCCTTTGTCACCTCTGCTTTTCTCTATCTTAATCAGCGAAGTAACGTGCTCTTCTGGCTGCAGCTGGACAAGATTAACAACAGCTACACCTTTGGCGGTTAAACCAGTTGCTGGTACTTCATAGACCTTAAGGCGAAATACACGGCCCTTATTGGTAAACAGGAGTAGCCAATCGTGAGTGCTGGCAGTTACCAGCTGGTCAATAACGTCCTCTTCCTTAGTGGTCATGCCACGCTTGCCTTTACCACCCCTGTTCTGGCGGCGATATTCACTGACCATGGAACGTTTAATGTAGTTCTCTGTTGTTATTGTAACTACAACTTGTTCATCTGGAATCAATTCTTCGTCGCTGAACTTGCCCATCTCTTGGCCGATAATTTTGGTGCGCCGCTCATCAGCATAGGCCTTTTTGACCGCCAACAGCTCTTCCTTAATAATTGCCAAAATTCTCTGCTCATCGGCCAAGATGCTCTCGAGTTCTGTAATCAGCCTGCGTAGCTCCGCTAGCCTATCTTCTATCTTCTGGCGCTCTAGGCCTGCCAAACGGCGCAGTTGCATGGCCAAAATAGCACTGGCCTGCACATCGCTTAGCTTAAAACGTTTTATTAAGTTGATCTGAGCTTCTTCCGTAGTTTGGCTGGAGCGAATGGTGCTAATAACTTCGTCAATATGATCGAGCGCTATCGATAGGCCTTCCAGGATATGGGCTTCATCTCTAGCTTTTTGCAGCTCAAACTGGGTACGGCGCCGAACAACGACTTGCCGATGCTTCACGTATTCCTTAAGAATATCTTCCAGCCCTAAAATACGTGGCTGAATACCGTCCACTAAGGCCAGCATGTTGTAATGAAAACTGGTTTGGAGTTGGGTCAGTTTATAGAGTTGGTTAAGAACTTTCTTGGGGTAGGAATCTTTTTTGAGCTCTATTACTACTCGCACCACGCCGCGAGCGCTTTCGTCTCGTAAATCTGAAATGCCAGTAATTTTCTTCTCTTTTACCAGCTCGGCAATGCGTTCGATGAGTGTTGCTTTATTAACAGCATAAGGCATCTCGCTAACAATAATCTGATGTTTACCTCTGGTGGTCTCTTCAATTTCAGCAACCGCCCGTACAGCTAAACCGCCCCGGCCAGTGGCATAAGCTTGGCGGAGCGAATCACCACCATAGACGATACCGCCGGTGGGAAAATCCGGACCCTTTACATACTTCAGAAGATCATCAAGTGTTGTATCGTCTGGGTGTTCAATAAGGTGGATCAGTGCGTCGACCAACTCACCCAAGTTATGGGGTGGAATGCTAGTAGCCATGCCAACGGCAATACCCACCTGACCGTTTAGCAGCAGGTTCGGTAATTTGGCGGGCAATACGGCTGGCTCTTGCTCGGAGCCGTCGTAGTTATCACGAAAATCGACAGTATTTTTATCCAGATCCGCTAACAATTCGGCGCCGACCCGGGACATGCGTGCCTCGGTGTAGCGCTCGGCAGCTGGCGGATCGCCATCCATAGAACCAAAGTTGCCCTGACCATCAACCAACATGTAACGCAGGGCCCACTCCTGAGCCATACGGGCCATGGCGTCGTAAATAGCGGCGTTGCCGTGCGGGTGATACTTACCCATCACATCACCGGTTATGCGCGCGCTCTTAATAAACTTAGTACCCGGTCGCCAACCGTTGCGCTCCATAGAGTATAAAATTCGACGGTGAACCGGCTTGAGGCCGTCGCGCACATCTGGCAAGGCCCGGGCGATAATCACACTCATGGAATAACGCAGGTAGCTGCGCTCCATTACGTCCTCGACAGTGTCGAGCTCTACCATGTGGGAGTGTTGTTGCTCTTCAACCACTTCACCTTCTACAATTGGTTCGTCTGTAATGTCGCTCATAATTAAATGTCCAGATCCTCAGTGCTAGTAAATTTCGCGTGGGTTTGGATAAAGTTTTTTCGTAGCTCTACCTCTGTACCCATCAGTTTGTTGAAAATGGCGTCGGCTTTTTCGGCGTCTTCAATCCTCACCTTAATAAGTACGCGGTTCTCCGGGTTCATAGTAGTATCCCACAGCTGCTCAGCGTCCATTTCACCCAAACCCTTGTAGCGCTGGATGTCTGTTATGCCAGCTTGCTTGCGAGGATCATCGGTCAATTCAATTTTGGTGCCGCGTTCTTTACGCTCGGCGATAAGCCGGGCCATAATTTCCTCGCGCTGCTCGTCGTCGTAGGCATAAAAACGCTTGGTGCCGCCAGCTTTGAGCAAATACAGGGGTGGTTTTGCCAAATACACATGGCCTTGCTCGATAATTGGACGCATAAAGCGGAAAAAAAACGTCATAAGCAGCGTAGAGATGTGGCTACCGTCAACATCGGCATCGGTCATGATGATAATGCGGTCGTAACGCAAGCTATTCATGTCGAACTGCTCATCTATACCCACGCCAAGCGCTTTAATAAGGCTGACAATTTCGTTGTTAGCTAACATCTTGTCCAGCCGCGCGCGCTCGGTGTTGAGCACCTTACCCCTTAGCGGCAAAATAGCTTGAGTTTTGCTATCACGGCCACTCTTGGCCGAACCACCAGCCGAATCACCCTCTACAATATAAAGTTCGGAGTTTTTAGGATCCTTGGACGAACAGTCGGCCAGTTTGCCGGGCAGCGACAAGCCATCCAAAGCGCCTTTACGGATCACGCTCTCGCGAGCAGCACGAGCAGCTTTACGTGCACGAGCCGCCAGCAGCGCCTTACCGATAATTTTTTTGCCAACAGCCGGATTTTCTTCCAGGTAATAGGCGAACCATTCGTTCATCACCTGCTCGACATAACGGCGGACTTCTGGATTGCCTAACTTGTTCTTGGTTTGGCCTTCGAATTGCGGATCGGGAAGCTTTACTAAAATCACCGCGGTCAAACCCTCGCGGCAGTCTTCACCGGTCAGGTTTTCTTCTTTCTCTTTCAGTAACCCGCTTTTGCGAGCGTAGTCATTAACCACCCTAGTCAGAGCTGACTTAAAACCAACTAAATGCGTGCCGCCATCAGCGTTAATTACATTATTGGCGAATGCCTTGACTGTTTCAACATAGGTGTCGGTGTACTGCAAAGCAATTTCTACCGTGCTGTCATCGACAAGCCTCTCAACATAAAATATATCGTCACTAACGATGTCTTTGCCAATATTCAGATGTTTTACGTAAGATTTAATGCCACCGTCGAAATAAAAGGCGTATTTTTCACCCGTTCGCTCATCGCCCACCGACGCAAACACACCTTTGGTCAAATACGCTTGGTGACGCAAATAATCAAGTACCCATTTGTAGTCCATGCTAACAGTTTCAAAAATGGTCGCGTCTGGGTAAAACGTAATGCTCGTGCCAGTTTCGTTGGACTTACCTATTTCGTGGACTTCATTTTGTGGAACGCCCCGCTCATAATCCTGGGCGTAGAGCTTACCGTTCCGGCGAACCTCGGCATGGAGGTTTGTTGACAATGCGTTCACCACACTCAAACCCACACCATGCAAACCGCTCGACACCTTATAACCCCCACCACCAAACTTACCGCCGGCGTGCAAAACAGTTAGCACGGTTTCGAGCGTACTTTTGCCAGTTTTTGGATGCTTGTCAACTGGAATACCACGCGCATCATCGCTTATCTTTACGCCGCCGTCGGCAAGAAGTGTCACTTCAACTTTGGTGGCATGGCCAGCAATTGCTTCGTCGATGGAGTTATCGGCGATTTCTTTAATTAAATGATGGACACCCTCATAGCCGGTACTACCAATATACATACCGGGTCGTTTACGAACCGGCTCAAGACCTTCAAGCACTTGAATTTGACTCGCGTCATATTCAGCAGCTGACTGTTTTTGTTTAGCCACGTGTTCCCTCTCGTCTCACTCAAGCAGAAGTATAAACTTTAACTTTTACAACCCTTCAATTATACCGTGTAATCTTTATTCGTTCAACCTATTGTATTGAACATATTTTTTATGCTAAATTTAAGCGTAAGGAGAAAAACAAAAAATGTTCCGGAAACTAGTTTCCAACCTGCCCTTTAGTCCGGCATTGGTTGGACAACTCGGATTCTACGCACGGAGGTTAAAGAAGGAACAGGCAACAAGACGCCTGGGTCTTATCTTCACTGTGCTGGCCTTGATGGTTCAGTCTTTTGCCGTATTTAACCCGCCGGAACAGGCGCTCGCCACTACTACCTCTACAGTTATCCCAGGTGGCGTATCTTCGGTCAAAGAAATTGTTGATGTATACGACCAGGGCGGACAGGGCCGCAATGATTTTAAAGACTTAATGGATTATTTTGGTGTAACTCGCGACGAACTAGCACACATGAACCAAAAAGTAGTCTACGTTTGCTCTAACGACCACTCAATTATTAGTTTTGGACGGCAGCACCGCTACAGCACCGCCGAGGGCGAACTGACACACCACGTGCCGACCAAAAACGGTTTTTCGACTTTTTATTCCGTGCCGCTGTATCGCTTCGACGAAGTCAACCACCAAACTAACTGCTACGACTCGTACGTGGGCGAATCGGCTAAGGTTGGCTGGTTCTCTATCATGCGCAAATGCGGCAACTTCCAAATAAAGGAGAATGTCCGCAAATTGCCTCGCTCACACTTTATCAGCGCTAGCTGCACGGCAGTTCAAGGCTTTGCTTATGATGAGCGCCAACAAGACCAAAAGGTTAAAGTATACCTGTTCTTTGGCGGCCCTCCGGGCAAGGGCGAAAAATATGGCCCTATTGTAGCTAACCAAGCTGCCCCTACTTCACCGGCCGGAAAAGGCTTTGGCTTTAACTTCGCCGTGCCAGATAAATACCAAACCAGTGATAAGCCAGTTGAGGTCTGGGGCGTCATGCAGCCATTGCCCGGCTGGACCGAGCCAAACGTGCAGTTTGATAATAAGGTCCAAATTCCCGCCCACTGCGCGGTCGAAAAAACACCGGTCGCTAGCTGCAGCTTACTAAAACTCAATATGATTGAGCGCACCAAATACAACTTTACGACAACCGCAACCGCTGCCCAAGGCGCTAGCATTCAAGGCTATCAGTACGCGGTGACTGACAAAAACGGCGCAACTGTCTTTACTAAAACATATCCGTCGGGCCAACTATCCAACACCTCTGAAACGGTTGAGCTTAAAAATGCCGGCGCCTACACAGTCAAAGCAGTGGTAAAAACATCCGTCGGCGATAAGCAAAGCGCCGATTGCAGCCAAGTATTCAGCGTTTCCCCACCCGATAAATGCCAATTTAACCCGGCACTCGCTAAGACTGATAGCGACTGCCAGCCCTGCCCCTACGACAAAACTATCTGGGTTAAAGATGCCGATTGCGCTCCCACTATCAGCCAAGCCAAAGAGGCTAAAAATCTTACCCAAAACAGTGCCGACGCCAACAGCACTACCGCCAATCCTGGTGATAGGATTGAATATACTTTGCATACTACCAACGTCGGCACTGCAGCCTCTCCTGCCACCGTGCAAGAGAACCTCTCCGATACATTAGAATACGCAACAGTGGTAGATACCGGCGGTGGCACATTCGACGCCGACGCCAAAACTATTAGCTGGCCAAGCCTAAACTTAGCTGGCGGCCAAACTGACGCTCGTACGCTCATCCTCCAAATTAACGACGCGATCGCCTCTACGCCACGCGCAGCGAACGATCCAGCTGCCTACGACTGCCTTATCACTAATTCCTACGGCAATACCATTAATATTCACATGTCATGCCCACTTGGCAAAACAGTTGAAGCAAGCGTAAAGGAGTTGCCTGCCACTGGCGTTACGGAAAACGTTATCTTCATGGCAGGAGCGCTTATGGTAGTCACCTACTTCTATGCCCGTTCACGGCAAATGAACAAAGAGGTCCACATTATTCGCAAAGATTTTAATACCGGTTCATTATAAGGTTAGGGACAAAACTATGAGTACTTCAGAACAAGAACCAAAACACATCGAGCACGCAGAAACCGCGCGTGAGGCTGCTGAGCGCTCGCAGGAGCTTGCCGAAAGGCTTAAGCAGAGTCCTGAACAGCACAAAGAAAACGAAGCCCATCAAAACGCCGAGACAGCGCGTAAAGAAGCTCTTGAACAAGCCTTGTTTAGCAAAGAGCAAGGCCGCGAAAAACGCTCACATCAAGCCGACCGCCACAACGCAAGCCCGGTTATTACCAAACAGGACCGCCAAAAAAGCTATCAGCAGACCATGGGGCACGTGCAGCAAGAACTCTCCCCGCCCGCCAAGCTATTTAGCAAGGTTATTCACGCGCCGATTATTGAGCGCAGCAGCGAAGTTGTTGGCAGCACCATTGCTCGGCCTAATGCGGTACTGGCAGGTGGTATAAGCGCCTTTATTGTGGTGTTGGCTTTGTACAGTTACGCCAGGTACGCCAGCTTTTCCCTATCAGGCTTCGAGACAATAGGAGCGTTTATAGTCGGCTGGTTAATCGGTGTGCTCTACGACTTCTTTAGAGTCATGTTCACGGGCAAGAAACAGTAGCTAGATTACTTCTTGTCGACTTTGACAGGTGGTGGTATCCTGCTAGGCTTCTGTGAATCTTTTTTTGCTTCCTCTTTTTCTTCTTCCTTAGTGTGGTGAAGATTACCACGAACATCTATAAAAATCTCGTCCATATTAGACTCTTTGTCTTTTAATGCTCGGTCATCTAAATCCTCTAGCGGCGGTAAATTTCTATTAATCTGTAGTGTTGTATCATCTACATCTTCCTTTTTAGACACTGGGTTGTCCGGTGGTGGTGCGGGCTGAATAAGAGCCTTTGGTGGAACAACTGCTGGCTCGGGTAATGGAGCTACGGGTTTAGGAACAGGAGTTGGCGGAGTTGGCGCAATCGGCTCCACTGTGGGCGTAGGGACTGTAGCCGGCTTTGGCGCCACAGCAGCAGGTGGCGACGGCGACTGAGCAATCTGCTTTTTGCGTTTTGCCAGCCATTCATCCAAAAACGAAGAGCCTGTGGAAGATTTTTTTTCGGGCGCACCAATGGCACTGGAGGCTGCCACTGGTTTAGTATCGCCAACTGCCAAACGCGCCTCGTCGCCGGCGCGCAGGCGTTTAAATATTTCTTGTTCCACGGTTGCCTGTGGCCGGCCAAATTTTGCCGCCGAAAGCCGCTTAAGCGCGTCAGCAAGCTGCGGATTCGACGTACCCAAAGGAGGAATAAGCGACATACTGAACGGGGCTGAAGGTACGTTGTTGATCATCACAGAGGCCACGCTCTCAAAGTTAGGCAGTTTAGTAAGGTCCTCGGCGTCAAAGACCGGCGCAAATTTCTTGACCATAAGCTCGGCATCAGTCGTGCCGATGCGCCCAGACACAACCGTGCCAACGTTACCTATAATCGCTTCGCGAATTTTGTCGTTCAACTGCGTCATAAACTGGTTGGCCAGTATAAGGCTCAAGCGATATTTTCGTGCTTCGGACAAAATACCTTCAAACGAATCGGTAGCAAAGTTCTGAAACTCGTCAACGTACAGGCTAAAATCAACGCGCTGATCTTCAGGCGTATCCGCCCTTCCCATTGCCGCAGCTTGGAACTTCATAACAAAAATCATACCTAGCAGCTGAGAGTTAAGCTCACCTGTTTTACCCTTGCTCAGGTTAACCAGCAGGATTTTTTTGTTGTCCATAATATAACGCAAATTAAAGCCACTCTTTGTTTGGCCAATAATATTGCGCATCATTTTGTTGGAAAGGAAGGCGCCGAATTTACTGACAAACCAACCCAGCACCTCACTCTTATGGTAGTCGCTGGTCTGGGCCATTTCCTTGTTCCAGAAATCAAGCACGGTTTGGTCTTTTACGTGCTTTATCTTCTCTTTGGCGAAATCGTTGTCGTTAAAGACCTGCGGGATATCAATAAACGATGAGCCACCCGGGTCGCTCATAATAGTAAGTGCGGCATTCCTGAACCAGTTCTCATAGCGCGGTCCAATAATACCAGTGTGCCCCGGATCGTATAAGCGATAGAGCATGGCAATCGCTTCTTGGATTAAAAAGTCTTTTTGCTCTTCGTTCTCAAATTCAAATAGGTTCAAACCGACAGGATTCTGCATATCTCCTGGTGAAAAGTAAATAACATCCTCCACCCGCTCCTTGGGCACCATACCTAGTAGCTTCTCGACTGAATCGCCATGGGGATCAACAAAGGCAAAGCCCTTGCCATCCAACATATCTTGCAGGGCAAGGTTTTCCAGCAAACCAGATTTACCAGTACCGGTCTGACCAATGATGTAAACATGACGACGTCTATCGCTTGTGCTAAGCCTGATTTCTTTCTTGACATCTCTGTAAACATTATACCCAAGTAAGAAACCCTCTTCAGGCATTTGGTTCGGACCATCGACCTGTTTAGAAGCTTGACGTTGTAATTGTGACGTCGGCGTATTCCTTTGATCCGGAAAATGAAAAATCGTTGCAAGTTCTACACTATTTAAGATATTATATCCGACTTCCTGAGGAAAAAAGCGGAATATAAACGAAGTAACAAAACCTTCGATACTTTTGGCTGGCGAAAACTTAAAGCCGTTTTTCCCTGGCGAATCAAATAACGCAAAGGCCGCTACTAGGTTTTTCAACAATGCTTGTGAACGAGCCGAAGTGTTAGAAGAAGCTATAACTCGAATTAAAACCTCGTAACCTGGATGACGAGTCTTCTCCTCGAGCGCATCAACGGTCGCCTGCTCCAACGAAGTAAGCTGTTTGTCCTCGGGTTTTACCTCCTTTGCTTCTGGTGGTTTCCAGAGGGCGTTGGCAACATCCTTTAAAATAGAACTTGTATTCGTTTTGCTGTTGCCTTTGTCCTTGCGGATCTTAGCAGCTAGGCTGAGCGAGTTTTTTGTCCAAGAATCGCCTGCTGGCCGCAACAATATTTGAATAGCAGCGCCATCCTCCTGAGTCACGATTGCTAGAGCGCTCAAAATAGCCTGCATCGCGTCTCTCTTGGTGTCTTGGTAGGTAGCAATCGGGTAACTATATTCCCTCTTCAGCGTAAGCTCACCGCCAATTGTGCCGCTAATTTTGCCCACCTGGCTGAAGATGTTATGTTCTTCTGCCTCCTCAAGGCTGGCACTTGGGTAGGCAGCTACAACGGCTTGTTTGATCACGTCAACCAATACAAGCGGTACAACGACGTAATAGTGTATGAGCCCTTTTGTAGCCACAACTTCAAATGTTACATGGCGTTGGCCGTAAACTTTGCTCTTAAAGCCCTTTGTGGCTGTGCTGGCGATGATATTATACATAACCTGGGCTTGGGATATGGTTTCGTCAGTTACGTCGCGCACATCGCGTGCACCGACCTCAATGTCGTCGCTCGATGGCGGCAGCTTAATCAAGAGGGGTACGGTTTTTAAGCCCCGCTCGTAATTTTTCGCCTCTCTTACCACCTTGCGGTACTGCCAATAGGCCAGATACAAAAAAAGTGAGAGCAACAGGCCGCCAGTAATGAATCCGATAATTATACCTGCCATCACTTACTTCTATTAATTACTCGTTAGTTTAATATCCTTACCATAGCGCTTCTTGATGTAGTCGGCCTGCAGCTTGCTCACCTCCTTTTCCTGGGCGTAAGGATCGGTTTTGGTTTGTTGAACGATTTTTTTAGCTCTATCGACCCATTCTTTTTCTATAAGGTCGTCATCGGCGGCTATTAAAGGATTACTATGATCCGATACCGGAGCCGAAGTTGTTGAGGCAGCCGGTGCAGGCGGAGGTGTAGGTAACACAGGTTGAGGAAAAACCGGAGCCGCGCTAACAGGATCAGCAGGCCCAGGCTGTTGAACTTCTAACCGCTCTTCACCACTCGGCTGAGCCTCAGCACTGGGTTGAGCAGTGCGCTCAGGAACAACCGATGGCGCCTCCGGCTTCTTATAGCCCCCCACCTCGGGCGAGGAGCTTGGCGTGGGTAGTTTCGGCTCCATAACTAAACTAAATTGTAACACAAAGCAAGTGAGTAACCGCTTATACTCGCGTACGCTTTAAGGTATAAAAACAGGCCACTCCCACCAAAAGGATAACCAAAATAAAATCCTTCAATTCAAGCTGGCCGATCGAATTAAGCGCAAGCAAAAAAACAGGTGCCGTAGCAACAATGCTCGACACATAGTACAACCTCCGCCGCGACTGACTGCTAATAGGCACAAAGTAACCCACTACAATAATTGCTAGCGTTGAAAGCAAGTAAAAACTACTAGCCACAAAAATATAAAGCAGCCCAAAGACTAATAAGATTCCTGCCGGCCCTAACTGGAGTGGACTGGTTTTATTCAGCAAAACCATAAGCGCGCCAAAGCTTACTACTGGTGCGACATAGGGAAGATACCTTTTTACGCTATTTAAAAGATTTTGCATGACGTTTAATTATGGGCACATTCCTAAAAATAAAAGAAGCCTGAGCGAGAAATCCGCTCTTCATTATGAATTATTAGCGCTTCTCGCCCAAGGCTGACTGACCGCTCTCCATTTAAGAGAGCGACGATAGTGGTTGTACCGCTTAGCTCTTTAGCTTCCGGCCAAGCAGTGTATACAATCCGCCGCTCAGCAACACGTCCAGTTTAGCCAAAAATCTTAGCTAGCAAGGAGGCTGCTGAATGGACTTACAACTTTAAAATGTGGTGCGAGCCTTTATAAATTTTGAATGTATTTTTATTTTACAAAAGCTTACTTACAAATTAGCATAAGCATTCATAAAAGTCAATTATTACAACTATCAATATTGTAGTATAAAATACAATTACGATCTACAACAACAGCTCAATTTATTATACTGTTGTTATAAATACGTGTAATCAAACTTACAATTATTCTCCAGACACTACCTACTCCGCGAGCATTCAGCCGACAAGCATAACAAACATAGATAGGACAAAATAGTAAGTTCAATCGTCTCAAAAATTGCTATCCACGCTCACGCTACCAAAAATCATCTCGGTCCATAAACCGGCCTTTTTGACTCAAAAAGTATTTTGGGATTCTAAGCCAACACGGCAAATCCCCAAGCTCAAAGTCACTTAGAGCCTGTTCATAATCTCTCCCTGCCTGCCAAAATCACCCCTGAATTGGCCATAAAACAGTGAAAGGTGAGGAAGCATACTTATAAAGTATGCTGACGAGGCTTTCGCGGTTTTTGGACGGTTCAGGGGTGATTTTGGGCTGGGGGAAAGATCTTGGACAGGGTCTTAGAAACTTCGCAAGGTCTAACTCGCCTAGCGTACGCCTGTCACATGGAGCAAAGTTTGAGGATACGAAAATTAGGCAAATTTTATTTACCACCGTACTAGTTGAGCAAAACAAACAAAGTCACTCTTTCGAGCTTTCAGGCAGCTTCCATGCACCAGACCAAGCACAACCAACATTTCCATACATTTAGCTATGAATGAGTGGCACCAAAAATCGCTGTAGGGCAGTCCAATTATGCGGCTCAGCTCAAAACTCACCCGCGCCAACAGCATCACTACCAATCGATCCTGCTGGCATGAAGCCAGCAATCCTGCGAGCCTAAGGTCTGCTAAGGATTGGCTAGCATATTGCAGCCACAGAGTTTTCCACAAGATCTTCACAGTCTGAAAAAATGTGTTGACAGTCTGCTTGTGGGTCATTACTATAGGGTTAGCACTTGAATAAAAAAAGTGCTCAAAAACAAAAAACGAAAACTTAAACAACGGCTTCTCGCAGGCCGTTGTTTTTATATTACAGAGGTAAATAATGCTCTTTTACCTCAACTCTGCAGACTATTGAAATATAAAAACCCGACCACAAGGTCAGGTTTTTATGGTGGAGCTGCGGGGAATCGAAATATCCTGCTGCACAAAAGTGGAAACCACTTTTGTTTCGGCCAAGCAAGGAAAACATAAACAAACACCGTTTGTTTATGCCCTCCCGGGTGCGCTTCGCAAAATTAAACACCAAGTAAAAACCCAATCGCAAAGGATTGGGTTTTTACTTGGTGGAGCTGCGGGGAATCGCACCCCGGTCCGTCTGGTCACTCACTACTCTTCTACAGGCTTAGGATATTTGGGCTTTAGCAACACGCCTTTTAGTAATATCCAAAATAAAGCGCGCTGCCTACGAATTAAAATTTCGACACCATGCTTCGCAGCCACATAGTATCTAAGTCGAATTGATATAACACCGCAGCGTTCTATTCGACATCAAACGCAAGCGATGGCTACTGCACTTAAGCAGCAACTGGTGCGAAAGCTGGAACGCGGAACGCGCTAGCTACTCGCTGTACAAACGACTTTGCAGTTATTTGTGTGTACCTGTAACGTCGGTTCAAACGGCTTGCGAAATAGTGAATGTAAAATTCCAAACGTCGAAGCTAAAATCAGCCCCTTTGCGTTGCATAAGTATTATAACATACTTGTCGAAATGATGCTAAAGATGCTTTAATGTCGACTAGCATATGACAGCGCATATTTATTCCGCCACAACTCTTGGTTATGAGGGCAGGCTTATTGATGTGGAAGCAGACTCCAGCAACGGATTGCCTAGCCTGGTTATAGTTGGGCTGGGCAATAAAGCAGTTGATGAAGCTAAAGAACGCGTTCGAAGCGCCATTAAAAACGCTGGATTTGAGTTTCCGCGCAAGCGTATTACTGTTAACCTGGCACCGGCGGATATTCCTAAAGACGGCTCTCAGTTGGATCTTCCTATCGCCCTATCGATTTTGCAAGTTAGCAAGCAGCTGACAGCGCCGATCTTACAAGACACGCTGATAGTAGGAGAGCTAGGTCTCGATGGCACCCTAAAGCCCGTCACAGGCGTTATAAGCTACGTAGAAGTAGCAAAACGGGCCAGGATGCAAACGGTTATTGTCCCCTATCAAAATCTGACTCAGGCAAGACTGATCGACGATATTCGAATTGTCGGCGCCAAAACGCTTCAAGAAGTCTACTTTTTTGCCACCGGACAGACAGAACTGGGGGATTCAGAACCGCTCAACACTTCTTTAACACAAGCGGCACCTAGTTCTGAAATTACCCTGGATAGCATTTACGGCCAAGAACAAGCCAAACGCGCCCTGCTGATTGCCGCGGCCGGCTCTCATAACATACTGTTTGACGGGCCGCCGGGCTCGGGAAAAACCATGCTGGCCAAAGCGCTTGTGTCGCTGCTTCCACCACTCAGCAATGATGAAATTATTGAAGTAACCAAGTTGCATAGCCTGGCTGGCGAAACAACCGAGGGCATTATCGTGACCCGCCCCTTTCGATCACCCCACCATAGCGCCAGCAATGTCTCCATGATTGGCGGAGGCCGCCTAAGTAAACCAGGCGAAATAAGCTTGGCTCACAGAGGAGTTCTGTTTTTAGATGAGCTACCAGAATACAATCGGGCCACTCTAGAATCGCTGCGGCAGCCGCTCGAGGACAAAGTAGTACACATCGCACGCGCCAACAATCGGGCATCGTACCCAGCTAATTTTATGCTGGTGGCCACCCAAAATCCCTGTCCTTGCGGCTATGCTTCGGACCCCAGCCACGACTGCAGCTGTTCCGCACAACAAATTATTAACTATCAAAAGAAAATTTCTGGGCCACTACTAGATAGAATCGATCTGTTTGTGTCTGTTTCCCCCGTTAAACACGAGGAGCTTCTACGCGATACCGGGCGGTCGCTCACCAATCAGGTTGCTCAGCTTGTAAAGAACGCCCGACAAGTGCAATCGGAACGATTTAAGGCTGGCACCAAAACTAATTCCTCGCTGACAAATGCCGATATAAAATCCAGCGCCCATCTGAGCAAACAAGCAAAAACGCTGCTCGATATGGCCGCCAAGAAGCTAAAGCTAAGTGCTCGTTCGTACTTCAAGACGATCAAGGTGGCGCGCACCGTTGCTGATCTAGAGGGCAGCCCGGATATTCAGCCAAAACACATCTCAGAAGCTCTGCAATACCGCCCACGACCAAACACTGTTGAAATTGCCTCGCGTATCTGATAAAATTGTAGCCGAAACCAATAACAACCCGTGTTTACAAGGAGTATCTATTAGCAAACCAGTTCGGATCAACGAAGCAATTAGAGCTTCGCAGCTACGCGTCATTGGTCCAGACGGCAATCAGATTGGTATTCTGACTCGGGCAGAGGCACTTTTAGAAGCGGAGCGTCAAGAACTAGACCTTGTTGAGATCTCACCCAACGCCACCCCACCTGTTGCTCGCATAGTCGATTGGGGTAAATACAACTACCAAAAGACTAAAGAGCTGCAGCGCAATCGCAAGCACACCAAGGCAACCGAGGTGAAGCAGATGCGTTTGGGTCTCAAAATAGGCAGCAACGATCTTGACATAAAGCTCCGCAAGATTCGCGGCTTTCTGGATGACGGTCATAAAGTAAAAATTATGATTTTCTACAGAGGCCGAGAGATGGCGCATCAGGAATTAGGCTACCAGCTTATGGGCCGGATTACTGAGTCGCTATCAGATGTCGCGGTTATCGACCAATCAGCTCAGCTTGCTGGCAAGAATCTGAGCATAGTAGTAAGGAGTAATCATGCCAAAGCAAAAGCTCAAAACCCACAAAGGGACAGCGAAGCGCATTAAACTGTCGGCTACAGGTAAAGCGCTCCGCCTTCGTGCTAATGGCACACACTTCTTGGAAAAGAAGAGCAGTTCTCGAAAGCGAGTAATCGCTACCAAGGCCCCGCTGAAGGGTGCTGTTGCTAAAAAGCTTAAACAAGCCATAGGAGCTTAAGCCATGCGAGTTAAACGAGGCGTCGCCGCTCGGCGCAAACACAAGAAAGTACTTAAGTTAGCTAAAGGCATGCAACATGCCCGCACTAGCTCTTTTAGAATGGCTAAACAAGCCGTTATTCGAGCACTGCAATACGCCTACCGTGACCGGCGCACCAAAAAGCGCGACTTCCGAAGCCTGTGGATCAGCCGCATCAACGCTGCTGCGCGCGAAAATGACACCACCTACGCCAAGCTTATAGCTGGGCTCAAGAAGAACGCTATCGGCTTAGACCGTAAAACACTTGCCGAATTAGCAGTTAACGAACCAGAAGCTTTTACAAGCGTTGTAAAAATAGCTAAATAAATAGTACCTCCAGAACAACTTAAAAACACTGCCGAATGAGCAGTGTTTTTAAGTGTCAGGCTACCTGTAAGCCGGGTTCTGTCGAGAATGATCATCTATCTAGCTAGGTAATTGCTTACCTAGTCGAGCGGTTTAAACGACCTGTTTGGCGGAACCACCACTCACCTTTCGGCGGAAAACAGGCCTCCTTGCAGCAGGCAGGGTTTACCTCCTGACCATGTCACCATGGCCAGCTGTGAGCTCTTACCTCACTCCTTTCACCCTTACCATACGTGCTTCGCACTCAGTTTCCAATTAACAATTTACAATGCTCGTAGGTATTTTTCTATCACCTTGTGAATTGAAAAACAAAAATTGTTAATTGAAGTGCGAAGCACATCTGGCGGTATCGTTTCTGTGGCACTTTCCCTAGGGTCGCCCCCGGTTGCCATTAGCAACTGCCTTGTCCTATGCTGCCCGGACTTTCCTCTTGGCAAGGCCAAGCGACCATTCAGCAGTCTGACGAAGTATATTATACATCAAACAAACTATTTACACTACTTGTGCTGATCGAGAATTTTGTTAACCATCGCATCGGCGTCCTTATTAAATTCGCGCCGAACATGAGTAAACGTCACCTTATCAAGGCCTTTCGCAAACTCTTTGATGCTGGAGTGAATTGGCCATAAATCTCGATTCTTAATCTTATAAACCCCAGTCAATTGATTTGTCACTAATAAACTATCCATCCTAAAATTCACTACTCGCGCACCCAATTCCAGTGCTTTCTCCAGCCCAAATTTAACGGCTTGGTATTCAGCTTGATTATTAGTGGTGATACCTAAATATTTACCACCTTCAAAAAGTAGATCACCATCTGTAGTAAAAATAACAAAACCAGAAGCAGATGGACCGGGATTGCCTCTTGACCCTCCATCGGTATACACAACAACTTCTTTTGCTATCACTTCTGATGTAACCTGGACATCGTTTGAACTATCTTTCGAACGCAAGTCATCTGTAAGTGGTTCTTCTTTTTCGTCAGCGAGCACAACTCGGCTCAGTAGATTCACTTCATCAAGTTGTATATCTGACAACTTTTCCCAAAGGTACCGGTCATGCTCGGAACTGAGCGTGAGTTGGTCTGCGCTACTTTTCAAGCCCACTAAATAAACTAAGATAATATGTTGCGTATCAGCCTCATTGGTATCAAGCCAAGAAACTACCTTAAAAAGCTGACTAACTTCTACTTCGTTCCCTACTTCCTCTACAACCTCACGCTTAAGTGCTAGTTCTGGTGCCTCTCCAAACTCTAGCTTGCCGCCCGGAAGCTCAAACTGGCCAATGTACTTGGGGTTACCAGTGGCGCGCCTAAGAAGCAAAATTTTTTCATCTGATTTTACGATTGCTCTGACAAATATTTTTTGTTTCATGAAGTCTTCCTGGCCTGATTCTAAAATAAATTGTGTAAGATTACAAATCGTCGTCGGAGTAGAGCGTACAAAAATTTAAAAACTGGTCGGAATGACAGGACTGCAGATTCTTGCTCGCCACAAATGCGTTCGTGGCTCGGCTAAGCAAGTAAAACATTAATTGCCAGTGGCAATTAATGACCCCCGGTTCAAGCCCTATCATCAACAAGCACTGTAAATAAAATTCCACTTTGGTCGGGATGACAGGACTTGAACCTGCGACCTCACGGCCCCCAGCCGTACGCGCTACCAACTGCGCCACATCCCGATTTATTCATAAGGACACAAAAGTCCTGCTAAGGCTTGGCGTGCAGACATCGTGTCAATCTCCCCACATTTTGTGCAGGTGGGTGCTCGCAGTATAAGATCCACGGATCTACAAACGTATAAAGCTCCCTATAAACATGACTTATAGAGGAAAATCATTGCTGCCTGTTCCTCACCTTAGAGCAGGACACCCTTATTATACCACCTAGTTCAGCGCGTACCCTGTGAGGGTCTGTAGTAAGAAGCTAACAAGTTGAGAAAAAGGCGTACTTAAAAAAGTATAAAACAACAACATAAAGAAGATGATCGCCGCAAAACCCTGCGCCTCCAGGCGCGCCATACCTTCGCGTATAAAATCGGGCGCAAAAGCATACAACAGACGCGAGCCATCCAGCGGCGGGAATGGAATCATATTAAACACAAAGAAGCTAATGTTTACCACGGCAAATGTCAGCAAAACCATAACCAGTGCCTCGGGGGCAGTGCCGGCGAAAAAACGTAAAAACAGGCCAGTCAAAATTGCCAACAGCAAATTTGTGAGCGGGCCAGCCACACCTACTATTGCCGCGCCATATTCGCCATACCTCACCCTGCGCGGGTCAAACGGGACCGGCTTTGCGGCCCCAAACGGCGGTGCACCAACAGCAGCCAGCATTAAGGGGAGTAAAACTGTTGTAAAAGGATCAATATGAGACAAGGGATTAAGAGTTAGTCTTCCTTCTACCTTAGCCGTATCGTCGCCCAGCCAGTAACTGGCAAACGCGTGCATAGCCTCATGAAGAGTCATCGACAGCAAAATCGATCCGAGTACAGCTACCAGGTACACTACATTAATATGTTCCATCACTGGTCTTAAGTATACCAGTTTTCCCGCCGCAGCTATTGACTTGCCCCCTAAAAAACAGTAGTATGTAACATTAGTAACTACGAGAAAACTTATGGCAGCACAATGTGAACTTACCGGTAAAGGCAAGCAGTTCGGCAACAATGTCAGTTTTTCCATGCGCCACACCAAGCGCGTCTGGAAGCCAAATCTACAAAAAAAGACTTTTTTTGTAGATGGTCACAAAGTAACCATGCACTTAAGCACCCAGGCTATACGCATTCTTAAAAAGAAGGGTGTGCTGCAAAATAGTTACGCCCCAACTAAACAACCAGCTCAACCGGCTAACCCGGTTGCTTCTACAAGCTAAGCTACTCTGTTCAGCTGCTGAACGACAAGTGTTTCGCCTAGTATGCCAGCCTTTAGCTTGAGTTTGTTCGATACTTCGTGCGCGGCACCTAATTCTTTTATAAAGACATCTATTCCTGCCTGCGGAACTGGGTACTGTATATTACTATCGGCGTAATGGGTAGGTATAACAACCTTAGGATCGATTTTGCGGATCAGCTCAACAGCGCCGGTGGCATCAAGCGTATAACCATTACCCCCCACTGGTACCACAAGCACATCTATAACTCCGAGCGTCTCTAGCTGATCTTCGGTAAGATTAGGGTCAACATGACCGACTATAGCCACAGAGATGTCATCGGCAGCGAGCACATACATGGTGGCTCGTTTTGAAGCCTCTGGCGTGTCCATGTGGGCCTGAGCTGCTACACCCCTGACCGATACGTTAGCCACTTCATATTCGCCTGGGCCATCTATGAGCAGCGCCTCATCGGAGTGCGGAGCCGCAAACTGAGGCTGAGTTGCCAGCTGTACAGTTGCCTTAGCTCCCAGATCCTTTAGGCCGAGCTTAGAGAGTTTAGGATCTACAAAAATAGTGTTCTTCTTGATCGTAATTTCTACGCAATTGCCACCTTTATATTCAATTTCCATTGGTAAGTCTCCTGATTACTGCTTTGATAGTATATTTTCGGTATCGCTCAGCACAGTAAACTTGCCGTTGATTATAGAGGTAATAAAGCGATCTTTGATACTTAAGCGATAATAAAAGTCCTCGTAGGGCATAATGGTGTAATTTAAACTATGCCCTTCTTCATCTTCTAACTCTTTAATAAATCGTTTGGATTGTGTTTTATTTATGTTGCCTGCTAGCAGAACATCTACATCTGTCCCGCTGCCCCTTACCAAACTTCCACTCAACAGTGCGACCCTCACATCACCCAACGGCTTCAAGCGTGTAGACCAATCACTCACCACTTCTGTGCTGGCAGCCGCCTCTGATTTAAGGTGTCCGTCGCCAAAAATAGCTTTAAGAGGTTCGTAATGGGCATATTCCTGATTAATCTCATAGTACAAGCGGTTGTTAGAGCTATCACTCTTTATAATTCCTATGCTGAGCATGTTTGCTAGTTCTCTACGTACCGAGTTGATCTGTTCGTCGATCTTGCGAGTGATTTCGCGCACATAAAAAGCCCTGTTAGGATTGTTCAGGAAAAGATGTAATAGCTTTACCCGGGTTTTTGAGCCAAATAATGCGTCAATCATTTTTTATGTCCGCCTCTCTGTACCTCTAAGATTGTAACAGAGATTAAAAAATTGTAACACTATGTTTTTTGCTGACTCATAAATGTGTCCACCTCTGAAATGAGTGGCTCTGGCGACTCAAACCACTTAATATACGGATTACGTCGAAACCAGGTAATCTGTCTTTTGGCATAGTTTAATGTATTTTTTACTACTAATTCTTTCGTGTCTTCGAGACTTTGAAGACCCTCCAAAAATAATTCAAATTCCTTGTAGCCTATAGTTTGCAGGCCTCTAGCTTTACTGCCATATCGGCTGAACAAAGTATCTACCTCTGTTAGTAAACCTCGCTGTACCATAGCATCTACTCTATCCTCTACTCTTGTTCGAAGTTCTGTTTTTGACAACACCACTCCGACTTGCAGCGTGTTATCCCTAGGCACTAATTCCTGTCGGACGACACCACTAAGCTCAATAGCTCTCACCAAATGACGCTTGTTTTTGTTATTAAGTGGTAATTCAATGCCTTTAGCAACAGATAGATGCTGAAGCTGTTCAACAGAGAGTTGCTCTAGGTATTGCCGCTTGTTGGTATCTGGTGAGATGCCGAATTGGTAGTCAAACACCACCGCGTGTACATACAGACCGGTTCCTCCAACTAAAATTGGCAATTTGCCTCTGTCACTTATATCTTCAATTGCTTTATTTGCCAACAATTTAAACTCTGCCGCATTGAACGACTGATCTGGCTCGCATATATCTAACAGATGGTGTTTTACCAACAATCGCTCCTGATGGCTTGGCTTACTGGTGCCAATATCGAGCCCTTTATAGATGGTGCGCGAATCAGCACAGATGATCTCGCCATTGTGCTTTTGGGCGATCTGCATGGCTAGATTACTCTTACCACTGGCAGTTGGACCTACAATTACTACCAGTGGCTTAGTTCGCATCTGGCCACCACTGAAGGCTGGCAATATCAACTTTATAATCCGAACTAATCCCTACGCCTTCGGCCTCTAAAATAGCACGGTGCGCCTCTTGCCCACCGTTAGGCCAACCTCTGGCCAAACCACCGGTTTTATTAACAACACGCTGCCACGGCAAATCTGTTGGGCCGGTATGGGCAATTTGGCCGACTTCCCAGGCAGCTCGAGGATTACCACAAAGCGCCGCTAACTGCCCATAGGTCATGAATCGCCCCTTGGGGATCTGAGCCACTAGCGCATACACCCGCTCTTTAAACTGACTATCTACACGATCCATCGCGCCATCCTATAGTGAGCTCTTGGTAGCTCGGCTCTTAGCTTCGTGGGCCACGCTAGACAAAAATCGCTCCACCTCAAGAGGCGCATGCTCGCCTTCAACCTCTAAGTCCTTACGGATTCGAGGCACAACTTTGCCTTCTTTGATCTCTTTTTCACCAATGACCAGGGTATATGGTATTTTTAACAACTCTGCGGCTCGTATCTTCTTACCAACAGATTCGTTAGAATCATCCACCTCAAGGCGGAGACCCATTTCCCTAGCCCGCTCTCGCAAGTTCTTAGCAAATGCAACAATATCGGGTTCTTGGTTCACTGTGGCAACCCTGATTTGCTCTGGGGCCAACCATACTTGCAACTTACCTGCGGTCTGCTCCAGCAAGAAGGCCATAAATCGCTCAAAAGCACCCATAATTGACTTGTGAATCACTAAGGGGTGTTGTTTTTTGCCCTCATTGTCTACATAGTTCAGGTCCATCCGCTCAGGGACGACTATGTCCAGCTGAACCGTGGCAATGCTGTCCTCTTTGCCCAACACATTACGAATCTGAATATCTACTTTAGGGCCATAAAACGCAGCCTCGTCTAACTCTTCTACAAA
>WNGI01001097.1_pt1 | contig 22374 bp, 32 predicted proteins | sample 5400621 | NCBI WGS metagenome assembly WNGI01 (sample SAMN13153374, study PRJNA577476) | soil metagenome | isolation source: 20 cm soil or saprolite under Garry oak tree replicate 1 | place: USA:California | collected 2016-06-15
CGGCGGGCACGGAGATGATCATGCCTGGCGACAACGCGACCATGGACGTTGAGCTGATCACGCCGATTGCGATGGAGGAGAAGCAGCGGTTTGCGATCCGCGAGGGCGGCAAAACCGTCGGTGCCGGCGTGGTGGTGACGATCACGGAGTGACGCAGGACGCACGCCGGGCAGTAGTCTCTGCCTCTGATGTCGGCAAGGCGCTATCGGAGAAAGCATGAACGGTCAGAACATTCGCATCCGGCTCAAGGCGTTCGATCACCGCATCCTCGATGCGTCGACGCGTGAGATCGTGGCGACCGCCAAGCGCACGGGCGCGCAGGTGCGGGGTCCGATTCCACTGCCGACGAGGATCGAGAAATTCACGGTCAACCGTTCGCCTCACATCGACAAGAAAAGCCGTGAACAATTCGAGATGCGGACGCACAAGCGCCTGCTCGACATCGTCGATCCCACGCCGCAGACGGTGGACGCGTTGATGAAGCTCGATCTCGCCGCCGGCGTCGACGTCGAGATCAAGCTCTGAACGGAACGGGACCGCAGAGATAGGACAACAAGCCATGCGTTCCGGGGTAATTGCACAAAAAGTCGGAATGACTCGCGTCTTCACCGAGGCTGGCGAGCATGTGCCGGTCACGGTGCTGCGGCTCGCCAATTGTCAGGTCGTCGCCCACCGCACCAAAGAAAAGAACGGCTATGTGGCGCTGCAGCTCGGCGCCGGCACCCGCAAGGCGAAGAATTTGACCAAAGCTACCCGCGGCCATTTCGCCGTTGCCAAGGTCGAGCCCAAACGCAAGGTCGCCGAGTTCCGGGTGAACGAGGGCGACCTGATCCCGGTGGGTGCAGAGATCACGGCGGACCACTTCGTCGTCGGCCAATTTGTCGACGTGACCGGCACCTCGATCGGTAAAGGCTTTGCGGGCGGCATGAAGCGCTGGAACTTCGGCGGGCTGCGCGCCTCGCATGGTGTCTCCATCTCCCATCGTTCGATCGGATCGACCGGCGGCCGGCAGGATCCGGGCAAGACCTTCAAGAACAAGAAAATGCCGGGTCACATGGGCGTCGAGCGCGTCACCACGCTCAATCTCAAAGTGGTGCAGACCGACGTCGAGCGCGGCCTGATCCTGGTCGAGGGCGCGGTGCCGGGCGCCAAGGGCGGCTGGATTACGCTACGCGACGCAGTGAAGAAAAAGCTGCCGAAGGACGCTCCCAAGCCCGGCAAGTTTCGTCTGCCGGAGGCGGCAGTCTCCACAGCTCAAACCGAAGCAGCGCCCGCTGAAGAGGCCAAGGCCGGCGAGAGCGAAAGTGCGTGACATGGAACTCAAGGTCGTGTCGCTCGACGGCAAGGCGGCGGGTTCGGTCGAAGTGCCCGACGCGATCTTTGGCCTCGAGCCGAGAGCAGACATCTTGCATCGTTGTGTGCGCTGGCAGCTCGCCAAGCGTCAGCGCGGCACGCACGACGTCAAGAACCGTGCCGAAATCAACCGTACCGGCAAGAAAATGTACCGGCAAAAGGGCACCGGCTCGGCACGTCACGGCTCCGGCAGGGTCAATCTCTTCCGCGGCGGCGGCCGCTCGTTCGGACCAACCCCCCGTAGCCATGCGATCGATCTGCCGAAGAAGGTGCGCGCGCTGGCGCTCAAGCATGCGCTGTCCGCCAAGGCCAAGGACGGCGGTCTCATCGTGCTCGACAAGGCGACCGTGAAAGACGGCAGGACCGGCATGCTGCGGAAAAACTTCGCCAAGCTCGGGCTCACCAGCGCACTCATCATCGACGGCGCGCAAATCGAGGCGAATTTCGCCCTCGCCGCGCGCAACATCCCGAACATCGACGTACTGCCGGTGCAGGGTATCAACGTCTACGACATCTTGCGGCGGCACAGGCTCGTGCTGACCAAGTCCGCGCTGGAAGCGTTGGAGGCGCGCTTCAAATGAGCACGACCGATCCACGCCATTACGACGTGATCATCTCGCCCGTCATCACCGAGAAGGCAACGCTCGCCTCGGAGCGCAACCAGGTGATGTTCAAGGTCGCCAGGCACGCGACCAAGCCGCAGATCAAGGAAGCGGTCGAGAAGCTGTTCGACGTGAAGGTCAAGAGCGTCAACACTCACCTTCGTAAAGGCAAGGTCAAGGCTTTCAAAGGGACGGTGGGCGAGCAGTCGGAAGTCAAGCGTGCGATCGTCACCCTCGAAGAGGGCCACACGATCGACGTGACGACGGGTCTGTGAGGAAGCGGCGCAAATGGCACTTAAATCCTACAACCCGGTGACACCGAGCCAGCGCCAGCTGGTGCTGGTCAATCGCTCGGGCCTCCATCACGGCGCACCGGTGAAGACGCTGACCGAAGGCAAGAGCGCAAGCGGCGGACGCAACAACAACGGCCGCATCACCGTGCGCTTTCGCGGCGGCGGTCACAAGAAGGCGTACCGCAAGATCGATTTCAAGCGCCGCAAATTCGATGTTCCGGCGAGGGTCGAGCGGATCGAATACGACCCCAACCGCACCGCCTTCATCGCATTGCTCAAATACGAGGACGGCGAGCTCGCCTATATCCTGGCGCCGCAGCGCCTCGCGCCGGGCGACACTGTCGTCTCCGGCGAGCACGCGGACGTGAAGCCGGGCAATGCAATGCCGATCGGAAACGTGCCGATCGGCACCATCGTGCACAATGTCGAAATCAAGATCGGAAAGGGCGGGCAGATTGCGCGCTCGGCTGGCGCCTATGCCCAGATCGTCGGCCGCGACGGCCAACATGTCATCTTGCGTCTCAACTCGGCCGAGCAACGCCTAGTGCACGGCCGCTGCATGGCGACCATTGGCGCGGTGTCCAATCCGGACAACATGAACGTTTCGATCGGCAAGGCTGGACGCAAGCGCTGGATGGGCCGCATGCCGCACAATCGCGGCGTGTCGATGAACCCGATAGACCACCCGCATGGCGGCGGCGAGGGCCGCACGTCGGGCGGCCGACATCCGGTCACGCCGTGGGGCTTCCCCACCAAGGGCAAGAAGACCCGCAGGAACAAGTCCACCAACAAATTCATCATCATGAGCCGCCACGCGCGGAAGAAGTAGGCGAGGACTCATCATGGCGCGTTCGGTTTGGAAAGGTCCGTTTGTCGACGGCTATCTGCTCAAGAAGGCGGAGGCATCACGCTCGTCGGGCCGCCACGAGATGATCAAAATCTGGAGCCGGCGTTCGACCATCCTGCCGCAGTTCGTCGGGCTCACCTTCGGCGTCTATAACGGCCAGAAGCATATTCCGGTGCTGGTGACCGAGGAAATGGTTGGTCACAAGTTCGGGGAGTTCGCGCCGACGCGAATGTTCTATGGCCATTCATCGGACCGCAAGGCGAAACGTGCCGCCGGTCCTGTCGCTCCGGGAGCAGCAGCGGCACCGGCCGCGGCCGCAGCGACGACAGGCGGCGGCTCGGAAGGCTAAGGGGACGAAGATGGGCAAGAAGGAACGCCAACGCACGCTTGCCGAAAACGAGGCGAAAGCGGTCGCCCGCCTCCTGCGGGTGAGCCCGCAGAAGCTCAACCTCGTGGCGCAACTCATCCGCGGCAAGAAGGTGGCGACCGCCTTGGCCGATCTCGAATTCTCGCGCAAGCGCGTCGCGCGTGACGTGCGCAAGTGCCTGGAATCGGCGATTGCCAACGCCGAAAACAATCATGATCTCGATGTCGACGATCTCGTGGTTGCCGAGGCGCATGTCGGCAAGGCAATCGTGATCAAGCGCTTTCACCCGCGCGGCCGCGGCCGCATCGGCCGGATCTTAAAGCCCTTCGCCAACCTGACGATCGTGGTGCGCGAGGTCGAAACTGCGGCTTCATAAGAGGTAACTATGGGTCAGAAGGTCAATCCACTCGGCTTGCGGCTCGGCATCAACCGGACCTGGGATTCACGCTGGTATTCGGGCAAGAACGAATACAGCCAGTTGTTGCACGAGGATATGAAGATCCGCGAGGAGCTGATGAAGGATCTCAAGCAGGCCGCGGTGTCGAAGATCATCATCGAGCGGCCGCACAAGAAATGCCGCGTCACCGTTCATTCCGCACGGCCGGGCGTCGTCATCGGCAAGAAGGGGGCCGACATCGAGAAGCTTCGGCGAAAAGTCGCCAAGCTCACCAAGTCCGACGTCGTCATCAACATCGTCGAGATTCGCAAGCCGGAGCTCGATGCTCAGCTCGTCGCCGAATCGATCGCCCAGCAATTGGAGCGCCGCGTGGCGTTCCGCCGTGCCATGAAACGCGCGGTGCAGTCGGCCATGCGGCTGGGCGCCGGCGGTATCCGCATCAACTGCTCGGGACGCCTCGGGGGCGCCGAGATCGCGCGCATGGAATGGTATCGCGAGGGCCGCGTGCCGCTGCACACGCTGCGCGCGGATGTCGATTACGGCGTGGCCACGGCGTTTACCACCTATGGCACCTGCGGCGTAAAGGTCTGGATCTTCAAAGGCGAGATCATGGAGCACGATCCGATGGCGCAGGACAAGAAGATGGCGGAAGGCGAGGCTGGGCGTCCGCGACGCGACGTCGCGTAAGCGGTCGGAGCAAGGGACTAAGAAAGGCGAAAAGCCATGCTGCAACCGATGCGCACCAAGTTTCGCAAGGCGCACAAGGGCCGCATCAAGGGGATCGCGACCTCGGGCGCCGAGTTGGCGTTCGGCCAGTTCGGGCTCAAGGCGTTGGAGCCGGAGCGCGTCACGGCGCGCCAGATCGAAGCCGCTCGCCGCGCACTCACCCGCCATATGAAGCGGGCGGGCCGGGTTTGGATTCGCGTCTATCCAGACGTGCCGGTCTCGAAGAAGCCGCTTGAAGTGCGCATGGGCTCGGGCAAGGGAGCTCCCGAGCTGTGGGTGACCCGCGTCAAGCCGGGACGCATCCTGTTCGAGGTCGACGGCGTGTCGGTGGCGCTCGCGCGCGAGGCGCTTGGGCTCGCCGCGGCCAAGCTGCCGATCAAGACGCGTTTCATCGAGCGCATCGCGGAGTAGGTCGAGGCGTAACCATGAAACCGGGTGATATTCGTGCCATGACCGTCGACCAGCTGGACGACGAGGTTCTCAAGCTCAAGAAGGAGCGGTTCAACCTGCGCTTTCAGCGGGCGACGGGGCAGCTCGAGAACACCGCCCGGGTACGGCAGGTTCGCCGCGACATCGCCCGCATGAAGACCATCGCGGCGGAGAAACGTTCTGGCCGGCCGGCGCCCACGCCAGCGCCCGCGGCGCGGGAAAAGCCAGCAGCCAAGCGCAAGCGCGCCACGCGCTCGAAAGCCAAGCCGGAGTAGTCAGAGATGCCGAAGCGCACGCTCCAAGGCGTCGTGGTGAGCGACAAACAGGACAAGACCGTGGTGGTGCGCGTCGAGCGCCGCTTCACGCATCCGATCATGAAGAAGACGGTGCGGCGCACGAAGAAATATTACGCCCACGACGAGACCAACGAATACCACGTGGACGACATCGTCTGGATCGAGGAGCGCCGGCCATTGTCCAAGCTCAAGCGCTGGGAGGTGGTTCGGGGCGAGAAGAAGAAGGTCGTGTGAGCGCAACGGGCGCGGAAAGACGAGGGCTCATCATGATCCAGATGCAGACCAATCTCGACGTGGCGGACAATTCCGGCGCGCGCCGTGTCATGTGCATCAAAGTGCTCGGTGGATCGAAGCGCAAATATGCCACGATCGGCGACGTGATCGTCGTGTCCGTGAAAGAGGCCATACCGCGCGGACGCGTGAAGAAGGGCGAGGTCATGAAGGCGGTGGTGGTGCGGATCTCGAAGGATATCAAACGTCCCGACGGCTCCATCATTCGTTTCGACCGCAACGCGGCGGTGCTGATCAACCCGCAGATGGAGCCGGTAGGCACTCGCATCTTCGGACCGGTGCCGCGCGAGCTTCGCGCCAAGAACCACATGAAGATCATCTCGCTCGCGCCGGAGGTGCTGTAATGGCGGCGAAGATCCGAAAGGGCGACAAGGTGATCGTGCTCGCCGGCCGCGACAAGGGCCGCACCGGCGAAGTGATCGAGGTGCGTCCCGATGAGGAACGCGCTCTGGTACGCGGGGTCAATATGGTCAAGCGTCACCAGAAGCAGAGTGCACAGCACGAGGGCGGCATCATTTCCAAAGAGGCCGCAGTACATCTGTCCAATCTTGCGCTGGCCGATCCCAAGGATGGCAAGCCGACCCGCATCGGTTTCAAGTTCGTGGGCACAGGAGAAAATCGCCGCAAGGTGCGGATGGCCAAGCGGTCGGGAGTTGAGATCGATGGCTGATACCGAAACCAACGCCAAAGCCGAGAAGCCGGCGGCATCGGGCAAGCCCCCGCGCCCTGAGAAGGGCGATAAGCCGCAACAGGCTCAGAAGGGTCACAAGCCGGAGAAGGGCGATAAGCCTGCGAAGGGCGACGCGGCGCCGCGGCCGCCCAAGGCGAGAAAGCCGGAGGAGCGCGTTACGCCGCGGCTTAGGACCCATTTCGAAGAGGTCGTTCGCAAGAAGCTGTCCGATCAGTTCGGCTACAAGAATCGCCTTGAGGTGCCGGTGATCGAGAAGGTCGTGATCAACATGGGCATCGGCGAGGGCGTCAACGACCGCAAGAAGGTCGAAGCCGCCGCCAACGATCTCAGTCTAATTGCCGGCCAGAAGGCGGTGATCGCCAAGGCCAGAAAGTCGATTGCCACCTTCAAAGTACGCGACGGCCAGCCGATCGGCTGCAAGGTGACGCTGCGCAAGACTCGCATGTACGAGTTCGTCGACCGGCTGATCAACATCGCGCTGCCGCGCGCGCGCGATTTCCGCGGTCTGTCGCCGAAGAGCTTCGACGGCGGAGGCAATTACACGATCGGCATCAAGGAACACATCATCTTCCCCGAGATCGACTACGACAAGGTGGCCGATGTCTGGGGGATGGACATTACCGTGTGTACCAGCGCCAAAACCGACGACGAGGCGCGAGCGCTGTTGAGCGCGTTCAATTTTCCGTTCCGGCAGTAAGAATCGTCCGCAACGGCGGAAAGCCAGGAGACATTGATGGCTAAGAAAAGTTCGATCGAGAAGAACAACAGGCGGCGCAAGCTCAGCAAGAAATATTCCGGGCGGCGCGCTCGGCTCAAGGCCATTGCTCGCGACAAGAGCAAGCCGATGGAGGAGCGGTTCGCGGCAGCGCTCAAGCTGGCGGAACTGCCGCGCAATTCTTCGGGGACCCGGATTCGCAATCGTTGCGAGATATCGGGCCGGCCACGCGGCTTCTACCGCAAGCAGCGGCTGTCGCGCATCGCGCTTCGGGATCTCGGCTCCAAGGGGCTGATCCCGGGCCTGGTCAAGTCGAGCTGGTAAGGAGGGCGGGGCGATGGCTATGAACGATCCGCTCGGCGATATGATCGCGCGCATTTACAATGCGCAAATGCGCAACAAATCGAAGGTGTCGATACCGGCCTCCAGATTGCGGGTGAGCGTCCTCGACGTGCTCAAAGCCGAGGGGTTCATTCGCGGCTACGCGGCGGTCGAGCATTCGAACGGGCGCAAGGAGCTCGAAGTCGAGCTGAAATATTTCGACGGCGAGCCGGTGATCCGCGAGATTTCGCGCGTGTCCAAACCGGGACGGCGGGTCTATGCATCGGTCAAGGCTCTGCCGCGGGTGAACAACGGATTGGGAGTTGCGATTCTGTCGACGCCAAAAGGCGTGATGGCCGATCATGACGCGCGCGAACACAACGTGGGCGGAGAGATTCTCTGCACCGTATTTTGATCGGGGCCAATACAGGACCATAGAGCAGGCATAGGCCAACGGAACCTAGTCATGTCCCGTGTCGGAAAAAAACCCGTTGCAATTCCCTCCGGCGTCACTGCCAGTGTGGAGGGTCAAACGGTCAAGCTTAAGGGCCCCAAGGGCGCGCTTTCGCTCGCGTTGCACGGCGATGTCGCGGCCACGGTGCAAGGCAGCGAGGTCAAGATCGATCCGCGCGCCGACACCAAGCGCGCTCGCGCGATGTGGGGAACCTGCCGGGCGTTGCTCGCCAGCGCGATGACCGGCGTCACCAAGGGCTTCGAGCGTCGGCTCGAGATCAATGGCGTCGGGTATCGCGCCGCCGTGCAGGGCAAAAACCTGCAGGTCCAGCTCGGCTATAGCCACGACATCGTCTATCCCATCCCGGAAGGCATCACGATCACAGTGCCAAGGCCGACCGAGATTGTGGTCGCCGGCATCGATGAGCAGAAAGTCGGCCACGTCGCCGCCGAAATCCGCGCATTCCGCAAGCCCGAGCCCTACAAGGGAAAGGGCGTCAAATACGCGGGTGAGTACATCTTCCGCAAAGAAGGTAAGAAGAAGTGATGAGGATGCACGATGGCGACGGTCGCTGATCGAACCTTGCGCCGCACGGCGAAAGTGCGGCGCAATATCCGCCGAGCCGCAGGCGAGCGCGCGCGGCTCTCGGTTTTCCGCTCCTCGAGGCACATTTATGCGCAAGTGATCGACGATGCGCATGGCAGGACGCTTGCATCCGCGTCCTCGCTCGAGAAGGACATGCGCGAAAGCTTCAAAACCGGCGCCAATATCGAGGCGGCGAAGGCGGTCGGAAAGCGGCTCGCCGAGCGCGCCGCCGCGAAGGGGGTCAAGGAGGTCGTGTTTGATCGCGGCGGATACCTTTACCACGGCCGCATAAAGGCGCTGGCGGACGCGGCGCGCGAGGGTGGGCTCGATTTCTGAAGGCGGAACGATGAAGCGCGCACAAATGACGAGCCGGGAAGCAGAGGTTTGTGCTCGGACGGCTACCGAGGATAACAAGTTGGGACAAAATCATGGCACGTGAACCACGCGATCGTCGCGACCGGGAAGAGCGCGAAAGCGAATTCACCGACAAGCTCGTCCATATCAACCGCGTGGCGAAGGTTGTTAAGGGCGGACGCCGCTTCGGTTTTGCGGCGCTCGTGGTGGTCGGCGACGAAAAGGGACGGGTCGGCTTCGGCCACGGCAAGGCGCGCGAGGTTCCGGAGGCGATCCGCAAGGCGACCGACGCGGCCAAGCGCGGGCTCATCCGAGTACCGCTGCGCGAGGGTCGCACGCTGCATCACGATGTGGCCGGTCGACACGGCGCGGGCCGGGTATATCTGCGGGCGGCGCCGCCCGGCACCGGCATTATCGCCGGCGGCCCCATGCGTGCCGTGTTCGAGACGCTGGGCATGCAGGACGTCGTGGCGAAATCACTCGGCTCGTCCAATCCGTACAATATGGTGCGGGCAACCTTCGACGCGCTCAAGCGGCAGGATTCGCCGCGCTCGGTCGCCGCGCGGCGCAATATCAAAGTGTCGACGCTGCAGGCGCGGCGGCGTGACCTCGGCGAGGGCGAGCAGGCCACGGAGTAAACCGATCAGGCACGCCGGGAGGCGAAATGAACAAGACACGCATCAAAGTCAAACAGATTGGCAGCCCCATCCGCAGGCAGCATTCCCAACGCGAGACGCTGATCGGGCTCGGTCTCAACGGGATCGGGCGCGTCGTGGAGCTGCCGGACACGCCGCAGACCCGCGGCATGATCGCCAAGGTGAAGCATTTGGTTCGTGTATTAGACGCCCAGGGAGAGAGCCGATGAAGCTCCACGAACTCGCCGACCGTGCGGGGGCGCGCAAGAAGCGTGCTCGCATCGGCCGCGGCATTGGCTCCGGCATGGGCAAGACCGGTGGACGCGGCGGCAAAGGCCAGACCGCTCGCGCGGGCGCGCGGATCAAAGGCTTCGAGGGCGGACAAATGCCGCTCCATCGCCGGCTGCCGAAGCGCGGATTCCGAAATACCGCGTTCGCGCGCAGGCTCAACGAAGTCAATCTCGAGAAAATTCAGGCGGCGATCGATGCGGGCAAGCTCGATCCCGGCGCGACCGTGGATGCCGAGGCTTTGGTGAAGGCGGGCGTACTGAGACGGGCCAAGGACGGCGTTCGGCTGCTCGGCTCCGGTGAAATCAAGGTCAAAGTTGCCTTCTCGGTCTGGGGGGCGTCCAAATCGGCGACGCAAGCGGTGGAGAAGGCAGGCGGTTCGGTCACCCTGCTGGCGCCGAAGCGACCGACGGGCGAACAGCCCGCTTGATGCCTATATAGTCGCGGGCGCACCTCTGAGAACGAGGTCGGTCTCTCGGGGGCGGAACAGGAAAGCCTATGGTCTCTGCAGCAGAACAGCTCGCCGCCAATCTCAATTTCTCGGCGCTCGCCAAAGCCGAGGAACTCAAGAAGCGCATCTGGTTCACGCTAGGCGCGCTCCTCGTGTATCGGCTCGGCACTTACATTCCGCTGCCCGGCATCGACCCATCGGCCTGGGACCAGATCTTCCGCTCGCAGGCCGGCGGAATCCTCGGCATGTTCAACATGTTTTCCGGTGGCGGCATCCATCGGATGGCGATCTTTGCTCTCAACATCATGCCGTACATCTCCGCCTCGATCATCATTCAATTGATGACCACGGTGTCGCCCACGCTCGAGCAGCTGAAGAAGGAGGGCGAGCAGGGGCGCAAGGTCATGAACCAATACACGCGCTACCTGACGGTGCTGTTGGCGGCCTTCCAATCCTACGGTATCGCGGTGGGCCTCGAAGGGGCCGGCAACGTGGTCACGGATCCCGGCTGGTTTTTCCGCATCGGCACCGTCATCACGCTGACCGGCGGAACCATGTTCCTGATGTGGCTCGGCGAGCAGATCACCTCGCGCGGCATCGGCAACGGCATCTCGCTGATCATCCTCGCAGGTATTGTGGCGGAGTTGCCGTCAGCCATCGCGGGAACGCTCGAGCTCGGACGCCAAGGCGCGCTGTCGACCGGGCTGATCCTGGTGGTGCTGGTGATGGCCGTCGCAGTGATCGCCTTCATCGTGTTCATGGAGCGCGCACAGCGCCGACTGCTGATCCAGTATCCCAAACGTCAAGTCGGCAACCGCATGTTCGAGGGCCAATCTTCACACCTTCCGCTCAAGCTCAACACATCCGGCGTGATCCCGCCGATCTTCGCCTCCTCGCTACTGCTGTTGCCGACCACCGTCGCCAACTTCAATGCCGGTCAAGGACCGGACTGGTTCGTCACTATCACCACCCAGCTCGGTCACGGACGGCCGCTGTTCCTGATCCTCTACATCGGACTCATCATCTTCTTCGCTTTCTTCTACACGGCGATCGTGTTCAACCCGACGGAAACGGCGGAGAACTTGAAGAAGCACGGCGGCTTCATTCCCGGTATCCGACCGGGCGAGCGTACGGCGGAGTACATCGATTATGTGCTCTCGCGCATCACGGTCATCGGCGCGGCCTACCTCGCGGTTGTTTGTCTCTTGCCCGAAATCCTGATCTCGTACGCCGCGGTGCCGTTCTATTTCGGCGGCACCTCGCTGTTGATCGTGGTCAGCGTCACGATGGATACGGTTGCGCAAATTCAGGGCTATTTGCTGGCGCATCAATACGAAGGTCTGATCAAGCGGTCGAAGCTGCGGGGGCGGCGTAGATGAGGCTGGTGTTGCTCGGCCCGCCGGGGGCCGGCAAAGGTACTCAGGCGCAGCGGCTCGTCGCCAAGCATGGTCTGCTGCAGCTTTCAACTGGTGAGATGCTGCGCGCTGCGGTCGAGGCGGGCACCCCGATTGGGCTGCGCGCCAAGGAGATGATGGCACGCGGCGAGCTCGTGCCCGACGACATGGTGGTGGCGATCGTCGCGGAGCGTATCGAGGAGCCCGATGCGCGCAATGGCTTCATCCTCGACGGCTTCCCGCGCACGGTGCCGCAGGCGCACGCGCTTGATCGCATGCTCAAGCAGAAAGGCCTCAAGCTCGACGCAGTCATCGAGCTCAAGGTAGACGAGGGTGCCCTGCTCAAGCGCATCAAGAAGCGCATCGCCGAGATGAAAGCGCGGGGCGAAATGCTGCGCGAGGACGATGATCCGGAGGTGCTGCACCGCCGGCTTTTGGCCTACCGCGATCAAACCGCGCCGCTCGTCACCTATTACCAGCTTCAGAGCGTCTTGCGCTCGGTGGACGGCATGGTCCCCATTGCGGAGGTGTCGAGCGCCATCGATCGGGCGCTGCGGGAGGGGGCGACCAGGAAGACGCCGGCTAGGGGGTCGGCGGGGGGCCAAAGAGCGAAGGCGGGCGCAAGCCGGCCTGCTAAGGCAGCGAAAGGCAAGGCTAAACCGGCCAAATCGGGGGTGCGCAAAGGCGCTGCCCGCAAATCTGCTCCACGCAAAATCCGCCCGGGGCGGAGGTTGACGAAACGACGATGAATCCATTAATAACGCCCATCCAAGTTGAGAGGTCGAGCGATACCGGGCCCTGCGGAACGGGGAGGGTGTCGCGTTATCGTTTGCGAACCGCCTCGGGTGACACGGCCGCCGGCCGTGTGCTCGCCGCCGGCAGAAGGAGTGATTGACTGTGGCCCGCATCGCCGGCGTCAACATACCGACCAACAAACGGGTGGTTATTGCATTGCAATATATCCATGGGATCGGGCCAAAAAAGGCCAATGAAATCATGGAGAAAGTTGGAATCCCGGAAGCCCGCCGGGTGTCGCAGCTGACTGATCAAGAAGTGCTGCAGATCCGTGAGGTCATCGACCGCGACTATATGGTTGAGGGCGATCTGCGGCGCGAAGTCGCCATGAATATCAAGCGGCTGATGGATCTCGGCTGCTACCGAGGGTTGCGACATCGCCGTGGACTACCGGTCCGCGGCCAGCGCACCCATACCAATGCCCGCACCCGTAAGGGGCCGGCCAAGCCGATTGCCGGCAAGAAGCGCGCCCCTTGAGTTGCCGTAGCCTGCGCGAAATCGGCTGCGTGATCACAGCCCCAGTCATCGGCCCGGCGATCGCAGCGCCGAGCTGCGAGAGGATCGAGAATGGGTAAAGAAGCCACCCGCGTCCGACGACGCGAACGCAAGAATATCGCTTCCGGAGTCGCGCACGTGAACGCGACGTTCAACAACACCATGATCACCATTACCGACGCCCAAGGAAACACCATCGCCTGGTCGTCCGCCGGCACCATGGGCTTCAAAGGCTCGAGAAAATCGACGCCGTACGCAGCGCAGGTGGCAGCCGAGGACGCCGCTAAGAAGGCCCAGGAGCACGGCATGCGCACCCTCGAAGTCGAGGTCGCGGGCCCTGGTTCCGGCCGCGAATCGGCGTTGCGGTCCCTGCAGTCGGCCGGCTTCACCATCACTTCCATCCGCGACGTGACGCCGATTCCACACAACGGCTGCCGTCCACGCAAAAGGCGCCGAGTATGACAGACGATGTGCTCATCCGGCGGACTCCCGAGGAGGCCGCCGCCGCAGAAAATTCCCCCGCAGCGGAATGGGGTGCGCGGCCCGCCGCCGCGCCGCTCAAAGGCATGGGTGCGAACGTGACGATCCAGAAGAATTGGCAGGAACTGATCCGACCGAACAAGCTTCAGGTGACGCCGGGCGGTGATCCCAAGCGCGACGCCATCGTGGTCGCCGAACCACTCGAGCGCGGCTTCGGCGTGACGCTGGGCAACGCACTGAGGCGCATATTGCTGTCGTCGCTGCAAGGCGCGGCAGTGCAGTCGGTCCACATCGACGGCGTGCTGCACGAGTTCTCCTCGATTCCGGGCGTGCGCGAGGACGTGACCGACATCGTGCTCAACATCAAGGACATCGCCATCAAGATGCAGGGCGACGGACCCAAGCGCATGGTCGTCAAGAAGCAGGGGCCGGGGACGGTCACCGCCGGCGACATTCAGACCGTGGGCGATACCGTCGTGCTCAACCCCGACCTCGTTCTGTGTACGCTGGACGAGGGCGCCGAAATCCGCATGGAGTTCACGGTCAACACCGGCAAGGGCTATGTCCCCACCGAACGCAATCGGCCTGAGGATGCGCCGATCGGCCTGATCCCGGTCGACAGCCTCTACTCGCCGGTGCGCAAGGTCTCCTACAAGGTCGAGAATACCCGTGAAGGACAGATTCTCGACTACGACAAGTTGACGATGCACATCGAGACCAACGGCGCGGTAACTCCGGACGACGCCGTCGCTTACGCCGCGCGCATCCTGCAGGATCAGCTCAACGTATTCGTCAACTTCGAGGAGCCGCGCAAGGAGGTCGTGACCGAGGCCATTCCCGATCTCGCCTTCAATCCGGCGTTCCTCAAGAAAGTTGACGAGCTCGAGCTTTCAGTGCGCTCGGCCAACTGTCTCAAGAACGACAACATCGTCTATATCGGCGACCTCGTTCAGAAGACCGAAGCCGAGATGCTGCGCACGCCGAATTTCGGGCGCAAGTCGCTCAACGAGATCAAGGAAGTGCTGGCCCAGATGGGGCTGCATCTCGGCATGGAAGTGCCGGGTTGGCCTCCGGACAATATCGACGAACTGGCCAAGCGTTTCGAGGATCATTATTGACGGGCATCAGTGCTCAGAAGGCGGTCATCAGAGGGTCATCTGATTACTGATCATTGAGCACTGTGCCCCGTGCGGAGCACGCGCATGCGTCACCGGATCGCCCATCGCAAGCTCAACCGCACGCATGAGCATCGCCGCGCCATGTTCGCCAACATGGCGGCAGCCCTGATCAAGCACGAACAGATCGTGACGACGTTGCCGAAGGCGAAGGACTTGCGGCCGATCGTCGAGAAACTGATCACGCTTGCCAAGCGCGGCGATCTGCATGCGCGCCGCCAGGCGATTGCGCAGATGCGAGACCTCGGCATGGTCAAGAAGCTGTTCGACGTGCTGGGTCCCCGTTACAAGGACCGCGACGGCGGCTACACCAGAGTGCTCAAGGCCGGCTTCCGCTACGGCGATTCCGCTCCCGTCGCGGTGATCGAATTCGTCGATCGCGACGTCGCGGCGAAGGGGCAGGATTCCGGCCCGTCGCAAGCGAAGGCGGAGCCGCAGCCTGAGGAGGCCGCGCCGGCGTGATCGGGGAACCGCCTGAAGGGATCACAAGGGCAGCGGTGCGCGCTGCCCTTTTTGATGGGGCGATGCGTCTGTTCCGTCGTGACAGGTCGTAAGCCGCCGAAGGCGACCCGTGCGGACAAGACGAGGGAGAGAAGGGAAATGAATCGTGGCGTGGTTCTTGGATTCGTCGCCCTGCTTGCAGCTCCGACGGCGGCGATGGCGCAAGCATCGCTCGAGCGCGGACGCTATCTCGTCGACACCGTCATGACCTGCCACAACTGCCACACGCCAATGGGACCGAACGGTCCACGGTTCGACAAGGCGCTGTCCGGCGGACTGCGCTTCGACGAGCCCGCGTTCGATGCGATCGCGTCCAACATCACTCCCGATCGCGACACCGGTATCGGCAATTGGAGTGACGCCGAGATCAAGACCGCCTTGCAGGACGGCACGCGCCCTGCGGGCCACCACCTCGCCCCCATCATGCCGAGCGGTTTCTACAAGATTCTCACTCCAGGCGATCTCGACGGCATCGTCGCTTACCTGCGCTCGGTGCCGCCGGTGGAGAACAAGGTGCGCGGCCCGGTCTACAAGCTGCCGACCGCGCAGCAGGTGCTCCCCGGCGCCGAGCGGCCCATGTCGGGATCCGATCTCAACGATAAGGTCAAGCGCGGCTTCTATCTCGTCACCATTGCTCACTGCATGGAATGCCATACACCGTTCAGCCGATCCGGCAGCGGCCTCGATTTCGAAAAGTCGCTCGGCAAGGGCGGGCGGGAGTTCCCCGGACCGTGGGGCGTTTCGACCTCGCCCAATATCACCTCGAGCAAGGCCTCGGGCATCGGCGGTTGGAGCGATGCCGAGATCAAACGCGCCATCACGCAAGGCGTGCGCAAGGACGGTACCAAGCTCAAGCCGCCGATGGGGTATGGGTTTTATGCCAAGATGACCGATGGGGACGTCGATGCCATGGTCGCGTATCTGCGCACGGTGCCGCCAAAGGAGTGATCAGGCTACTTCCTCCGACGCAGATCCCTGCCGATCACGTCATAAACGTCGGCCGGCGCAAAATCATCGGTAATGACATCGCCGTTCGCAGCCTGCGACTGCGGCTTGTCCATGCGCCTTCGTAGGATCCCCGGCAACGGAAAACGGAAGCCGTGGCGCTTCTGTAGCTCCGCAGCCCGTTGTTCCAGCGCCTGCGTATCGATAGGCGCGGCGGTGGCGACCGCGATCACTTCGCCGCGTCCGGTTGGATAAAGATCGACTGCGCTAAACACCTCCCCGAGCGTCTTGACCGTCGAGGCATAAAGCTTGCTGCCGTCATGCACGTTGAAGGCCGCGGCGCCGCCGGGGGCGAGGCGTTGCTTGACCAGGGTGTAGAACTCGCGCGTCAGCAGATGAAACGGCACATAGCCGCCGCGATAGGCGTCGAGCAGGATCAAGTCGTAGAGCTCGTTGCTGCGGTTGAGGAAAACCCGGCCGTCCCCGGCACGGTAGCGCATGCGCTCGGTCTCGCGCAGGCCGAAATAACTCTTGGCGGCGCTGATCACGCCAGGGTCGATCTCCACCGTGGTGATCGCAGCCTCGGGCATGAAGCGGCCGAGATAGGTCGAGATCGAGCCGCCGCCTAGGCCAAGCATCAGGATTTTGCGCGGCGCCTCGGCATAGACCGTTGCGATCGTCATCACCTGTGCGTAGCGCAGCGGCAGATCGTCCGGGTCGAGAAGGTTGCTCACCGATTCGGTGTAGTCCCAGCCCTGCACCTGGAACGACATCACCAGTTGGTGCCCGCGCTTGGTGATGAAGACGTCGTTGTATTGCGTTTCGATGTGGGCGAGCCGGCCGTCGCCACGCTCGAGCATGCCTGTACGAATGCTCTCGTCGATCGGATTGTCGGTTCGGCCGGCGGTCGGTGAGATAAGCGCAATAATGACGAGCGCCGCGCCAGCGCGGCGGCGCGCCAGCGCCAGTAAGCCCAAACCTGCGATCAGTCCGAGTGCCCCGAGCGTGAACGTGATCGCACGCGACCCGATCGTCGGAATGAGGACGAAGGTGGTCCCCAGCGTGCCGACGATCGCCCCCGCGGTGGAGATGCCGTAGACCGCGCCCGATATCCGTCCGGAGTGTTGCGCCGAGCGCAGCAGCAGGCGAATGGCAAACGGCGAATACATGCCGAGCAAGGTCACCGGGAAGAACATGAGGGCAAGGGAGGAGGCCAAGCTGCCGACGCGGATATCGTCGATCCGGCCGAGCATGAACTCGAGAACGACTTGGGCGAAGCTCGGCAGCGCGAGGAGATAGAGCGATCCGACGATGACCGTGAGTGCAAGGACGGTCGGCGAGGCGGTACGGTCGGCCAGCGCGCCGCCGAGAAAATAGCCCGCCATGAGCGCGATCAGCACGGTCGAGATCAGCGCTGCCCAGGTATAGATGCCGCTGCCGAAATAGGGGTTGAGATAGCGCGAGCCCAACATCTCGAAGCTCATGACGATCGCGCCGGTGACGAAGGCGACGATGTAGATCGCTGCCGCGGCGGCCTGCGAGGGGCCGGCAATCGATTCGGGAGGGGAATGCGGCACGTGGTCCTCGGACGACGACAAGCGGCCAGTTTAGGCGTCATGCCGGGACCTGTTCCATAGACGCGGGCGTATCTCAGCCTGCCCTTCATTTGCCGCGGCCGTCGCCTTATATCTGGCCTCGCCCGAATCCGGATTTTGCCCATGCCCTGGGGATTGAGCGTCTCTCTGCCTTTGCGGCGAGTTGCGGCGGCCGTGCTCGTTGCCGCCGCGCCGCTTGCGGCCGCCGCCCAAGAGCGCAGCCCGGTGCGCCGCGTTCCCTCGTCGCCGGACGAGCTGCGGCTCTCCTACGCGCCCGTTGTGCAGCGCGCCGCGCCGGCCGTCGTTAATGTCTATGCCGCCAAGATGGTCGCCGTCCGCAATCCGCTGTTTGACGACCCGATCTTCCGCCGCTTCTTCGGAGTGCCTGGCGGCCCGGGCGGGCCGGCGGATCCGGTCCAGCGCTCGCTCGGCTCGGGGGTGCTCGTCGACCCCATGGGCCTGGTGGTCACCAACAATCACGTCATCGAGGGCGCGGACCAGGTGCGGGTATCGCTGGCGGACAAGCGCGAATTCGAGGCCGAGATGGTGCTCAAGGATTCCCGCTCGGACCTCGCCGTGCTGCGGATCAAAGCGCAGGACGAACGCTTTCCGGCGCTCGAATTGGCCGATTCGGACGCCCTCGAAGTCGGCGACGTGGTGCTCGCCATCGGTAATCCGTTCGCCGTCGGCCAGACCGTAACCCATGGCATCGTCTCGGCGGTGGCGCGCACGCAGGTCGGCATCACCGATTATCAGTTTTTCATCCAGACCGACGCGGCCATCAATCCGGGCAACTCAGGTGGCGCGCTGGTCGACCTCGCCGGGCGCCTCGTCGGCATCAATACGGCGATCTTCTCCCGCTCGGGCGGCTCGCAGGGCATCGGTTTCGCCATTCCGGCGAACATGGTGAAGGTCGTGGTCGCCTCGGCAAAGAGCGGCGGCTCCACGGTCAGGCGTCCGTGGCTTGGCGCGAGATTGCAGGGGGTAACGCCCGAAATTGCCGACGGTCTGGGACTCAAGCGTCCAACCGGCGCGCTGATCGCCAGCGTGGCGCCAGCGAGTCCCGCCGCGCGCGCGGGCCTCAAGACCGGCGACCTCATCACTGCCATCGATGGACTGCAGGTCGAGGACGCCAATGCCTTCGAGTATCGCTTTGCCACCAAGCCGATCGGCGGCACCGCGCGGCTCGGCATCGTGCGTGCCGGCAAGGAACTGGCGCTCAACGTGGCGCTTGAAGCCGTACCCGATACCCCGCACGAAGAGCTCATCATCGCCTCGCCCTCACCATTTCAGGGGGCCAAGGTATCCAACCTCTCGCCCGCGCTTGCCGAGCGCTTGCGGCTCGATCCCTCTTCCGAGGGCGTGGTGATCATCGACATCGCCAACGGATCGCCGGCCCAGAGCCTGGGCTTCCAGCCCGGCGACCTCGTGCTTTCGGTCAACAATGCGAAAATCGCGAAGACGCGCGATCTTGAGCGCGTCGCCGGCCAGCAGACCCGGCGCTGGAGCATCACCATCGTGCGGGCGGGCCAGCAGCTCTCCGTGGAGCTGCGTGGATGACGCCTCGTGCCAAACGCGCAGGCGCGCCCCTGTTCGCGGCCGCGGGGCTCGAGCGCGATGCGCCACGCCCGCTTGCCGACAAGCTGCGGCCGACGCGGCTCGGCGAGGTGGTGGGCCAGGATCATCTGCTCGGATCGGACGGGGCGCTCACGCGCCTGCTCGACACGCGAACGCTGGGCTCGCTCATCTTTTGGGGTCCGCCCGGCACCGGTAAGACCACCGTCGCGAGGCTCTTGGCGCAAGCGACCGATCTGCATTTTGAGCAGATCTCCGCGATCTTCTCCGGCGTCGGCGACCTCAAGAAGGTGTTCGACGCGGCCCGGGCGCGGCGCGAGAGCGGGCAGGGCACGCTTCTCTTCGTCGACGAGATCCATCGCTTCAATCGCGCGCAGCAGGACTCGTTCCTGCCGGTCATGGAAGACGGCACCATCGTTCTCGTCGGCGCCACCACCGAGAACCCGTCCTTCGAGTTGATCGCGCCGCTCCTCTCTCGCGCGCGCGTCATGGTTTTCAAGCGGCTCGACGCCGATGCGCTCGAGAAGCTGCTTGCCCGCGCCGAGGCAATCGAAGGCAAGAAGCTTCCCCTGGACGCCGAGGCGCGGCAATCCCTCATCCGTATGGCGGACGGGGACGGCCGCGCGGCGCTGACCCTTGCCGAAGAGGTATGGCGGGCGGCGCGCGAGGGCGAGACGTTCGGCGCGGCGCAATTGCAGGAGGTGGTGCAGCAGCGCGCGCCGATCTACGACAAGCAGCAGGACAGCCACTACAATCTGATCAGCGCCTTGCACAAATCGGTGCGGGGTTCCGACCCGGATGCGGCGCTTTACTATCTCTGCCGCATGCTGGATGCGGGCGAGGATCCGCTTTACATCGCGCGGCGTGTGGTGCGCATGGCGGTGGAGGATATCGGGCTCGCCGATCCGCAGGCGCTCATGGTCGCCAATGCCGCCAAGGACGCCTACGATTTTCTCGGGTCCCCGGAAGGCGAATTGGCGATTGCCGAGGCCGTGATCTACGTCGCCACTGCACCGAAATCGAATGCGGCCTATACCGCTTATGGCGCGGCCATGCGTGCCGCCAAGGAGGCGGGCTCGCTCCTCCCGCCGAAGCACATCCTCAATGCGCCGACCAAACTGATGCGGGCAGAGGGCTACGCCGAGGGCTACGATTACGACCACGACGCCCCCGAAGCCTTTTCCGGCCAGGATTATTTCCCCGAACAGCTCGGACGGCAGACATTCTATGATCCGCCCGAGCGCGGCTTCGAGCGCGAGATCAGGAAACGGCTGGAATATTGGGCGAAGCTGCGAAAGGAGAGATAATGCGACGAGTTCTTGCGGGCTAGAACAGGTGAACCTGAAGGTCGCCAGAATTCAAATTGTCGACAATGCGGTCGTCGATTCTCTTAAGTTGCGGAAACTTCTGTTTGAGTTTGGTCCGAAGCGTTGTCACAAGGCCGGAGCTGGCAGTGGTGAAGACAAGCTGGGCTGATCCTGAGGAAGGCGGCGAAGCAAGTTCCGCAAAATCAGTATAGGCCATCGAAGATTTGTATCCTGAGTTCAGGAGAAAGTCTCGAACCTCTCCCGCTAATTCTCCGACTCCCTTGGCATAGTAGACCCTGATGTCGTATTTTTTATTGTCCTTGTACTCGGGACTAATTTCCTTCTGAACTTCGACGCCCGCATTGAGTTTGGTGATTATCGCATCCACCTTCTTGCTCAGTGCGCTGATATCGCTGCCAAGGTCTGCTCCCTGTCCCGCCACGGCATTTTTCATTTGACCGGAAATTTCGCCGAGTTGTCCCTTGTAACTGAAGGTTTGCAGAGTTGGCAGCGCGCAGAGGGCGACAGCAACGACGAACGCGTAGCCTTTGACTGTGGGATCGGTGAAAACTTTATAGCAAACCGCAACGACAATCAGGGCGCCGAGCACGATCGGCAACCATGTCGCGAGATCGCCCATGCCGTGACCTCAGGTTACAATTGGATGATGACACAACCAAAATTTAATGTCACGACCTCGGGTCGAGATGCAGCGCCCATGAGCACTCTTGCCAAGCACGTGCACGGTCAGCCGGACGGCGAAAGCGCGTCGGCTTCGACCGGCGTACAGACCGCAAAGGTGAGTGCGGACGAAGCCGGCATGCGCGTCGACCGTTTCGTGGAGGCGCGCTTTCCGGGACTCGCGTTTTCTCACATCCAACGAATCATCCGAAAGGGCGAGCTGCGCGTGAACGGCAAGCGCGCGCAGCCGCGCCAGCGCCTCGAGGCCGGGCAGGCCGTGCGCATCCCGCCGCTGCGATTGGAGCCGCGGCCGCCGGCGCGTGACGCGAAGACGGGCAACGAGACGCGCGATTTCCTCAAATCCATCACGCTCTACGAAGATGCCGACGTGCTGGTGCTCAACAAGCCCATGGGGCTTGCGGTGCAGGGCGGCTCGGGCACCACGCGTCATGTCGATGGAATGCTCGAAGCGCTGCGCGATGCGCACGGCCAGCGCCCGCGCCTGGTGCACCGCCTCGACAAGGATACTGCGGGGTGCCTGCTCGTCGCCAAGACGCGGTTTGCCGCTGCGGCGCTGGCCAAGACCTTCCGCTCGCGCTCGGCGCGAAAAATCTACTGGGCGCTCGTCGCCGGCGTGCCCAAGCCGCGCCAGGGACGCATCTCGACATTTCTCGCCAAGGAGACGCGGGCAGACGACTCGTTCATGCGCGTTGCCCGCCACGGCGAGGAGGGTGCGAGCCACGCGGTGACCTATTACGCGGTGATCGACACCGCCGCGCGTCAGCTAGCCTGGCTCTCGCTTAAACCGGTGACCGGCCGCACCCATCAATTGCGCGCGCACTTGGCGCATATCGGTCATCCTACAAAACCGCCTGCATCTGTTGGCGCGCCGCATCGTGGTGCCGCACCCGCGCGATGGAACGGTCGACGTCACCGCGTCGCTGCCGCCGCACATGCAGCAGTCGTGGAATCTCATCGGTCTCGACGTCAGGCGCTACGACCCGATCGTCGAGGCGCCGGAAGAGTAGCTTCTCAGCTTGCTCGATACCGGCTCAAGACGCTTTCGCCGTGCGTTTTTGGCGGTGGGCTCCCGCTTGCGTTTACCCCGGCGAGGGCGGCAGAGGGAATGCCCGGATTTTGCTGTCCGGTCAAAGCGCCTCGGACCCAAACCGCACGGGATGCAGTTCCTGCTTGTCGGCTAGCGCAGGCTCGCGTTGATTTTCTCGAGCATTGCCGAGCCCGGGCACAGCTCGGCCTCCGCGAGAGAATTGAGCGGCGTCCCGACGGTGTTGAAATTGCGGTGCAGGTCTTCCGGCTCGGGATCGACGTAGAGCAG
>WNGI01001959.1_pt1 | contig 22374 bp, 14 predicted proteins | sample 5400621 | NCBI WGS metagenome assembly WNGI01 (sample SAMN13153374, study PRJNA577476) | soil metagenome | isolation source: 20 cm soil or saprolite under Garry oak tree replicate 1 | place: USA:California | collected 2016-06-15
CTAGTCCGATTTTTTGTGCGAGTTCGAGTGAGAGAGTTTATACCACGGCCGCCAGACTGCGAAATCGAGTTGGTGGAACAGGGGCTACCGGCGGCAGGCTCGCCTTAGAGGAGATTGCACGTGAATATCTCCGGGGAAATGCGTGGAAAGGCGGGAAAGGCCAAACCGGAGTTCTCGTTTGCCTAACCGTGGATGGGAACTTATACTTGCCGAAACTCGAGCGTTCCAAACCGAGGCTGTGGAGCGTGTAAGATCACAGCCCTCAGATACCCAAAATTGCAATGCGGATTGGAATCGCAGAATAGGAGCGGTACAGCGATGCGAATGCGAAGATCTTTATGGTCTGTCTTGTTGGCGCTCTGGTTAGTCAGCACTGTCAAAGCACAAGTGGCCAACGGGCAAAGGGCAGAAAAGAGCGCAGAAGCTGAGAAGGAGCTCGTTAAGTACGAAAATGGATTAATTAAAGCCGTTTTGGCGGGGGGGTCGGTTGCCGCGGATTTTTTCGATCGCGACGTCAAGCCGGAAGATGGTTTCCATCAAACATTCCGATTATCTTGTGCATGTTTACGGCAACGGAACCACAGCAGTGGTAACTTACCAAGGCCACAATCGGGAGCTTGAAGGCAACGTCGTTGACAAGTATTACAGGACTACGGATGTCTTCGCCAAACAGAATGGAAAATGGCTGCGTGTCCTCCACCATGTGAATTCGATTCCGAAAGACAATGCGCCATGAGTATGGGGGCGAACAATGGAAGACAGTATTGCTGAACTGCTTAAGGATGTCGAGAAAGCAAAAATGGACCGGCGTCGGCTAGTGCAGGGCTTGGGACTAACTGCTGCGGCCGCATTTGCCGCGATCGCAGCGCCGAAAGCTGTGGCCGACAGCGAAGGTTTCAAAGCAGTTGCCTGGAATCACATTTCATATAACGTTGCCGATGTCGCCAGATCTCGCGACTTCTATGTAGATCTGTTTGGGATGACGCCAGCGTGGGATGATGGCATACAGTCTGAGCTCGACTTCGGCGATCCGTCCGCAGTGGACTCCCTATACTTCCGCAAAGTCAAACCCGGCAATAAGGTAGGTGTCGATCACTTGGCGTGGTCGGTTGACAATTGGATTAAGGATCAAGCGGAAGCCGAACTGAAACGTCGTGGCCTAAGTCCTACTCCTGGTGGCCCACTAACTTGGAACGTCAAGGACCCCGACGGCTTCACGGTCCAAATCATAGCAAAAACCGGGGGTTTTCCTGGAGGAGTCGTACCGGGATCCAAAATAGATGACGGCCGAAAGAATTTAAAAGATATTCCAGCGCCCAGTTGCGTTGCATGTTACGGATATCGCCAGAAGCCGTGACTTTTATTCGAGTCTGCTGGGGATGAAGGTGATTTACTACAAGCCTGAGGAGCTGAACTCCGAGTGTTTCCTTAGGTTCGGCAGCAATGACGCCTTATTACTGCGAAGGAGCCAGCAGCTCGACGATAAGCCGAATATCGATCACCTGACGATCGTCGTAGCGAATTATAACGCGCATGCAGTGGAAGCCGAACTCAAGCATCGCGGCCTAGCCGCCGGGCCCCAAACTAAATTTGCCTGGACCGTTCACGATCCAGACGGCTACACAATCGCCGTTGCCGGACAAGCGCTGCTAAAGGGGCAAGGAAGCCTCGGCCTATAAACTCAACCGCACAACCGTAACTGAATGTGCGGTCTCATGCGGGAGGTTCCCAATCCTCTTATCATCGACATCGGTAAAGGCAGGGCAGACGTCAACTTGGTCCGGAAAGATATTCTTGCCCTCACCAAACTCAACTACAACACCTGTATCTTCGGCGACGGGATGCCGATAACGTTGAATTTCGCGGATGCGGGGAGGACAGCTCGACCTTTGGGGGATTCCACTTCAACAATCCATGGGAAATCTTCGTCGAAATGCGTTACCGCTTTCACTATTGAGCCAGGCGATTCTATCCACTGATAACGCGGATAGACACTGATCGTGGAGTGTATTCTTTTTCCCGTGATTATCTGTGTCCATCTTTGATCAGCCATGGGCAACCAACAGGTAGTTATGAGATGGATGTTGCAAATTCCGCGCCAGCGGAGGAGGGTGAAACAGTGTCAGAGAAATTGATTGCGCCGCAACAAGCATCGTTCCTCAGGCGGACAAAAACGAGGCATAGTGAATCTGCCGATTCTGTTGGCGGTGACAAATTTGTTGTGCCAACTAGGGGGGAAGCGTACGATGCTCTGAAAAGGGAGCCAAACTGGAAATCCCGATTGGACAATTGCGAATTTCATCCGGGCTTAAACCTATTGCCGCCCCACAATGATCTTCACTTCGCTATCCGCTTGCACAAGCTCCAAATTATCATGAAAAACCAATTTTCAATTTTACGTTTGGTTGCATTTGCAGCCGCCTTGTTTAGCTTTGCGCCATTGGCCACGGCGCACGAGCGCGACACTTTCAAGGTTGGCGACAAGTATTACCTCCTAACCGTGGGTTCGCTGAACGAACCATTCATCGTGGACAACATTTCCGGAGTTGACCTACGCGTATCGCAACTCTCCGGGCCCGGCGGCGATGGCGCTGGCAGCGCAGCGGGCAAAGGCACGCCTGTTACCGGACTCGAGCGAACGCTAAAAGTGGAGCTCGCCGCAGGAGATAAAAAGGAAACGCTCCCTTTCGACCCTTCGGACAAGGCTCCGGGGTCCTACGCCGCAATCTTCATTCCCACGGTACAAACGACTTACAGCTATCGCATCTTCGGGACCATCGACAATCACTCCGTCGATCTCACATTCACATGTGTCACGGGTGAAGTGTCGGAGTCCGCCGAAGATAATTCTCGGTTGAAGGTTTCCGGCTCGATTACCCGGCTTCGTAAGATTGGCGCGTTTGGCTGTCCGGACTCGAAAAAGACCATGGGCTTTCCGGAGCCGTCGCTGTCTTCGTATGAAATGAATCAGAGTCTGCAGAATCTCGCGGCTGGCGCTCAGGCGACTGGCAAACGGGCGGCTACGGCGCAAACGTTGAGTATCTCCGGGATCGTAAGCGGACTGTTAGGACTTGCGGTCGCCGGAATAGCGTTGAAACGAAAGTAGGTGTGCCACAGTTGAAGCGCATTATTTTTATCATCCTGGCACTTGCGATTGCGGAAGCCGCATTTGCGAACGGCCTTGGCGGCGAGCGGCTCGAAAAGGTCGTCGGCGACTTGATTGTTGATGTCGGCACGGATCAACCTTCAACGCCACTGGCGGGACAACCCATCGAATTCGACTTCGATTTATTGCAAAGCAAGACGCGAGAGCCTGTCAATCTCGCAACAAGCGTAGGGATCGACATCGGGCATGACGGCAAATCGATGGTCAACTGCGATCTCGTCGTCGAAACACCAATTACTTTCCTTATCTATACATTCCCGGAACCCGGTAAGTACACACTTACGGTAGCGTTTTTCAACAAAAATCTCGGACAGCAAAGGCTTGCAATCGCAACGTTTCCGTTAACGATTTCTGGAACTAAAGGAAATAACCGGCCACTGTACCTTGCTGCTCTATTCGCGAGCATTATCTTGGGACTGTTAGCGGGCTATTGGGGAGCACGCAGGCGAAGATCTGGATAATGTACCGGGATGGATTTGTTGATTGTTGATTCAATTCGCCTTCAACGTCCTATCGCGGGTTTCGAAAGATGTTATGCATACGAGATTTGGCAAATCCTTTAGCGCTTCATGTCTCTCAATCATCATTGCGATGCTACCCGAGGTCGTCTTCGCCCATGCGACGCCGCTTCAGAATGTCCCGGCCGCGTCGTCGGCCCTTTCGAAAGCGCCCGCGGAAGTGGAAATCCGTTTCAGTGAACGCGTGGAGCCACACGCCTCCAGCATTGTCGTGCTCGCACCGGATGGTTCGCGCGCCGACCTTTCCAACTCCGGACCTGACCCAGCGGATCCCAGAGTCTACCGTGTGGGTTTGAAGGACAGCGGCGCAGGTAGCTACACGGTTTCGTGGGAAGTCATTTCGTCGGATGACGGCCACTTCACGAAAGGGGCGTATGTTTTTTCCGTGGGAAATGAAAAGCCTGGCGCCGCCACAGAAGGCGGCGGATTTCAGACCGTTCACAGCTCAAGCGTTCCTGAAGCCTTAAGCCTCGCGGTGGAACTCATCGGAGACGCCATGATTCTGGGTGCCCTGCTGGTATTCGCCTTCCTCTGGCGGCCGATGCGCAGGCTTTTCCCCGAAGTGAAATCTGATGAGGCTGAGTTCGTTCGCCGATTCCAGTTTCTGTTCCTCTTCGGATGTCTTCTGGCCCTGGCCGGCGGCGCCGCTTACATCATCTATAAAACAAACGATCTCGCTTCCCTTCAGGAAACAACATTCATCGCGGCCTGGGCCTCCTTCATCACGACTACCTCCGCGCTCTACACGGTATATCGCATGGTTGGTGCGGCCTCCCTGTTGATTGCCTCTCAAGGAATGCGGAAGCGGCTCTTCTCAGCCGAACGGATCTCGAACATCGAATATGCGTTATTCGCGGTTCTGGTGCTGATCGATCTCTCCCGGGCGCGCGTCAGCCACGCCGCCGCATCCACCTTCGCGCCGGCATTCGGCGTGCTCATGAATTTCGTCCATCTCTTTTTTAAGGACGCTTGGATCGGCGGAATCATTGCGCTGATGGCGCTCCTGTCGCCGCTAATCGGAAGGACGCGAAACGCGCGGGTGGCTGCGTTCGTTCTCACCGCGTTTTCCAGAATCGCGAGTGTCGCGTTCGGCATTGCCGGCGTCACAGGGGTCTATGTCGTTTGGCTCCATCTCAAAAGTTTCTCGTATGTGCTGACGACTGACTGGGGGAAACGATTCGCCGTTCTTTCGGTGTTGGCCGCATTTCTGCTTGTTGTACGATTTGTTGCGCAATTGTATTGCGAGCCCAGAATCGTAGACGCTATCCGGAAAAACGACGAAACGCGGTTTCTTCGCCTCTTCTCGTGGATTGGCTTTACGGTGCCCGCGGAGACGGCCATTGGCATCGCCATCCTTGCGGTCACTTCACTGCTGATTATCACCACTCCTCCGCTTGCTCCTCATTACAAGTTCCAGCGGTCCGCCGTGAGCCAGGGAATCGCGCTCTCGCTTACCGAACAAGCTTCCGAAAACGGCAAATTCCTGGTGACCGCCGAAGACCCACTGACGAAAGCCGGCGCAGACGTGAAATCGATGGTCGTCACCCTTACGAACCAGGCCGCCGGTGTCGGACCGATTGTTGCTCCGGTCGAGAAGAGATTTGCCGGAGGGTTTGTATTCGGCAAGAAATTGCTGACTCCCGCCGGATTGTGGGCGGTAAATGTGGCCGCCCAACGGGCGGGAGCCTACGATGCCATGGCGTCTCTCTATGTGAATTATCCGCACGAAATAATGGAGAGCGACTCGCACTCGGCGGACAGGACGTTCGGGTCGTTTGAAGTCATTGATCTGATCGTCGCATTCATCCTTCTTGCCGCGTCGGTCATCCTTTATCGCCAGAGCACTAGATTGAACCAAGCTGTGCTCGATGCATCCGATATGCCTCCAGCGAGCGCGGCGTTGACGATCTCCAGGCGAGGCGCCTGGGCTCCTCCACTGATGCTTATCGCTGTCTTAATATACCTGAGCGGAGGAATTTCCGCGGCGTCTTCGGGCGTTCTGAGAAGTTCATTTCAGCGAGCCTGCGAGGAAAGCAACGTAATGAATGTGTGGCACGAGAGCGTTTCGGAACGCGCCGGAGAGGCAACGTCCGACCTCGCGCTGCCCGGCTGCACGGTCGGGCTCGGGCTTGGCCAATTTCATTTTGTGGACGCACGGGAATTCGCCTACTTTATGCGGCCTGCGCGCGCAAGAACGCAGCTGGCCACCAGCCCCGAAGCGCTTTCGCCCAATGTTCCCACAACACTTATCTTCACCTCGCGCGATTATCAGGGAATCCCCGTCCAGGATCTGGTACTCGATCACAACCGCATCCTTCATGTTGTCATCGCAAGCAAGGATTTTTCCGTCTTCTCGCATATCCATGTGGAAGACTTAGGGCCGGTAACTCCTGCAATGCTCAAAACCGCCACGTTCCCCGTGCACTACACTTTTCCCAAGCCCGGGGAGTATCTGGTTTCAGCGGACTACACAGAACGGGCGTATCTGTTCTCCGATCAGTTCTACCTGAACGTTGGGTCATCCAGCACGATGGGCGCTCCCGCGAGCGACAGTTTTTCACTGCAAGAAAATGTGCATGGCCACGAGGTAACGCTCAAGACATCACCGGCCAGACTCAAGGCGGGCACCCCTGCCACACTGGAATATCACGTCGAAAAAGACGGGAAGCCGCTCACCGGGATGAATCCATATCTTACGGTTCCCATGCATATAAGTATCATTCGCGAAGATCTCATGGGATTTCTTCATATCCACGGGCTCCTTCCGGTTTCATTCCTCGGCAAACTGTTCGGTGAGAGCATCCATGCTTCGCACTTGCTGCTCCCAAATAAATTCGGTCCGGATATCGAGGCGACGAATTTCACTTTTCCGTCTGCCGGTATCTACCATATCTTCGGCGAATTCAGCGCGGCGGGCGAAATCATCGTGACCCATTTTACGGTCAGGGTCGAGTAGAATTGCCACGCGTTGCCATCAGGCACGGCCCATGGAGGCTCGCCGGGTTTCTGACAGCCACTGCGTGATAAACGGTACTTGCCGGAATGTGGAAATCTGCCCCATGAGACCCCATTGGCACATTTGACCCTTGATCGCGATAGAATCGCCCCGTCATGCCGTCGCTCTACATCGGCACATCCGCCTTCACCGCCGCTGGTTGGGAAGGCACCTTCTATCCCCCAGGCATGAAGCCGGCCGGTTTTCTCCGGTATTACGAGCAGCACTTCGACTCGGTCGAGGTAGACAGCACTTTTTATCTCTAGCAATCCCGCAACAGATTCGCAAACAACGCCTAGGGCGTACTGGAAATAGCGTGACCGAACACTACACGCACACTTTCACTCAAGACGAGCGTAATGCTGCGGAGAAGTTAGAGGAATTTTTCGGAAACGGATGGCCTGAGATTGACAAGGGAAAACTGATTTATTTACCAAACTTTTCCCTAACAAAAGAAGGGCCTGTTGGTTGCGCCCAGCAAGCCCTTGCGAATCAGTAAATTTGGTTAGGGGGTTGGTTTTGAACCAACGACCTTCGGGTTATGAGCCTGAGAGGTCAATCCTAAGTCTCGCTGATTCCGTTGCGCTTACCCTCGCGACTGGCCTCAAAACCCCGTATTCGAGGCTGATTCTTTGCCCAAGTTTTGCCCAAGTTTCTTTGGGCCACCGCAGGTGCCGGGCAGAGTCAATTCACTATATCCGCCCGGTCAGGCGGGGCGAAAAGCCACAACTTACCGGGCTCAATGTCACGGGCGCGGCACGTGCACCGAGAACAGGACGAGCACACCATCGATGGAGCTGAACCAATGTGGCGTGTTTTCCGGAACGAGAATGAAATCTCCTTTTGCGATGGTGCGCGACGTTCCGCCTTCAATCGCCGATCCGCTGAGGTTCGTGGAATTTGTTCGAGTCTCCTTGACGAGCTTGCCACCCGTCATCAAAGTCGCAGATCCATCGATCACGTAGAAAATCTCTGCCTCCTTTTCATGGACGGCGGCGTTGCCGACCGAGGGGCGATATTCGAGGTGCCCGTCGTACGATCCCAGCTCCAGCATGGGTTCCGCGACGATTGATTGGCCTTCCTTGTGTTCGCTTTTCGCTTTAGCAATAAGCGCAGCGACCTCGGCCGAAGGGGTGAAGGTCTTAGTTGGCTTCTCAGGCGATTGCGGGGCGGGCTGCTTCGCCAATGCAACCGCAGCCACGAGAGTGAAAGCGAAACTGATTATCATTCTGCGCATAAAACCTCCAAGTGTGCTTCGTCTAGCTAGCGCATCGTACTCTTCACCTGTCCTCGACATAACGATATGCCGGCGAAATCAGGTGTAGCTCGACGCCCACATCCTGATAAACGGCCCCCTGCTTGGAATCTCCCGTCCGGCGGGCGCGGCAAATTCCTGCTTTGAAACCGCGTTCGGAAACAAATCACAAAGCGTTGGTGTCAAACTTTAACAGACCCGAGTGAGCGTGATTTTTTGCCGTGCCGATCTGGATTGGACAGGTCAATACTCAATTGTCGTAGTACTTGTTCGACGAAATGAGCTATCGCCGTCGATCAGACGCTTTTGAATTTAGGTTGCTTGTGCTTGCTTTGATGTTGTCCATTCTTTTCGGCGTGCAAGCCTTACGACGTTGCTTTCATTATCTATGCGAGGCGCGCAAACTGCGGCCGATGACCAACTCGCCACCGCTCGCAACATTTCTGTGGGCTTCATCGTCGACCGCTGCCTGTCGGCGCTTTCTGCTGCTTTTATCTGGTGCCCATACTGTCGGATCATCCTAAGGTCATACCGCTAATCCGGAGTACTTCATTTGCTGCCGATAATTCGTCGGATTTCGCTTGACATGATTAGTGAACAGGTGTTACAAGCCCGGCCATACTGGGTGAGTTTTAAAACGTTTCCTAAATAGATCTCTGGCCCTTATCCGCAATTTGGTAAGGCTTCAACATGTGTCGGCCCGTCTGTGACTCGGGAGGGATTACGATGCCACATAGACTATTTGGGAAAAAGTGTAGTTCGGCCGTCTGGATATTTTTGCTCGCAGCGATCAGTATGTCGTGGACCGGCCAGGCGTATGCGCAGGTTGCCGGAGCAACGCTCACCGGCACAGTGAAGGATTCTTCCGGGGGGACCATTCCCAACGCTCAAGTCGCTATTACAGACGTGGCCACCGCCTTTACACGTACCGTTTCGACTGGTGGAGCGGGACTTTACAGCGCTCCCAACTTGTTGCCCGCCACCTATGAAGTCCGTGTTACGGCGATGGGTTTTAGCACGGCCGTGCAGAAAGGCATCACACTAACTGTGGGGGCCCAACAGGAGCTTGATTTCACGATGCAGGTTGGGCAGATGACGCAAACAGTTGAGATCAGGACGGAGGCGCCCACGGTCGAGCTGACCTCGTCTACGCTAAGCGCCACGGTAAACGCGACAACGGTGCGTGAGTTGCCCCTGAATGGCCGCTCCTGGACTGACCTTGCCAATCTCCAGCCTGGCGTCTATTCGGCGGAGAGTCACCTGCATGATCAGAACCGCGGTTATGGAGACCAGTCGGTCATCTCTGGCGCTCGCCCTCAACAGAATAACTACCGCTTAGACGGCATTAGTATCAACGATTACGCGAATGGCGGCCCTGGAAGTTTGATCGGCGGAAACCTGGGAGTAGATGCGATTCAAGAATTCAGCGTCCTCACCAGCAACTATTCGGCGGAGTATGGCAAGACGTCCGGGGGAGTGGTGAACGCCATCACCCGTTCGGGCACGAACCAGTTTCACGGCTCTGTTTATGAGTTCCTGCGCAATAGCGCGCTGGACGCCGACAATTTTTTTGACAATGCCACTGGTACTCCAAAACCGCCTTTCAGGCGCAATCAATTCGGCGTAGCGGCGGGCGCTCCCATCCGGAAGGATCGCATGTTCATCTTCGGGGACTATGAGGGCATACGGCAGTCCTTGGGGACTACCAACAGTCCCGTGGTGCTCTCACCGGACGCGCGCAACGGTCTCCTTAATTTCGAAAACCCCGACCAAAACAACCCCAACATCAAACCCACCTTCCCAGCTGGCTGTGTTGACGATGGCGTCTCGCACACATTTGACGGCACGCACTACTCTCAGTGTGCGCTGAACGTTGATTCCGCGGTGGCAAAATACCTCCCTCTCGAACCTGTCTCAACAGGAAGCCCCTTTGGCGATGGGAATGTGGCTCTTGCCTCGTTTGCAGGGCAGAAGGTTGACAGTGAAAATTATTTCACGATTCGTGTCGACCAGAAACTTTCGGAGAAGGACAACCTCTTCGGAACCTATAACTTTGACAGGGATCCCCAGAGCGTGCCTGATTTACTGAATCAGGTTCTGAACAACGGCATAGCCAAGCGGCAATTTATCGCGCTGGAAGAGAGCCATACCTTTGGCCCTGGCTTGCTCAACACGGCCCGGGTTGGCTTCAACCGGGCTCGTGTGGGCGGCGTGCCGGGCACAGCCATCAATCCTCTCGCAGCGGACACGTCTCTGGGGTGGCTACCCGGAGCCGGGCGAACTGCGCCCCAAGCGTTCGTTACGGGGCTTGCGCAAATTGGGAATGGTGCGAGTCCTACAAGCTACCGCAATTGGAACTCGTATCAGGCCTATGACGACGCGTTTCTGACCAGGGGGCTCCATTCTTTGAAATTTGGCTTCGGCTTCGAACGGGACCAGCTCAACGAAGTCGACCTCACCGCCGACTATCACGGTATTTTTAGTTTCGGATCGTTGGCCGCGTTTCTTACTAACCAACCTTCCCGTTTTTCTGGTGGTTTTCCAGGATTGCCCGGTCAGCGCGGCATGCGTCAATCCATCGTCGGCGCCTACGTTCAGGATGATTGGCGAGTGCGCCCAAACCTGACGCTGAATATGGGTGTTCGCTACGAGATGTCGACCGTGCCCATCGAGGCTCACGGAAACCTCACGAACCTCTATAATGTCACCGATGCACAACCCACATGCGCGAAAATGTTCACGAGCCCGACCGGGATTTCCTGCGGCGCGACCGGTGCTTACTTCTCGAACCCGACATTGCGAAACTTCGAACCGCGGGTAGGTTTTTCCTGGGACCCGTTCAAAAACGGGAAGACTGCTTTGCGCGGCGGGTTCGGGATGTTTGACGTGCTCCCCATGCTCTATACGACTATAACGATGGTCGGCCGGGGAGCCCCATTCACCGAAATCGGCGCAACGAAAAAGGCGTCCATTTTGAGTGGCAACTTCCCCAGCGGAGTGGACCCTGCGGCCCTCGGCCCCAAATCCTTGGAATATGAGCACGTCGAACAGAAGCCTCCTCGCAATTACGTGATGCAGTGGAATCTCAATCTCCAGCGCGAGCTTGCCCCGAATTTGAGCATGGTAGTTGGCTTTGCAGGCTCTCATGGCGTCCATCAGGGGCTTCGCGTCGATGACGCGAATATAGTCTTCCCTGTCGCACTGACTTCGGCGGGCTATTTGTGGCCCAATCCGGTTGGCAGCGGCACGCAAATTAATACGATTAACTCGGGAGCCATCCGTTCCTTGTTTTGGGCAGGAGACTCGTTCTATAGCGCGCTCGAAGTGGGAGTCGTGAAAAAAATGAGCCACGGCTTCCAGGTCCAGGGATCCTTTACCTGGGGCAAGAGCATTGATAACAACTCCGGGGACACGAACGGCGATACGTTTGCCAATGCATTTTCAAGCATTCACTGGGACGATTTGAGGACGAGCCGCGCCGTGTCCGATTACAATATCCCCCGGGCCTTGGTCATCAACGGCACGTGGCATGTGCCGACAAGCAAGTCTGCCTCTAGAGCCGTGGCGTTCGTTGCGAATGGCTGGGAGCTGGGGGCCATCTTCAAAGTCAACGACGGCTACCCCTTCACCCCAACTTTCGGAACCGACGGCGATCCCTTGGGCCTGTCGAGCAGCGACCCATGGGCCTTTCCCGATCGCCTGAGGACCCCGGATTGTGCGACGCTCATCAATCCAAGAAACACCCAAAACTACCTCAAGACCCAGTGCTTCGCGATCCCGACAGCGCCGAGCCCGGCCTTCTTTAATGCGACGCCACCTCTTGGCTGCGATCCGGCTTTCGGCCAGAGCTCAGATCCCACGAAACCGCAATATCTGTGGTGTTTCAACCGCGCGGGAAGCTCCGGCCGGAACCCTGTTTATGGTCCGGGCCTAACGAACCTCGATTTTTCGATGTTCAAGAACAACTCGATCAGGAGGATCTCGGAGAGCTTCAACGCACAGTTCCGGGTGGAAGTTTTCAACATCTTGAATCACGCCAACTTTGCCCCGCCGACGGTAGGAAAGTTGGATGTCTTCGATTCAACTGGCAACCCGACCGGGACTGCAGGATTGCTGACCGCGACGACAACCGATCCAAGGCAAATTCAGTTCGCGCTCAAGCTTAGTTGGTGATTTAGGGAACTTAATTCGTATCCACAATCTGGAATCGGTGCGAGCATTAATCGACAGCCGGCGGCTTTTGTGGATGAATCCACCCGCCGGAAACGTACGCTACAAAAAGGGGAGAACATGAAGAAACTTCTGTGCGGTTTGGTGCTGGTGCTGGTTTGGGTAGCGAAGTCTCCAGCTCAAGAGAAGGCACCGCTCAAGCTTGTCCAAACTGTTTCCTTTGCAGGTGTCAAGCGTAATTGGGACCACTTCGGCGTGGATCTGAAAAGCAACCGGCTCTTTGTTACTTCAGATTCAGAGAATGAGGCGGTCGTAGAAGTTCTTGACTTGCGTACAAACAAGAAAATCCAAACCATCACCGGCCTCAAGGGACCGCACAACGTCCTACCTTTTCCGGAAATGAATAAAATCTTTGTTACGGATGGAGAAGCCTCGGAGCTCAAGATCTACGATTACAAGACGCTCGAATTGGTGGGCCACACCCCGTTGAGCATAGATGCAGACCCCATCGTGTACGATCCCGCCACGAAGTATTTCTACATCGTAAACGGCGGCCGCGAAGCCAAGACACCCTACTGTCTCATCAGTGTCGTGGATGCGGTGAGTGGTAAGAAGCTGGAGGATATCAAGCTGGATACCAACCGGCTGGAGTCCATGGCGCTGGAAAAATCCAGCTCGCGACTTTTTGTCAACATGACAACTGCCAATGTGATTGGAGTGGTGGACCGCAAGACACGCACCTTAGTTACGACTTGGCCCATCACCGCGGGCCTGGAAAATGTGCCGATGCAGTACGATGAATCCACGCATCGCTTATTTACAGTCACTCGCAAGCCTTCCAGGTTGGTGGTCGTGAATACGGACACGGGCAAGGAAGTCACCAGCCTTCCGACCGCCGACTCCGTGGACGATCTGGCTTACGATCCTGTACTTCACCGGCTGTATGCCCCGGGCGGAAACTTGGGAGGAGCAGTTGGTGCGGTCACGGTGGTCCAGCAAAAGGACGCGGACCACTACGAGGTGCTTGCAAACATACCTACCAAACCCGGCGCCAGGAATGCCCGCCTGGTCCCCGAACTCAACAAGTACTACTTGAGTACTGCGACGAAGGGCCCCCAGCAAGCGGAAATCATGGTGTTTGACGTGGTTCCGTAAATCTAGGTGTCCCGTGTCTGGCACCTAGCGAGGTACTCACTTTAACTGACTCCATATGGGGGGGAATAATGGAGCCGAGGCCCGGACTTGAACCGTGGACCTGTCGATTGAGCATCAAAATACTAAATGTGTTTTGTTTCAAGCGGTTTCCCATTTCGGAAGTGAGCGGTAATCGGCACATTTAGGCGTAGTTGTTTCGAAAGATGTTATGAAGTTGCGGTTCAAGAGTTGCTCTCGGGTCCAGGAGTCGAGGAATATTCGACATTTTGTTTGGAGTGCTGATCTTGTTCCCCAACGTTCCCTCAAGGCTCCAAACAAAACCCAAACAAAGGCGATGGCATCAGTGGTCGTGACCTGCCCCCTGTTTCCGCATACTTCATAATACGACATCCACTATGCGGCAAGTGTCGGCTTCCGGCCCAACTTTCATGGCACGGATGGCAAGCCGACGGTCAGTAAAATCAAGGCAACCAGGGTCAACCTCCTGGTCCCGAACCAGGTGACAGAGCTTGTTGAACCCTGTGGAATCCTGTGGTTTCTAAGTGATTCTTGTTGAAACGTTTGCGGCCTGCTTGTTGAACTCTGTTGAAACTTGTTGAAGTAACCGGACCAATGCCCGGATGGGTCATCAACAGCACCGCATCTTCACGACGATTTGCTTCTTCCATAACCGCGCGATCCAACTCGGCGATACCAGGTTCGAGTTGGTCGAGCAATTTCAGAAGTTCTTCGCGCCGTCGGCTGGCCCACGGGGCTAGCCCCAAGTGAATCAGCTCCACTCGGCCTTTTTTGGTGAACAACTTTTTCTTGCGGCACAAACCCTCACTCATGGCCAGGGCGTGCAGTTGGTTGCCCAGCATCGTACGCAGGCAGACCAGCTTGTGACGATGCCAAAGCAACTGCCGCAGGTCGCGTTTGGCCGGTGTGGGAACCCAGATCTTCGGAGAGCGTTTCGCCAGCAGGTGATCCAGAATGAGCATGACGTCGCGCTCATCGGTCTTTTGTTTGCGCACCTCGCTGGCGCGAATCTTCGCGGAGTCTCCCATCCAAAGTTCGTGACCGAGTTCTGCCAGGAAGCGCTCGAACCAGCGAATCGGACCCGTCGCTTCGATGCCCACGCGCACTGGCCCCTGCAAATTGTGATAGAAGGCCTGGGCCTCCCCGCTCTCATGGTCAAGCCGTCGCTCGATCAGCTCCCCAGTAGCTTCGTCCATCATGGCAATCTGTTGATAGCGTGTGTGAAAATCACATCCTATAATCAACATTGCTCGGCTCCTTTCTTCCGAGCATTGGTCGTCTCACAGCCACCAAGTTTACTCGGAAGAAGGAGCCGACAACATCATCTAATCAGCCTTCACGAATTCCTCGAGCCTCGCAGATCTCAACCAAAGAAACAAGCGCCAGAGGTTTACGTCGTTCTGAAGGTAGCCGATTGAACTTGACATATTTTTCAGGGGGGTGTATGGAAGCCGCATACTTCGGTTCCTAGGTTTTCCTGTCGGGTGTCCGCGATCGAGAGCAACTCTAACAGCAATTAATAAGTTAGAAGTTTTCAGTTGTTCTCTCTGGACTCATGAAGAGCATCTGGCCTAGGAGGCACCCATGCAACCCAACGCAAGTAGAGAAACTGTGAATAGTGCTCTATCTCTGTTCATGATTTTGGCCATCAGCATTTTGGGAGCCGGTCACGCGTATGCGCAGGTTGCAGGAGCAACGCTCACCGGCACGGTGAAGGATTCTTCCGGCGCGGTCATTCCAAACGCTCAAGTCCTCATATCAGAAGTGGCCACAGGAGTGACCCGTACCGTTTCGCCTGTTGCCGCGGGACTTTACACAGCACCCAATCTGTTGCCCGGGACTTATGATGTCCGTGTGTCGGCGACGGGTTTTAGCACCCAACTGCAGAAAGGCATCACGCTGACGGTCGGGGCTCAGCAGGTTCTTGACTTCACGATGAAGGTTGGGCAGATGACTCAGACGGTCGAGGTCACCACAGAAGCGCCCACAGTCGAGCTGACCTCGTCCGAGCTGGGCGCCACGGTAAACTCGACGACGGTGCGCGAGTTGCCTCTGAACGGCCGCTCCTGGACCGAACTTGCCAATCTCCAGCCTGGAGTGGTTGCGGCAGAGACCCATGCTGCCGTGAATGTGAACCGCGGCTACGGAGCGCAATTAAGCATGTCCGGCGCGCGCCCTCAGCAGAATAATTACCGACTGGACGGCATCAGTATCAATGATTACTCGAACGGCGGTCCAGGGAGTGTGCTCGGCCAAAACCTGGGAGTGGAAGCCATCCAGGAGTTTAGCGTCCTGACCAGCAACTATTCGGCGGAGTACGGTAAGACCTCTGGCGGAGTGGTGAACGCCATTTCGCGCTCTGGAACCAACCAGTTCCATGGCTCCGTGTATGAGTTCCTGCGCAACAGCGCTCTGGATACCCCAGGATATTTCGAGGGGGGGACCACGCCACCCTTCAAGCGCAATCAGTTTGGCGCCTCTGCTGGAGGCGCTATCCGCAAGGATCGCACGTTTGTCTTTGGAGACTATGAAGGCATACGTCTGTCGAAGGGAACGGCATCACCTATCACGACGATATCCGCGCCAGCACGGCTGGGGATCCTCCACGACAAAAATGGCAATCCAGCCTGCGGGCCGGGGTCAGGACCGCCAGTGGTCGCGTGCCAGTCGGGCCCGTGCCCGTCCGCCCTCGGGCAAACTATGACAAACCTGGCGCCCGGAATGGCGTCCGTATGCGTCGATGATAAGGTGGCGAAGTATCTGCCTTTTTTCCATCTGCCTAACGAAGTCCTCCCTGACAGCAACGGGGATAAGGAAATATACAAATTTGTAAGTCAACAGGTCGTAAACGAAAATTATTTCACCGTTCGAGTCGACCAGAAAATTTCGGCGAAGGACAGCCTCTTCGGGACGTATGTGTACGACTACTCTCCCTTGACACAACCTGACGTACTTAACAATATCTTGCTGCAGTCCGTCGCCAAGCGGCAAATCGCCGCCTTCGAAGAAAACCACACCTTCAGTCCGACTCTTCTCAACAGTTTCCGGCTGGGCTACAACCGGGATTATGCGAATGCCAATGCCCCGCTCAAAGTCCTCAATCCTGTGGCAGGGGACACTTCTCTGGGGTGGGCGCCGGGGCTGGCTCCGCCCCAAGCGAGGAATCCGGGTGCTAGATCTGCTCCCGGTCTCGCTCCTCCGACATTTTCAGATGTTTGGAATGCGTATCAGCTCTATGACGATGCCTTTTTGACCAAAGGGCTCCATTCCCTAAAACTTGGGTTTGGCTACGAGCGAGACCAGCTCAATGAAACCACAACCTCGGCCGACTACCTGGGCACTTTTGCTTTTGGATCGCTCCGAACGTTGCTCACGAACAATCCTAAGGCTGTTCAAGGCGTTCGTCCAGGTGGAATCACTCCGCGCTATATGCGCATATCCATCGTTGGCGCCTACGTGCAGGACGACTGGCGCTTCCGCCCGAACCTGACGTTGAACCTGGGCCTCCGCTGGGAGATGGCAACAGTTCCGATAGAGACAAAGGGAAAGCTCACCAACCTTCCCACCATAGACGCTGCGCTACCCCTTTGCGGGACACCGGACCCGGAGTGCGCCGGCGTCGCGCCTTACTTCTCGAATCCGACGCTTCGCAATTTTGAACCCCGGGTGGGATTTGCCTGGGATCCCTTCCGGACCGGCAAGACCGCTGTGCGCGGTGGCTTCGGAATGTTTGACGTCCTTCCCATGCTTTATACGACAATCACTTTGAACGGCCGAGGAGCCCCATTCTTTAAAATCCTTAATTCGACCAAATTACCCCAAGGGTCATTCCCTGATACTGCGCGTCAGTTTATCGGTGAAAAAGGCCTGGAGTACGGCTACGTTGAACCGCACCCTCACCGTAATTACGTGATGCAATGGAACCTCAACGTGCAACATCAACTCGGCCCTAGCTTAACGGCGATGGTTGGGTATGTCGGCTCGCATGGTGTGCACCAGGCGCTCCGCACAGATGACTCCAGAATCATCCTCCCAACCAAGACCTCGGCGGGCTATCTTTGGCCCGTGGTGGCGGACGACAACGGCGCACCAAGCCCCGGCGGCACCCTTAATAATACAAACAAAAATGTGGGAGACATCCGGCTCCTGGATTGGGCAGGAAACTCCTCCTATCACGCACTACAAATTGGGGTAAAGAAACAAATGAGCCATGGCTTGCAAATCCAGGGGTCCTATACCTGGGGCAAGAGCATCGACATTAACTCAGGAGTGATTGCAGGCGATACGTTTGCGAATGCCATCGCCAGTCCCCACTATTTCGATTTGAGCTTGAGCCGTGCGTTGTCCGACTACAACATCGGCCGGGTCCTGGTAATCAACGGAAGCTGGCAACTCCCGACGAGCAAGTCTGCCAGTCCATTGCTGGCCCGGGTCACGAACGGTTGGGAGGTCGGGGGAATTCTCAAGGTCAACGACGGCCCACCTTTCACTCCGTTCTTCGGGACCGGCGATGACCCTTCGCTCTCAGGCACCACCGACGACTACGCCTTCCCGAACCGCGTGACAAGCCCAGGGTGCCAGTCGCTTGTGCAATCCCAACCACTATATCAAGACCGAGTGCTTTGCGCTCCCAACAGCACCGGCGTCATTCTTCACTGGTCCGACGCCGAAGTGCAGCTCGGACCCATTCTTTGGTGATAATGCCGTTGGCACCCCACCCCAGTGCTTCAATTTGAGAGGAAACGCCGGTCGAAACATTATCCCCGGACCGGGACTTGTGAACCTTGATCTGTCGATTTTCAAGAACAATCCCATCCGAAGGATTTCAGAAAACTTTAACGTGCAGTTCCGAGCCGAGATTTTCAACATTCTCAATCGCGCGAACTTTGCGCTGCCCTTTAATCCTGACAATATGGATATTTTTGATTCAGCGGGGAACCTCAACGGCAGTGCGGGCTTGATAACCTCGACAACGACCGAAGCGAGGGAAGTCCAATTCGCGCTCAAGGTGATCTGGTAACGAGAACGCAATCGCGAACACGCAAGCAGGATCACGAGAGCTGGAGCGATGACGCTCTCAATATCAGGTACGTAGATTACCAGTTGACCGGAGTACCTAAGGATCGTCCCGGAACGGGCAGGCCTGACAAGAACGGTTTCATTCGGCTGGAGATGGGTGGTGGTTTAGCGAAGCTAAATCCAGAAACTGGTGAATTGAAGGTATTCCGATTGGATGATCCGACGCGGCCTTCCATCCATGAAGTTTTCCCCACCTCAGATGGCTCGTCGGTATGGCTGACCGTACAGGATCAAAACCCCCTGGTGCGGTTCGATACACGCACAGAAAAATTTGACCCCGTCTATAAGGATCAGTACGAAGGGCCGAGGCCCAGGCAAACCAACACGATTGCTCCGTGGCCCCAGTTCCGAAACAACGACACGGAGACCATTGGCAGCGCGCCTAGGACTCATACGGCGGTTGCAGATCCGGCAGGAAATATCTGGGCGTCCGGCCGACCACTTAAAAAATTCGATATCGAAACGAAAAAATATACCAACTTCCCCAACGTTCCCGACACATATGGAATTGCGGTGGACAAGGAAGGAAACATTTGGGCTAGAGAGTTTACTGCTAGAGATTATCGGAAGCTGGTCAAGGTGGACTCGAAAACAAATAAAGTTACCAAGTATCTTCCGCCCAATACCGATGACCAATTAAATGGCGCCCCGCGACGCGTAAAAGTCGATTCTCAAGGATACGTATGGTGCGCGGATTATTTCGGCGGCAACCTGACGCGATTTGATCCCAAGACCGAAACCTTTAAGATTTTCAAGATTCCGGGTCCAACCGCGACGCCTTACGGAATGGGCGTCGATCACGATGATAATGTTTGGTATACGTCGTTCTACACAGACGTCACCGGACGGCTCGATCCCAAGACGGGTAAATTCACCGAGTATCCTTCGCCTTACGGAGAAAGAAGTACAAGGGACCTGAACGAGGATTCCAAGGGAAGAATTTGGTACGGGGCGGAAAGCTTATTCAGAGTGGGTTACTTTCGACTGCGAACCACGTCCGAGATGGCAGCGGTGCAAGGCATTAAATAGCAGACCCTCAATTTTTGAGATCCGCTCATTCACAGAGTCCTAATGAACGGGATTATCGGTAACTGAGTGAATTGCACATGTAAGTCGGGTGAACGCCAAAGCTGGATTGACGGTGACACTGAGTGGTAGTATCCGATCTCAGACAACCACAGAGCTTGGCCGAAGCCGCTGACTTCTGTGAACTCTTCTCGGTCTAGGGGAAAGTCACCATGCGCGAACGTGACTCCTACCCACGGTTTGGCGCTGCGCGAATCTCCACACAATTGGGAGGCGCTAGTCATGCTTTCAATCAGAGTGAATAGGAAAACGTACTCCGTAGACGTGGAGCCGGAGACACCTCTGCTGTGGGTGATCCGCGACACCATCGGTCTGACGGGAACGAAGTTTGGATGTGGGATCGCGTTGTGCGGCGCTTGTACAGTACACGTGAATGGAGAGGCGGTGCGGTCCTGTGTGCAGCCGGTGAGCCAGGTTGTAGGGAAGGATGTAACCACAATCGAGGGGCTGTCGCCGGACGCGCAGCACCCGCTGCAGGTAGCGTGGCGGGAGGGGGACGTACCGGAGTGCGGGTATTGCCAGCCGGGACAGATCATGGCCGCTGCGGCGCTGATGGCTAAGAACGCGAATCCAACGGACGCGGACATAGACCGGAAGATCAGGAACCTATGCCGTTGCGGTACCTACACGCGGATTCGACAGGCAATTCACCGAGCGACGCAGCTAGCGGTAAAAAGTTAAGTAGATCATTGGAGGGGCCGATGGCAGTGATCAAGGGAATGGACCGCAGAGAATTCATGGTGACGACGCTGACGGTTGGCGGAGGCTTCGCACTGGCGCTGACGTTTCCGCGGATTCGAGTCGAGGCGGCCGCCAAGGTTGCAAAGATTCCCGACAAGCCGTGGGAATCGCTCGTGGGGAGGGGCGAGACCGAGATCAACCCTTGGCTCGTCGTCGCACCCGACGATACGGTGACCATCCGTGTTGCCCAAAGCGAAATGGGGCAAGCGACATTTACTTCCTGTTCGAAGATGGTCTGCGAAGAGCTCGAATGCGACTGGTCCAAGGTGCGCGCGGAATACGCGTCCGCCAATCGCCACTTCCGCGAGAATAAAGTTTACGGACGCATGGCAACGAATGCGAGTGGTGGGGTTCGCATGAGCCGCCAATACTTGCAGCAGGCGGGAGCAAGCGCGCGGGAGCGCCTGATGGCTGCGGCCACCGACGTGTGGGGCGTGCCGCGCCCGGAGTTGACGGTTAAGGACGGAATCATTACCCACACGCCGACGGGGCGAACGCTTCGCTACGGCCAGGTAGCCATGAAAGCCGCTGCGATCAAGCTGCGTGAAGAGCCGAAAATCAAGACGCCGGACCAGTTTACCCTAATGAACAAGCCCACCCAGTTCCTCGAAACACCTCTGCGGGTAGACGGCAGCGTCACGTATGGAATTGACGTGCGCCTCCCAGGCATGCTCTATGCCGCGGCCAAAGCCTCCCCGGTCTTCCTTGGGAAGGTAAGGAAGTACGACGACGCGGGCGTCAAGAACCGCCCGGGTGTGCATTCGGTGGTCGAATTCAGCGGTCCGGATATCGAAGCGGGAGTCGCGGTAGTGGCCGACAGTTACTGGCATGCCCAGACCGCTTTGGACCTCCTCCCGATTGAGTGGGACGAAGGCGCACACGGTGACGACACTTCGGAAAAGTTTCTCAATATGGCCCGGGCAGCACTGGATGAACCGGGCGCCCAAGTCGTCGTGAAGAAGGGCGACCCTGATGTGGCGCTCAAAGAGGCCGCCAAGGTGGTCGAGGCGGTGTACGAGTTGCCTTACTTGGATCACGCCTTTATGGAGCCGATGAATTGTACCGCTCACGTCACTGCTGATCGAGTGGACGTTTGGGTGGGTACGCAGAAGCCGGATGACGCGCTGCTGGATGCGGCGAAATTAACCGGTATCCCCCAAGAGAACGTTTACATCCACAACTGCTTTATTGGCGGTGGATTTGGCCGCCGCAACTACAACGATAACGTGCGGCAGGCAGTGATGATCGCCAAACAGGTAGACCGTCCTGTGAAGGTCGTCTGGAGCCGCGAGGAAACGACGCGCCACGGCTACTATCGCCCGATGCGCGTGGCGAGAATCCAAGCTGGCTTGGGGTCTGACGGCATGCCCGTGGCCTGGATCAACCGTGTCATCGGTATCGACCAAAATCCGCCACAGGACACTGCTCAAACCGTTAGAGGCTTGCACCAGATTCCCTATTCGATCCCCAACCAACGGTTCGACTATCATCTGCGACAAACGCACGTTCCTACCGGCGTTTGGACATCGGTCGGCCGATCGCAGAACGAGTTTTACCTGGAAAGCTTCATGGATGAGCTTGCCCACGCGGCCGGGAAGGACCCCTACCAGTACCGGCGCGCTTTGATTGATGGCAACGCGGATTTCCCGCGCGCGAAGAGCTGGGTGAAAGTGCTGGATACAGCCGCTGAGAAGGCCGGTTGGGGAAAGAAACTACCCGAAGGAACTGGCATGGGTATTGCCATCGGGGATGGCCGGCGGCCGGGCGTCAAAGAGGTCACCATTTGCGCGGTGGTCGCCACCGTGTCAGTCAGCAAGAAAGGCGAGGTTCGGGTGGAACGGTTCGATGTAGCGATGGACACCGGACAGTTCCTGGTGAATCCGCTTGCCGCGGAACGCCAGATCGAAATGCAAATGGTGATGGGGCTTGCGGCGGTACTGCGCCAGGAAATCACGGTGGAGAAAGGGCGCGTCGTGCAGAGCAATTTTCACGACTATCCCCTGGTACGGGCGACGGAAATGCCGGAAATAAGAATCCATTTTGTCCGCGCGACGGACGAACCGATTGTCGGGATCGGCGAAGAAGCTCTTGGGTGGGTTGCCCCGTCTGTGTGCAATGCTATTTTCGCCATCACGGGCAAGCGGATTCGTTCGCTGCCCCTCAAGAATCACAACCTCAGTGTGGGTGCTGC
>WNGI01001122.1_pt1 | contig 22362 bp, 19 predicted proteins | sample 5400621 | NCBI WGS metagenome assembly WNGI01 (sample SAMN13153374, study PRJNA577476) | soil metagenome | isolation source: 20 cm soil or saprolite under Garry oak tree replicate 1 | place: USA:California | collected 2016-06-15
ACCGCGGTGTTGACTCCGATCAAGCGCGCCTGCCAGTCCGCCAGCGCGCCGCCCGAGTTGCCCGGGTTGAGCGCGGCGTCGGTCTGGATCACGTCCTCGATAAACCGCCGGCGCCCGTTGCCGTCGGCGGTCGCCAGCGAGCGGCCTAACCCGCTGACGACCCCCGACGTGACGGACCCGGAGAACCCCAGCGGGTTGCCGACGGCGACGACGAGCTGGCCGACACGCAGGTGCTCGGCATTGCCGATATGCACTGGGTCGAGCGTCGCCCCGAGCGCGCGCGCGATCGCCAGGTCGGAGAGTGGATCGGCGCCGACGACCTCGACGTCGTACTCGGACCCGTTGAGGAAGGAGGCGCTGGCCGAACCACCCTGGGCCACAACGTGGGCCGAAGTGACAAGAAATCCGTCCGGGGTGATGACGACGGCTGAGCCTGCCCCGCCGCCGCGCCCGGTGCGTCCGACCCGGAGGCTTGCGACCGCGGGCAGGACGCGCTCCGCGACCGAGGTGACTGTTGTCGAGTAAGCGTCAAGCGCCTCGCGCTCGGTCGGGACTGCGGGGGCGCCGTTTGTCATGGTGTTACAACATTACGACGTAACAGATCGGAGAATGCAAGTCCTTTCTAGGCTGGGTAGACGGACACCTCCGTGGCCTTGACCGCGATCCAGACGGGGGCGCCCGCGGTCAGGTGGAGGGCGCGCACCGCCGCGGGCGTCACCTCGGCCACGAGGGGCACCGGGCCGCTGACGCGGACCCGGACGCGCTCGCCGTGCAGGTCGATGCTCTCCGTTTCCCCCTGCCATACGTTGCGAGGCGTCCCGTCCGGGCGTGCGAGAAAGAGAGCGACCGCGCGAGGGTGGATCACCGCGAAGACGTCGCCTTCTCCGGCATCCGCTGCCGCGATCGAGGCCCCATTCGCCAGCGTGATGTGGTCGTTGTGTGATTTGCCCCGCAGCAGGTTCACTCCGGCCAGGTCCGCCACGAACCGCGACCGCGGTCTCGCCGTGACCTCTTCAGGGGTGCCGCTCTGGACGACGCAACCGCTCTCCAGCACGACGAGCCGGTCGGCCAGGGCGATCGCCTCGACCGGGTCATGCGTCACGAGCAGCCGGACGCCACGAAAGGAAGCCAGCTGCCGTGACAGGTCGCGCCGGACCTCTGCGCGGATCGTGACGTCCAGCGCGGAGAGCGGCTCGTCTAGAAGCAGCAGCTTCGGCTCGGTAGCGAGCGTCCGCAACAATGCGACGCGTTGCGCCTGGCCGCCGGAGAGCTCGCGTGGCAGCGAGCCCGCCTTAGCCTCCAGGCCGGCGCTCTCGAGCAGGCGGCGCGCGACTTGCTTTGCATCGTGGCGACCCTGTGCTTCCAGGCCGAACGCGACGTTGTCGAGCACGGTGAGATGCGGAAACAGGACGTGGTCTTGAAAGACCAGCCCGATGTGGCGGAGCTCGGTGGGGACGCGTACCTTTTGCGCCGAGTCCTCGAGCACCTCGCCGCCGAGCTCGACCCTACCTTCGATTGGAACGAGGCCCGCAAGGCCTCTGAGCAAAGTTGTCTTGCCGGCGCCGTTGGGACCGATGACCGCCACCGTCTCGCCCTCGTCGACCTCCAGCTCCACGTCGAGCTTGAAGCCGGGCCGGCCGACCTTTACGTGAGCCTTGAGGCTCACAGGGTTCCCAGCCAGCGGTCACGCATGCCGACGAGGATGACCAGCGAAACCGCGAGGAGGATGAGGCTCAGCACGATTGCGGAGTCAGGGCGCGTTTCCAGCGCCACATAGACCGCGACCGGCACCGTCTGCGTGCGGCCGGGAAAATTGCCGGCGAAAGTAATGGTCGCGCCGAACTCACCGAGCGCGCGGGCCCAGCAAAGCACCGCACCCGAGAAGATCGCCGGGCGCAGCATCGGCAGCGTGACCCGAGCAAAGACCATCCATCCCTTCGCCCCCAGCGCTCGTGCCGCCTCTTCGTAACGCGGGTCAAGCGATCGGAGTCCCGCCTCGACGGCGATGACGAGAAAGGGCATCGCAACAAATGTCTCCGCCATGACCGCGGCCGCGGTGGTGAAGGAGATCTGGATGCCAAGCCCCTGATACAGCAGCGAGCCCACAAGGCCATGCCGTCCAAAAGCGAGCAACAGGGCCACGCCGCCGACCACCGGCGGTAGGACCATGGGAAGGGTGGTCAGCGCCCTCAGCAAGCTCCGCAAGTTGCCCGTGGTGCGTGACAGGACGAGCGCAAGCGGAATTCCCAGCACGAGAGCGACCGCGGTTGCGGCCAGCGAGCAGAAGAGCGACAGCTCGAGCGCCGTCGCTGTCTCGGGCGCCGTGATCCCCTCGACCGCCTGGTTCCAGGGTGCGCGGAAGATCAGGCCCGCGAGGGGGAGGAGGAAGAACAGGAGTCCCAACCCCGCCAGCGCAATGAGCGCGGCTGGAACCCGTGGCCGGCTCACACCCCCCGGAAGCCCGCGGCGACGAGAACTGTCTGGCCCTCCCCTGACAGGACGACGTCGAGGAAAGCATTGGCTCCGGCGCGGTTATGGGACGACTTCAGGACCGCGATGGTGTAGTCGGCGATGACGTTGTCGGCGTCTGGGATTCTGACCCCGGCCACTTTGCCGCTGCTGACGACGTCACTGACGTAAACGACGCCGGCATCGGCCTCGCCAAGGCTGACCTTGCTCAACACTCCTGTCACCTGCGGCTCGAGGCTGGCCGCCTGAACCTTGACGCCCGCCCTGTCCAGGGCCTGCTTTGCGTACTTGCCCGCCGGAACGGAAGGATCGGCAAGAACGACCACAAGTCCAGGACGGGCGAGGTCGCGAAGATCGCGAATGCCCTTCGGGTTGCCGGGAGCGACGGCAATCTCCAGGCTGTTGTGGGCGAACACCCGCGACTGCCCTTCGATCAGCCCGGCCGATTCGAGCTGCTTCATGTGATCGGTGTCGGCGGCCGCGAAAACATCGGCGTCTGCGCCCTCGATCAATTGAGAGGTCAGGGTTTGAGTGCCGGCGAAATTGAAGGTGATTGAAGTCACGACCGAAGGGGAGCCGATCCTGTGGAAGGGTGGCTGCAATGATGAGGCGGCAAAAACTGTCAGGGACCTGTCCGGACCGGTTGACGGGTTCAGGCCGCTGCACGCCGCGAACAGCACCGACGCCACCACCGCGGCAAGCCTTCTAATCACGCGGCAGCTCGACGCCGAGGTTGGTTGCTTTCACGACTGCGACCGCGGGCATTCCCGGTTTGAGGTCCAGCTCGTCGACCGCCTCGCGGGTGAGCAGCGAGACGAGCCGGTGCGGCCCAGCCTGGATCTCGACCTGGGCGGCGACGCGATCCTTGATGACGCGGGTGACGATGCCCGGGATGCGGTTGCGAGCCGACTGGCCTTGGAAGACGTCGGTCTTGGGCCGCCGCGCCGGCTTCGCGACGCGTGCCAGCGAAGGGCCGTCGATCAGGCGCTGGCCACCTGAGCTTCGTACTGCCAACAGGCGGCCGTCGTCGACCATGCGCCGCACCGTGTCAGCGCTGACGCCGAGCATCTTGGCGGCTTCGCCAAGGCGATAGTTAGGCATGCGCCGATAAAGCCTAGCAGTTGCGGGCTTTTTGGCCTGCAGCCCATGCTTCGACAGAAGGCCAGAGCGAAGCGGTTACGACTGGAGACCGGGTTTGTTAGTAGTTTGTAGTCAGATGAGCGCGCTGCAACGGCCCTTGGGTGAGTGGATCTCGATCCACGCCCACGGGGAACGAAAGCCTCTTCGTCTCACCATCTCGTTTGCTCTCGGCGATCTGCCTTACGGCTGGGCCAAGACTCGGGGCACGGGCCAAGCCCGCCTTTGGCGTGGGATCGCCGGCCTGGTCCTGATCGCCCCGTTTGTCCTGCTTCTCGCTGCGACCTTGATCGCGCAGCTGACCGGCTTCAGAGGCCCGTATCAGCTGTTCGCGACGAGCCCGGTTGCGATCCTCGCCGCGACGATCAGCCTGTTCATCGGGCTGCCTGTCGCTTTTGTGCTCAACGTGTGGCCCATCACGCGGCTTGGACTGCGACGGCAGGGAGGCTGGTTTGAAGGCCTGCTTGCGCTGGAGATCGCACCCCTTCAGCTCGCGGTCGTGATCCTATCGCTGTTGGTCGCCGCCTTTTTCGTCGGGCACCTGGCCGTCGATTCCTACGCCTGCGTCAGGGGAGTTCATTCAGCCTGCTGACCTATCCATCAGAAAAGCACCGGCAGGCCCGGTATCGGCGACTCAGAGGCGTACTCGAAAGCCGCGCCCGCCGGACGGTGGACGCGCGCAAGAATCTCTTCGCCGCGCGTGAGCCGCAGCTCCAGGTCGGCGACCTCGCTGTGGTAGCAAACCCGCGCTCCGCCCTGAGGATCTGGGTATGTCACGCCGATCAGGTCGGAGCGCCTGGGCCTGACCTCAACGTGCAGCTGTCTCGCTCCCAGCTTCGCCTGCGCTGTCCAGGCATCGGCCTCGATCGGGCCTCGAGTCCCAAGGACCTCGATCGGACCATTGAAAAGAAACCGATGCTCGCGAGCGTGCACGCCAATCGCAGTTCCGACGAGCTCGCGCCCCAATCGAGAACGGACTCGCGAGGTCGCGCCGTCAACCCAGAAATCGTCCCCCGACGCGAATCCCCAGTTCCATTCCAGCGCGTGCCTGGAACCCCACGTGTGCTGTTGACCTCCAGGCGCATGCTCGAGGCGGATCACCTCCCCATTGAGCTCGATCCTGCCCGAGACCTTGATCGCCGGCTGAACCCCGATGTTGGCCACCGATGAGAGCAGGTGCCACGGTGGGCGCAAGAATGGGAAGGGATGCTCCCGCGAATCCCATCGCAGGTCCCAGGCCATCCTTCCGCGCTCGGAATTGACTTCACCGGAGCAACCGCCGTCACGGAGCAAGGCGTCGTCGAGCCGCAGCCCAAATGGCCGGTTTTGAACCTGCAGCGCGCTCAGCGGAAAGGATTCTTTCGCACCCCAGTTGGCGCCCGGGTTTTCGTGGTCAAACCGAAACGCCCAGAGGGCTGAGTGTGCATCGGCCTGAATGCCGGGCGCAGGATTGAAGGAGGTGTACCGAATCCAGTAGCCCTGTCTTGTCGCCGGAACCGCAAAAGTTAGGAACCAGGCCTCATAGGTGCCGGTCCGGCCGTGGCAGCGCTCGGAGTTCGCTCCCTCTGAATCCATGGTCCGATTACGAATTCTTCACATCCGGCTGATGCCATGTGCGCTTGACCGGGATTGAATGGGGGCATGAGCGTCGCTCCGAGCCAGGAGAAGACCAACTCTGGCGACATTCAGGTACGGCGAGGCATCACCCGGCGCCAGGCGCTCGCGACGGCGTTGGCGGCAGGAGTCGGCGTTGGCGCCGTCCGGCTGTTGGGCGGATCCATGCAGAACCTGGCCACGCATAAGGCCGGGTCCACGACCGACTGGATCTCGCCGCTTGGATCCGAGTCGGCTCGCGTCATGCATCTCGTTCGCCGGTCGAGCTTTGGCTCAACTCCGGACCAGATCGAGTCCGCGCTCTCCGACGGATTCAGCAAAACAGTCGACAGGTTGATCGAGACCAAGCCGGCTGAGCCTCCACCGCTCGCCGCCGCGACCGTTCCGGGTGGAAGGTTCGCCATCGCGCAGCTGCAGCAATGGTGGATCGACCACATGCTCAGCACCGCGACGCCATTCGCGGAACGAATGACTCTTTTCTGGCACGGTCATTTCACGAGCGATTACCGCAAGGCCGGCGACAACACCTTCATGTACTGGCAGAACCTGACCTGGCGAAGGATGTCGATGACCGATTTGAGGTCGATGTTGATGCAGGTCACGATCGACCCCGCCATGCTCCGCTACCTCGACCTCGCGACCTCGACCGGACAGAGTCCCAACGAGAACTATTCACGTGAGCTCATGGAGCTCTTCACCATGGGCCCGGGCAACTACACCGAAGACGACGTACGCCAGAGCGCCAAGGCGCTGGCGGGTTGGCAGGTGCCGCAGCCCGACTCCGTCGCCAGCGTGACGACGAACAACGTCACGCGTCGTCTACCCGTCTACAGCAGCCCGAAGGTGGGCGTATTCAACCCGCGCCGCGCCTTCAAGGGTGACGTTTCTTACCTGGGTAAGACTGGACCGCTCGACACCCAGGGCGTCATCGACCGCATCCTCGCGCAGCCGGCCACCGCGCGATTCATCTCGTCCAGGGTCGCTCAGCAATTTGTCAGCGGCCAGCCGGACGCGGCTTTCGTGACCAGCCTTGCCGATACGTTTCGTCGAAGCAAGTACGACATGAAGACGCTGATGCACGCGGTGTTCACGAGCCCGCAGTTCACCGCCGCGCAAAGCTATAGAACGCTCGTCAAATCTCCGACCGAGTTCATGGTTCACGCCGAGCGCGCGCTTGGGGCGAACAACTCGAAACTGATCGCGGCCGCCGGTTCCGGGATGGGACAGTCGCTGTTCGATCCCCCAGATGTCGGCGGCTGGCCCAACAACGAATCGTGGATCTCGTCCAGCACGGTGGTCGAGCGGGTGAACTTCGTGAGCGCTGCGCTCAGTCAGGTCAAGACCGCGCTCCCGGCCGCATCTAATGCGGCCGGCGTACATCTGGATGGGGTTCTCAGTCCTCAAACCGCAAAGCTTTTGAACCAAGCGACCGATGATCGCGCCCGCTGGTTCATCACTCTCGCTTCCCCGGAATTTCAGCTCAAGTAGGTGCAGAAGAGATGACAAGAGAGATCGGCATCAACCAGCTCAAGCGGCGCGACTTTCTCAAGGCCGGCCTTGTGTTTGGCGCCGGCGCCGCCGGGTTGGCAGCCGGTTACGCCGCGGTGCCCGACGCATTTGCGCGCGCGGTCTACGCCGCCAAGCGTGAGGGCGTGACCAACGACAACATCCTGGTCATGATCCAGCTCGCGGGCGGTAACGACGGCCTGCGCACGGTCGTGCCGCTGGCAGACCCCGCGCTCCACGACCTGCGTCCAAAGCTTTCCGGTCCGATGGTCTCGCAGGCGTTGCCCCTCAACGACCGATTCGGCTTGAATCACAACCTCGGCGCCATCAAGGGCCTGTGGGACAAGGGCAGGGTCGCGATCGTCCAGGGCGTCGGGTATCCGAATCCGACCTTCTCGCATTTCGAATCGATCCGGATCTGGGAGACCGGAGATCCTACCCGCCGCCAGGTCGACGGCTGGCTGGGGCGAACCCTGGCGAACGCCTATGACTCCAACGGTCACCCGCTCACGGGGTGCGCGTGCGGCGCCACCGATGTGCCGGGGGCGCTGCGCGACCTCCAGGCGACGATGACGGTGATCCAGAACCAGAAGACGTTCGGATTCACGGGTGGCAGCGAGGTCGAGGCCGCCGTCGGCGCTCTCTACAAAGGCACCCCTGGAATTTATGGAGCGCTGTTCGATACGGCGATCGCGACGGCGACCGAGACGATGGCTACCCTGCGCACCTCTGCGGCGAGCTACCAGCCCATGGCGGATTACTCGGACAAGGTGCAGCTGGTGTACTCGTCAAAGAACCAGCTGGCCGCGGCGCTGCAGCTCGCGTCGGAGCTCATCGTCACGGGGACCGGGGTGAAGCTCCTGCACGTCACGCTCGGCGGGTTCGATACGCACTACACCGAGCTCAACCGACATGACGACCTGATGGGCTATCTCGATTCGGCAGTCGGCGCCTTCTATCAAGACCTGGCCGCTCACGGCATGGCCGACAAGGTTCTCATCGCGACGTGGTCGGAGTTTGGCCGGCGCCCGAAGGAAAACGCCAGCGGGGGCACCGATCACGGCGCCGCGGCGCCGCTCCTGCTGATCGGCGACCCGGTGAAAGGCGGACTGTACGGCGAGGAGCCGAGCCTCACCGCCCTGGACGGTTCGGGCAATCTCAAATACGCGGTCGACTTTCGCTCCGTCTATCAGGAGATCCTCGGCGGCCACCTGGGCGCGGGCTCGAGCCAGATCCTGGGGGCATCGTTTGACCGCGTGCCGTTCCTCAAGGCTCCGGTCGCGGCGATCGCCTGAAATGCGCGCCACGGCGCTCAAGGTGGGAGCCACAGCTCTAACCGTCGCGACGACGGTGCTTTCGGCGCTTTATGTCACCTCACACCTGAAGAACCCCGCGGCGCCACTACAGCCCACAGTGTTGAGATCCAGCGGTACGTCGGTCGCCGGCGGAACGCTGACCCTCGGACCCTCAGTTCAGCCCAGCGACGTACGGCCGGTGACGTCGACCTATGCGTCGTAGCGGCAGGCTCTCGGCGCATCAATTCGAAGCGCTGGGCACGAGCTGCAGCCTGTTTGCGGTTGGTCTGTCGCCCGACCGGCTGCTCGAAGGCGAGGCGTGGACCAGACGGCTCGGTGCGCGCCTGACTCGGTTCTCACCAGACAGCGAGCTCTCCGCCTTCAACTCGTCCGCCGGCAGGTGGATTGAAATCAGCCAGGAGCTCGAGGCACTCCTTCGCGAGTCAATGCGCGCGTTCGAGGTCAGCGGGGGGCTGGTCAATGTCGCTGTGCTGCCTTCGATGATCGGCATCGGGTACAGGCAACCTCTGTCGAGCGGCCGACCGGCGGCCACGTTGACTGAGCTGCGTCCGCCGCCCGCGTTGCCCGACGTGCTCCAGGTCAAGCCAGGTGCGGCGCAATTGAAGCTCGGTGCGGGCATCGACCTGGGCGGCATCGCGAAGGGGTGGATGGCCGATCGTTTGCGCGAATCGTTAGGACCGAACGCGGTGGCCAACCTGGGAGGCGATCTCAGCGCCGGAGGCGCAGGCCCGGACGGGAGCGGGTGGCCCGTCGGCATCGCCGGCGCGACCGTGCTGCTGCGCGACCACGGTGCGGCCACCAGCAGCATCCGGCGTCGACGATGGGGCGAGCATGAGCACCACCTGATCGACCCGCGCACCGGCGGGCCGGCGCAGACGGGTCTGGAAGAAGTCTCGGTGGTCGCCACGACCGGCGTGGAGGCGGAAGTGATCGCGAAGACCGCATTGCTGATTGGTCCCGGGCTTGCGCCGGTTTTCTGTGCGGCGCGCGCGTTGGCCTGGTGGCTGAGCCCATGACGGCAGATCAGTTCTTCTGGGTGCTCGCGCGAGTCGCCGGCCTGAGCTCTTATGCGTCCCTGGCCGTCGCTCTTGTCACAGGCATCGCGCTTCGTTCGGCAGTGCTGGAGCGGCTCGGATCCAACCGAGCGCTTCGCGCGCTCCACGAATACACGACAGTGCTGTGGATCCCACTGGCCGGCCTCCACCTCCTTTCACTTCTCCTGGATTCGACCGCGCGCATCGGCCTGGTCGACCTTGTGGTCCCGTTCCATGCCGGTTACGGAACGCTGGCGATCGGGCTCGGTGCGCTTTCGGTTGATGTGTTGCTCGTCGTGACCGCGACCGCATTTCTCAAGCGCCGGATGAACAAGACCGCCTGGCTCTGGCTGCACCGGCTCGCATATGCGGCGTTCGCATTGATCTTCTTTCACGCGGTGCTCAGCGGGACAGACTTCAGCGACCCGTTGGTTTCCGCGATCACATGGGCCGCGGCGTCCATGCTCTTGTTGCTCGCGACGGCCCGCGCGATTGGGGGACGCCTGCCGGCCTGAGCTAACGGGCGACGACCCAGTGCCTCAGGTCGATCACCTTCAGCCTCAGCGCATCCTCGGCCTCCAGGGGCTCGTCGATCTCGCGGCGCTCACGGTGCCAGCGCTCCATGGCAAGGTCGAGCTGTGCGGTTTGCAGGCGCGCGACCTTGAAATACGCTCTGAAGCCGCCGCGCTGGAAAGCGCGCAGCCGCTGCTTGAACCGCTGCCAGGGACTGGCGAGAACCGGCACTTCCTCGGGCAGGATCGCGCCTGAGCCGGTGGCGGCCTCCTTCCGCATCTGATCGCTCAGGGCCATCGCCTCGTAGCGGATGCCGAAGAGCAGGAGGGCGATCAAAGCGAACGTGAAAGGCCCGGTCATGATCAGAGTGCGAAGGTGAATCTCGACGAGCCCAAACAGGGTGTTGTCGATCGGAAAGAACGTGAGCCATGCATCCCAGGAGAAGTGGCCGGCGATAGCGATCAGGAATCCACTCAAGATGGCGAACGCTTTCTGACGTCTCGATGAAAGCTGGCGCGCGATGCCAAGCCCCGCGCCGATGAAAGCGGTGTACGTGGCGTGGCCGAAGAAGAGCCCCAGCACCTGTCGCGCGTACCACTGGAACCCCGCTGCGTACCAGCCAAATCCTTCGGGGCTGAAGATGGCGTAAAGGTTGGTCATGTACGTCACGGATTCCATGAAGTTGAATCCGAGCCCCACCGCCGCTCCATAGACGATTCCATCGACGACGTCATCGAAGTCATTGCGCATCACGAGGAACAGGAGCACCACAGCGACTCCCTTCGCCAGCTCTTCGAGCAGGCCGGCCGAAAAAGCTGTTGACGCGTCGAGCCCTGGACCGGGAACCAGCGTTCGAACAGCCGTCGCCTCCCAGAGGCTCTCGCCCCAGATGACGAGACTCGTCGCGACGATCGCGCCCCAAGCGGCGGCCACCAGCACCAGACGCCATGGTTCCTTTTCGTTGCGATCCATGCGCCGCACGACCAAGAGGCCGAAGGCGGTGGTGGGAATGCACGCCAGGGCGCAGATCGCGGCGACCCCTGGGCCGGCCGCTTGCGTGAAGACGAAGACGTCAACGACCAGCAGCCAGAGGAGGACGCCCATCCCGAGCAGCACGCCGGCTCGGATCAGATGTTTCCGCCTGCTAGCACGATCTCGGGTGAACGCCCTGACCCCGATGTAGGTGCCGAGTGCGATCAACGCCACCGCCAGCAAGCCATACAGCGACGTGCGCCCTGGGATGGTGTCCAGGTAGACGTAGTTCAGGAGCGAGCTCGCGATCAGCGCGAGCACAACGACTCCGGCAATCACGGCGGCGATCCCGTATCGGCCGGGCCGGAGCCGCGTGTGAGGATTTGCCGCAGGCGGGGTCGTGTATGTGCCGGTGTTCATGATCGCTCGACCAGCACGATTCGCCGGGCCAGCACCTCAACCGGCAGCCCGTCCTTCAGGCGTTCGACGACGAACGTGTAGTGACCTGGCAGGTTGTGGTGAAGGCCCTGTGGAACGCTGACCGGAACGATGCTCTGCGGTCCAAGCTCAGCCGGAGTGCCGGGGCCCACTCGACCCACGATGTTGCCGAACGTGTCGTACCACCGCGCATCGACGCTCAGGTTGTCGGGGAGGCCGGCCCAGCTGACCTCCGCCGCGAATTCCTGGTTGCGGCTGAAAGTCGACCGGTCCCCATCGACGACTTTGCCTGTCTTCGGGTCGTACTCGAACACGCCGACGACGCGCGCCGTCGCGCCGGTGACCTGACCCGGGGGTTCGAAATAAACGAACTCGACCAGTCCGACCGCGAGGATGACCATCGCGACCGTCGCAAAAACGAGAAGCGTGCGGTACAGCGTCTTCAATTGGTCGTACTGCACTGCCACGCGGCGCTCAGTCGAATGGATTGGCGGGGCGTTGTCAAGGAAGAGGGAGACAGCGCGGGTTTAGACCGCAGGTGCCGGCTCCGGCGGTTTCGCCATTCAGATCAAAGGCGCGCGTGCCGGCTCGCGCGGCGAAACGACTGGTGCGGCGGAGAGGAGTTGAACCTCCACGTCCTTGCGGACACTAGCTCCTGAAACTAGCGCGTCTGCCATTCCGCCACCGCCGCTTTTTGGGGCGACGGTCAGTATACCCAGGCCTAATCCATACTCATTTGCCGACGGTGGCTCGACGACAGACTGCTTGGCTCGCGGTGCTGACAGGCATCGCAATCTTCCTGCAGATCGGCTGTGGCGGGGAGCAAGCGACCCCCACCCCAACGCCACAGGCCGCGGGCCCCAAGGGCGATGGTTGGGCCTGGAATGGCGATTCGTGGAAGAGGATCCCCGGCAGTGGGCCATCGCCACGTTATGCGGAAGCACTCGCCTACGATGCGCAGCACAAGGTTTTCGTCCTGTTCGGAGGTCAGACGGCCAAGGGGTCTTCAGATGAAACCTGGACCTGGGACGGCGCGGCCTGGAAACTGCAGTCCCCGGTGCACAAACCACTGGCGCGCAGGGACGCGGCGATGGCTTATGACCCGGCGCACGCGGCGGTTGTCCTTTACGGCGGTCACGTCCAGGGTCGGGAGGAGGGCGACATCATCGGCGACACATGGACCTGGAACGGGACCGACTGGACAGAGGTTGACGTTGGTCCCGGCGGCCCGGGGAAGCTTGCCGGCATGAGCATGGTGACGTCAGGGGGCAACGTCGTTCTCTTCGGTGGGCATTACTGGAACGTCGAATACAGCGCAGATGCGTGGACCCATGATGGCCACGCATGGTCTCGAGTCGACCGCTCTCCCCGCCCGGCCGGCCGCGCGAGCTCTGCCGTGGCCTGGAACCCGACGGACGCATCGCTCTTTGTTTACGGCGGATCAGGTTTGAACACAACTGCTGGGATTGGCGCGGCGGGCACGCCGCTGGCCGACGCCTGGTTGTTGCGCGGCGCAACCTGGACCGAGCTACAAGGCCGCGGGCCTGGGGCGCTGACGTCAGCCAACGCGATCTGGGACCAAAAGCGAAATCGCTGGATGGTTCTGCTCGGTATGAGCTGCCCGAATCCAAGCGACGCCGCATGGGGTTGGAACGGCACGGCATGGTCGAAGCTCGCCAGCCCCGGCATGCCGGCGCGATGGGGCGCCGCGGTCGCGCAGGCGCCAGACGGCCGAGCGCTTCTTTTCGGCGGCTCCGATCAAGCAGGCTGCTAGCGTCAAGATCGCGTGAACACAAGCGTCCGTCTTGGCCGGGTTGCTGGGATCGGAGTGCGGCTTCACTGGAGCCTCGCCATCGCCTTCGTCCTCATCGTCTGGACGCTAGCCGGACAGGTCCTGCCGGAGGTCGTTCCTGACCAGCCGCCACCGGCGTACTGGCTGGTATCGGTGCTGGCCGCACTCCTTTTCTACGCCTCACTTTTGAGCCACGAGATGGGTCACGCCCTCGTGGCAAGGCGGCTGGGTGTGAAGGTCGACGGCATCACGCTGTGGATCTTCGGCGGAGTTGCCCGATTGAGGGGCGATGCAGCAAGTCCCGGCACGGAGGCCAAAATCGCGATTGCCGGGCCGCTGGTCAGTGTCGTTCTCGCGATCCTCTTCGGCGCCGCGACGTTGGTGCTCGATGTGACTTCAGGGCCTCCGCTCGTTGAGGGTGGCTGCTTGTGGCTCGCCGCCTCCAACGGGATGCTCCTTCTGTTCAACTTGATCCCCGCCTTTCCGCTCGATGGCGGCCGCCTGCTGCGCGCCTGGCTCTGGCGCCGCAGCGCCGACCGTTATCGGGCCACCTCCAGCGCCGCCCGTCTCGGCCGGATCTGCGCGCTCCTGCTGATGGGGCTCGGGCTTCTGGTCGTGGTCACTCAGGGCGGCATCAGCGGTTTCTGGCTGGTCTTCCTCGGTTGGTTTCTCTTCACGGCGGCGCGGGCCGAAGAGCAGCAGGTGATGATGCGTGGCGCGCTGGCCGGCCTGCGGGTGCGCGATGCGATGACACCCGATACGACCCTCGCGCCAGGCTGGATCACGGTCGGCGAATTCATGCGCTCGTACGTTCCAGTTCAAAGCGCGACCGCCTTCCCGCTCAAGACATTGGACGGCGCGCTCGATGGGCTCGTGACGCTCGCGCAGCTGAGCAGGGTGGCACCCGAGGAGCGGCAGTCGCGACGCGTTCGTGATGTTGGTGTCGGCTTGGATGCTGTGGCGATGGCCTCGCCGGCCGAATCGGTTACGTCGGTGCTGGACCGATTCTCAGCTTCAGAGGAGGATCAGATGCTCGTGATCGATGGCGGACAGCTGGTTGGAACCCTGTCTACGGCCGACATCACGCGCGCCCTTGGAGGACGCAAGGCCCGAGCTAGCTCGTGATGAATAGGGTGTGCCAGGCGGCCTCGACCAGACCCGGCGTGAGCTGAGGCCGAACACCGCGGGCTGAGGAAACATCCACCAACCGCTCGAGAAGGTCGCGCGGGTGGTTGCCGCGCAGCGGCCGCCCGCTGTACAGGGTGGAGATCATCTCGAGGGCGTTGGGGTCGGGCGGGATGCTCAACCGCTGGCGCTCGCGTTCGAAGATGCGGGTCCACATGTCCCACGTCGGGTCGGGCATCAGGACCTTGTACGAGAGCCGGCGCAGATAGGCCTCGTCCAGCAGCTCCGCGGGCCTGAGGTTCGTGGAGAGCGCGAGCTGCGCCTTGAAAGGCACCTCGACCTTTCGCCCGGTGGCCGAAAGGTTCATGTAGTCGGTGTCCTGCTCGAGGGGCACGAGCAGCCGGTCGAGGATCTGCTTCGGTGAGACCCGCTGGCGGCCGAGGTCGTCGATGAGCAGCACTCCACCATTGGCCTTTACCTGCAGCGGCGCGCCATAGGTCCGGCTCCCGTCCTCCCACGTCGGATCGAACATCTCGAGCTGAAACTCGCCGCCAACCTGCACCAGCGGCCGCGCCACGCGCCTCCACCGGCGATCCGCCGGCTGGTTGGTCTCGAGCCGGTGAACCGAGCCGTCGAAGATAGTCATCACCTCGCCGCCACCGATGTCTAATGCGACCGGGACGACGATGGGAGCGCCGAGAAGGCTCGGGATACGCCTTGCGAGCGTGGTCTTTCCGTTGCCGGGCGCTCCGTAGATGAAGATGGACGACCGGGAGTTCACCGCCGCGCGCACCGCCTCGGTCACCCCGGGGGCGAGCTCGATCCCGCTGAGGGCAAGGTTCACCTTGACCAGGTCGAGGGTGGCCGGCTTCGCCGCCTCGGCCAGCACAGCTCGGTACTCCTGCAACGAAACCGGCGCCGGCCCGGCGTAACGGGTGCTCGAGTCGCCGATCTGATCGCTGCGCACGCGTCCTTGCTTCGTGATCGCGTAAGCCATGCGTTCCGGAAGCGGTCGGCCAAGCCAGGGGCCCTGCTCGGCGGCCAGGCCGAGCGCATCCAGAAAGTTCGTCGTAGTCAGCGACTTCAAGCTCGGCTCGACTGCTGAGAATGGAAGCGCGAGCTGGTCGGCCACCTCGAAACCGGTGATCCGTGTCGTTGCCGACGCCAGGCGAAGGATCATGCCCTCAATCAGCGTGCGGTTGATCTCGGGTGGTGGGGGAGGCTCGATCTGATGGCTCGTGGACGGGACTGTTGAAGGCACCGGCTGTGGCTCATCGACGTGCTCGAGGATCGCTCCGAACAGCTTCTTGCCGAACCGCGCGCGGTCGGCGTGGTCGGGCGGCTCACCCTCGCGGCGGCGGCTGATCCAGTCGGGGACCTCCTTGAAGACAACCGTGTTGCCGATCAAGAGCTGCACCGTGTCGGGCTCGTCGGTGGACACGCGCACCGCGATCCGCACCAGGTAGCCCTGGCTCTTGAGCGCCGCCCAGCTGCGCTCCCACGCCACCTCGTTTCGCCCTGACCATGTCTGGCGAACGGTGCGGTCGCGAGCCAGCGTCACGTCTTTCCGGTTCTGGTAACGCCGCCGAACCAGCTCCGTCACGTCCTTGTCGATGTCCTCGGCGACGAGCGCGGCCAGTGGCAGCGCCCGGTCGTCGACGGCGGGCCGGTTTTTGATCTCGAAGATGGTGTTCGCGGTGGGCGCCAAGGCACGGATGACGCTTGCGTGCCGCGGACAAAAGGGTGTTCGCTCGATGAACTGAATGTGCCGGCGGCACCACCAGCTCTTGCATTCGCGCCCGGTCAGGTCTTTGTAGGCGCAGGCCCAACCGCGTCGCTCCTGGCAGTCGCTGTAGGTGCAAACACCCGCCGGCTTGTGGCCGTCAGTTCGCGCCGGAAGCGGCTCCGTGTGCTCGTGGTGCTCAGCCTCTTCTTCAACCGTGATCTCGTTCGAGATCGCTTCGGCCGGCGCGTGCGCCACACCCGGCTTGGGCATGTAATGGAACGCGCCGGAGAACTCCTCGCAGCTCTGGAAACGCTGGCTGCGTTCCTTGGCCGTCGCCTTCCAGATGATCTCCATGATCGGGGACGGTATTGCGGTCGATGCGCGCGGGCGGTCGAACACCTGGGAGTGGAGCACTGCGGGCAGCGCGCCGGTGAACGGCGGCTCGCCGTGAAGCAGCTCGTAGAGGATCATCCCGAGCGAGTAGATGTCGGACGTCGCGTCGACCGCCTCGCCCTTCACCTGTTCGGGCGCCATATATGCCGGCGTTCCGACCATGCTCCCGGTCGCGGTCAGCCGGTGCTTGTCGTCGACCAGCTTGGAGATGCCGAAGTCGAGGATCTTCGTCTTCCCGCGGTTGGAGATGAGGATGTTGTCGGGCTTGAGGTCGCGATGGACGATCGAGTAGTCATGTGCGACCCCTACAGCTGAGAGGAGCTGCTGGATCAGGTCGACCGATACGTCCACGCTGAACCGTCCGTACTCGTCGAGCCACGACCGCATCGAGCGGCCCTCGACCCACTCCATGACGATGAACAGCACGGGGCCGTCTTCGTCGAAGTCGTAGACGCGAACGATGCCGGGATGGTTCAGAGCAGCGACGGTGGCCGCTTCGCGGTGGAACCGCTGCCGGAAGTTCTGGTCGCTCGAGTACTGCTCGGCCAGGACCTTGATCGCGACGGGGATCTCGAGCCGGGGATGCGTCGACCTATAGACGACGCCCATCGCGCCGCGCCCGAGCTCGGCTTCGATCGGATAGCGCCCGAGTTGTGTGGTACTCACCCTGCGAACACCAGTCGGTCAGTATGCCGGACGGTACGTGGCTCGCTCCCCCATGTAGGGGAGATGCTCCCGATCGAGCCCGCAGCTCGCGTGGTTAGTTGAAGACGCTCAGCGGCAGATAGAAGGAGACCCCGAAATTGGGCTGGTCCACGATCTGGCTGATCCGCAGGTCGCCGGCCAGGCTGCACAGGATGTAAGCGTCCTCGCGGCTCAGCCCATGGTCCGCCTGCAGCCAGGCGATGGTGTCGCGCACCGAATTGCGGGCGTTCTCCATCAGGTCTGGGCCGAGGGCGCAGACCGAGTGGTAGCCCTTCTCGTCGCTGCGGGGCTGAAGGGGCGCCGCCGGCGTGATGAAGTGGTAGCTCCAGGGTCGCAACGAGGCGCCCTTGACCACTCCAAACCGGAGTGAGAACGTCATCGGGCATTCGATCCCGGTAACGCAGACCTCGCCGTCTCCCTGCGCACCGTGGCAGTCGCCGGCCGAGAAGAGCGCCCCAGGTACGAAAACAGGTAGGCGAAGCTTCGTCCCAGCCGTCAGGTGACGGGTGTCGATGTTGCCTCCGCCCTTGGTGGGTGGAAGGACGTCGTGCGGGCCCGGCTCATCGGTGGCCACGCCCATCGTTCCGCAGAACGGCGCCAGCGGGATGTGGATGTCTTTGCGGAATTCGGTCGACTTGCGATCGCCGAGGTCGAAATAGCGAACGTAGGGCTCGGGGAAGTCGGACGCCAGCAGGCCAAGGCCGGGCAAGATTGCAGCCCAGCCCCACGACCCAGGCTTCAGATCCAGGATCTCAACCTCCAGCGCGTCTCCTGGTTCAGCCCCCTTGACGTATACGGGCCCTCCCAGCGGATACAGCCGGTCGAAGTTCAGGGTTCCGAGCTTGGATGCCGGGTCGCCTTTCTTGAGCTGGCCGGCGGTCACCTCTTCGGTGTCGAAACGGACGATGTCGCCGGGCTCGATCTCGACCGCCGGCGCCAGCGAGTTGTCCCACTTGAAATGAAACGTGTCCCGGCCGATGGTGTGTTCTCTGGCGGCAGTCCTGGCCATCACTTTCTAACCCCTTCCTTGATCTCAGCACTGATCGGCGCCGCACCGATCCTCAGCACTTTCTTGTCGAATTTGCCGACCGACGTCTTGGGCACCTCGTCGATGAATCGCACCTCGTCGGGCAGCCACCATTTCGCCACTTTGTCCTTGAGGAACTCGATCACCTCATCCTGCGTGACCTTGCCCTTGAACTCTGGTTTTGGCACCGCAAAGACCACCGGCCGTTCGTCCCATTTGGGATGCGCCAGACCGATGACCGCCGCTTCCAGGATCTTCGGGTGGGCCATGACCGCGTTCTCGAGCTCGACCGACGATATCCACTCGCCGCCTGACTTGATCACGTCCTTGGTGCGGTCGACGATCTGGATGAAGCCGTCAGGCCGAATCTTCGCGACATCTCCCGTACGGAACCATCCGTCCTCGGTCAGCTTTTCCGGGTCGAATCCGTTGTGGTAGCCGCGGGCAATCCACGGCCCACGCACCTGGATCTCTCCGAAGGCCACCCCGTCCCACGGCAGCTCTTCGCCGGTTGCAGGATCGCTGATCCGGATCTCAACGCCGGGCGCGACCCTTCCCTGGGTCAAGCGAAGGCTGAGCTCGGCTTCAGGATCCAAGCCGTCCGGGACGCGGGCGACGCTGCCCAGCGGCGAGGTCTCGGTCATGCCCCAGGCGTGCAGGATGCGCAAGCCCACGGCGTCCATCGACTCCATCAGCGCACGCGGGACGGCCGAGCCTCCGCACACCACTGTGGTCACCTTCGGCAGGCGCTTGCCGGTCTCCTTGAGATACGCCGTGAGAGCGATCCAGACCGTGGGAACCCCCGCGAGGAACGTGGCGCCTTCCTGCTCCGCCAGCTCCACGATGGACTTTGGGTCGGCCGAGAAGCGGCCTCCAAAGATGAGCTTCGAGCCGGCCATGCCGCAGGCATATGGAAGGCCCCAGCTGTTGGCGTGGAACATCGGCACGACGGGAAGCACCGCATCTTTCTCCGAGACCCCCAGATTGTCCTTTTGAAGGACACCCATCGTGTGAATGAACTGCGAGCGGTGCGAATACACCACGCCCTTTGGATTGCCGGTGGTGCCCGACGTGTAGCACATGGCCGCTGCCATACGCTCGGACAGCTTCGGCCAGGGATAGCTTTCGCTTTCGCCCGCCAGCAGGGTTTCGTAGTCGAGCATGTCAGCCAGGCCGTTGGCTGAAGCCGACGTAGGCGCTGGGTTCGTATCGCTCATCAAGACGATCTGCTGGATGCTCGGGATCTTGCCCATCAGGGGCTTCAGCAGCGGAAGAAGGGACTGGTCGACAAATAAAACCTTGTCTTCGGCGTCATTGACTATGAACTCGAGATGCTGAGGAAACAGGCGCAGGTTCAGCGTATGCAAGACAGCGCCCATGCACGGGATGCCGTAGTAGAGCTCGAGGTGCCGATTGTTGTTCCAGGCAAGGGTTGCCACTCGGTCCCCGGGTTTCACGCCGATTCGTTTCAGCGCGCCGGCCAGGCGATTGATTCGCGGGACCATCTCACCGTAGGTGGTCCGGTGCACGCCGTCGTCTCGTTTGGTCACGACCTCTTTCTTCTGGTGCAGTCGCTCAAGTCGCCAGAGCACATGCTGAAGAGAGAGCTCGTAATCCTGCATCAAGCCTTCCACTGGCGACACCTCCAGCTACCCAACCTCAACAGAAGGTCATGAAAGGTCGATGGTAAGCCCGCCGGGCGTAGGATGCACACCCATGACTTTTCCAGGTCGGGCGGACCTGCATATGCACACGAGCGCCAGCGACGGGTGGCCCAGCCCTCAAGAGCTCGTTGATCACGCCGCCAGGCGGGCAAGGCTCGATGTGATCGCGGTCACGGATCACGACACCATCGAAGGCGCGCTGCGAGCTCGCGAGTACGCGGCCAAGCGCGCGAGGTTTCACGTCATCGTCGGTGAGGAGGTGTCCAGCCGCGACGGGCACATCGTCGCCCTTTTCCTCGAGCGCCGCGTCCGGCCGGGAATGTCAGCAGCAGCGACAGTCCACGCGATCCACGATCAGGGCGGGCTTGCGATCGCGGCGCATCCTTTCTGGCGTACACAGAGACGGACGCGTACCGGCCTGGTGCACGGAGTCGGCTGGCTTGCGGCGGAGCTTGATTTCGATGCGATCGAAGTCGAGAACGCGACGCCGGGCTTTTACCTTTTCAACCAGCTGGCGCACCGCCTCAACCTAGGGCTCGGTGCGGCCGAGCTTGGATGCTCCGACGCCCACATCCTCGACGCGGTCGGCCGCGCGTTCACCGAATTTTCAGGGAAGACGCCGGAGGCGCTTCGTGCGGCCATCGAGTCACGGGCGACCGCGGCCCGGCGCCGGCGGTATCGCGCGGTCGGCCTGGTCCGCTATGCCGCATGGGGCTTGAACCACCAGCGCTACGCCGTCGGCTGAGCGCGCCCTACGATTGGGCCGCGCCCGCGTAGCTCAATGGATAGAGCGCCTGACTTCGGATCAGGAGGTTGCGAGTTCGACTCTTGCCGCGGGTACCAGCCACCGTCGCTTTCGGGTCCCTCCGACATGAGCGTCGCCGTCCGCCTACAGCATCCTCTCGAGCATGTGATCTAGCCGCTCGGCCTGGCCGTGGATGTCGTCGGCGAGCACGCGCACGTCTTCGTCGTATGCGCGGTCTGCCTCTTTTACCTGGTCGCTCATTTGCCGGATCCCGACCAACGCTGTCTTGAACTCGCGGTTGAGCGTCGTGCGGGTAGTCTCGATGTCGGTCAGCATTTCGAGGAACTCCTTACGCTCCAGAATCATGTTCACCGTCAGCAGCACGGCGAGGATGCCGGTCAAGGAAGTCTGGAAGAGGTTTTCGTGTCCGGTCAGGGCCGAATAGAGGTCACCCCCAGTCGCCGTGAGCAAGGTCATCCAGGGCAGCGCCAGCTGCCACAGGTCGAGCGGCGCCTGCCCGGCCACCGTCTTCGGCGGAGCGTCTGGATAGATGGCCGCAAGCGCGATCAGCAGGAACCCGGCGAACCAACCGGTGTCGAGCACGCTGCCCATTGACCCGAACGCACCCTGGGCCGTGAGATACGAGAACGCGCTGTCGGCGATGGAGTAGGACGCGACACCGAGAAGAAGAAGGGCCATCCTGCCCTTCTGCTGATGCGAGGCGCGCCGGATGGCGAGGATGAGGACCGTCCCGATGAGGATGTCCCCGACCGGGTATGCAAGGTCGAGCAGCTTGGTCGTCGAGTTGGAGTCCCAGACCGCCCGCAGCCCGAAGCCCCACGCGGTCGAGGTCAGGGCGATGGCGACGATCAGGCCGTCGAACCACACGCGCCAGCGAGCAGACGTACCACGCGCGTCGCCCCAGAAGGCGCGAATACCGGCGATCGCAAACGGCACCGCCGACAGGAACCCGGCGTCGGCGAGCGACGGGTACGGCACCGTTACCCCCATCCCGACCTCGTAGATCGACCAGACGACCTCTCCCGCCGCCCAGAGGGCGGCCGAGGTGCCCATCAGGGCCCAGCCCAGCCTGTCCCTTCCGCGCGCCCGGCGGGCGGCCCAAACGCACGCGGCTGAGGCGAGCGCCGCCGCCAGCGCCTCCCCGATGTCGTCGATCGCAGTCACCGCATGCTGCCCGACGAAGACCGTTCGAATGTTCAGCGCGTAGAGCACGGAGCTGAGCGCGACCGCCGCCGCGAGTATCGCGAAGGTCCGCCGCCTGCCGTCCAACGCCCTCCACGCGTCCATGCTGCCTGCGCAGTTAAGCAGCCGGGGAGGCGAATTCATGCGTCTTAGCGCACCGACGTGAAGAAACCCTCTCCGTCATTGAAGGCGAGGCGTGCTCATGGCACGCCGAAGGCATGTGCCGCTACCGCCGGGTAATATCATCCGGCTTGCAGCCGGGCGGCTGGCGGAACTGGTAGACGCGCACGTTTGAGGGGCGTGTGGGGTAACCCATCCGGGTTCGAGTCCCGGGTCGCCCACCACCTTCGATTGGTCGTTTCCGCGCGGAAACCGCCAGGGATCTTTACAGCCTAGGTTGCGAACCAGCGTTGGATCCTCAAGTCTTCCGCGTGTGGCCCCCCGTCCCGTCGCTCCAGAGGACAGGCTGTTCGCAATTGCTGACCGCCTGCCGGAAGCTGTTTTCCGGGATGCACCGCCGGTTGGCTGCACGGCCTCGACTTACCACCAGACGATCCGATTGAGGTCACACTCCCGAACGCCCACATCTCGAATCGCGCCGGGGTCCACATCCGGAGGACAGCGCTGGCCCGAGTCGAAATCGTCCGACTCAGAGGCTTTCCGGTCACTTCCGCCCTGCGCACAGCAGTCGATCTGGGCGGTCACAGGGTGCTTGCAGACGCTGTGATCGCGCTTGATATGGCATTGCATAAACGGATTGTTGACCTCACCGCTCTGCGTTCCTTTTGTGAGGCGCGTCCGGGTGCCAAGCGCATAGCCAAATTGCGCCGCGCTGTCGAGCTGGCTGAGCCCGCGACCGAATCGCCGATGGAAACCCGCCTGCGCTTGATTCTGGTCATGGGCAGGCTGCCCCGTCCACGCGCCCAGGTCCCACTCCACGATCAACAAGGTCGCTTCCTCGGTCGCCCGGACCTCTACTACCC
>WNGI01001053.1_pt1 | contig 22360 bp, 21 predicted proteins | sample 5400621 | NCBI WGS metagenome assembly WNGI01 (sample SAMN13153374, study PRJNA577476) | soil metagenome | isolation source: 20 cm soil or saprolite under Garry oak tree replicate 1 | place: USA:California | collected 2016-06-15
GAGAAGGGGATCAGCGCCGGCGACCTGCTCAATGCCGTGCGCGAAGAGTTCAAGGAGAACGAGGATCTGCCGAATACGACCAACCCCGACGACTGGGCGAAGATCGCCGGCAAGAAGGGCGAGCGGATCGTCTACGTGAGGCCGCTCATGGGCGACACCAAAGAGAAGCAGCAGAACGTCGAGAAGGTCCTCACCACCGGCCACTATCTCTAGAAACGGGGGGAGGCACCTCGCGCGACGGCTCTGCCGGCTCACTCGATGCGGGCTCCATGGTCGCGAAGGTCTCGATCGTCTTCTCGCCCTCCTCATCCGCGATCAGCAGCAGGATGTAGATCCGCCCCCCGACGACTCGCGCCTTGTGCACCGTCACGACGGTCGGAGTAAACGCGATCGCGTGATGGAGGACGTCGCTGATCGCCGACTCGAGCGCATCCTTGAGCCGCGCATCGTCGGCAGCGGTCGCCACCGGGATCGACGTGGTCACCTCGACGACGTACGCCGTTGCCGTGCTCGTAAATGTCATGATGACAAGGCCGATGATCGCCGCGAGCCCGCTTTTCATGCCGTCCTCTTCTCGTGCGCAGGGGTTCGTCGCAGGAAGCGCTCGGGGCGTCTCGTGTCCAGCCGTTCGCGGCCCGAGCGCGATCGTCTCGACTCGTGCCATTCGAGAATAACCATCGTGACGATGATCAGCACGGCGTACAGCGCGAGCTGCGCCACAGCGTCTCCGAGCGCGCTACGTCGCCAGCGCGACGGTGATCGAGTCCATGTCCATCTTCCCCGCCCTTACGACGATCCGCGAGCGCCAAAGGTTACAGCGTTCAGCGCGGTAGGCTCTTTTCGATGATCCGCTGCTGGATTGCGGTCGTGAGGTCATAGCCGAGGTCCGGATTCGGTGGAGGCGACGGCTTCATCGCTCGCAGAAGGTCCTCGCGACGGCGTTTCCCCATGGACTCCTCGAGCCGTCGTTCGGCTTCGGTCATCGTCGCGTGCAATGGCGCCGGCGTGATGGTCGGCCGATCCGGCGGCGGCATCTCCTCCCCCCGGGCCGGAGCGGACACCAACAGGGGCCCCAGCACCACGGCCGCGACGATGTAGCGCATCGCTCGACCCTGCCGCGGCGGCCTGTCCCGACGCCGGTCGCGCCACGTGCCGCGCGACGGCAGCTGGGGTCGACGGAACTCCGCCGCGGGCACGACGCGTATGACGCGCCCCTCTCCGTCGAGAATCGTGCCTGGCGCGACGGATTCGTCGCGTGAAGGAAGCCTGCGGCCGGCCTTCATTGCATCGCGGCGGTCGCCCCCGGCGTCCTAAGGAGTGAAGAACGGAGGTGAGGAGATGAAGCGTCTGGGTATCGCGATGCTGCTGGTCGTGATCGCGCTCAGCGGTGTCCGCGCCGCATTGGCGTACGACAGTCCTCCGACGACCGATCCCGACCCCATTGAGACCCCATAGCGTGAATGGGCCAGCAACCCTCCATGCTCCGGTGGCGTCAAAAGGAGTGAGAGAGGAGGTGAGTGTATGAAGCGCTTTGGTATCGCCCTGCTGTTGGCGCTCGTCGCGCTCAGTGGCGTCGGCACGGCATCGGCCTACAACGATGATTCGCCAGTGTCGGGGCCCGACGCCATCCAGGCGCCGTAGCGTCGGCGTGGGCGGGGATCACTTCCCCGCCCACCCGTCGGCGGCCGGGTTCGCCGCCTTAGCCTCTTCGCCGTGCGGTCCGCGCCTCGCGGAGGACCTCGCCGAGCCCGTACTTTTCGACCTTCAGGTAGAGCGTACTTTTCGAAATGCGGAGCTCCCTGGCGACCAGGGTGAGGTTGCCGTGACACGTCGCGATCGCCGAGCTGATGGCGTCGCGCTCGACCGCTTCCAGATTGGGGACCGTCCCGGAATGCGTCAGGACGTCGGGTTGAGGATTTGCTTCGGTGATCGAGACCGCAATCTCCGGAGGAAGGTCGGCCACAGCGACGGCGTCACCCGTCGAGAGCATCACCATGCCTTCCACCACGTTCCGGAGCTCTCTGACGTTTCCCGGCCAAGCGTAACGGTCGAACGCGTCCAGGACTCCCGGCTCGAGGCGTTTCATCGGCACGCCGTAGCGGCGCGACACCTCGCTATTGAAGTGCTCGACGAGCACCGGAATGTCTTCCTTGCGGTCACGCAGCGATGGAACGCGCAGTGCGGTCACTGACACGCGGTAAAACAGGTCCTGGCGGAAGCGACCGGCGGACACCTCCGCCCGTAGATCCTTGTTGGTCGCCGCCACCAGCCTGAACTCGACCTTTCGCGGCTTGCTATCCCCGAGCGGATACACTTCCCCGCCTTCCAGAACACGCAGGAAAACGGGTTGAACTTCGAGCGGCATGTCCCCAATCTCGTCGAGGAACAGGGTCCCGCCGTCGGCCGCTTCGATCTTGCCAACCATTCCGGAGCGCCTGGCGCCTGTGAACGCGCCGTCGACATAGCCGAAGAGCTCGCTGACCAGAATGTCGCGCGGCAGACCGCCGCAATTCAGAGCGATGAACGGGCCACCCCTGCGGCGCCCGCTCTCATGGATTGTTCGCGCAATCATGTCCTTTCCGACCCCGGTCTCACCCTGTAACAGCACGGGGACGTCCAGGTTCGCCAGCAGCCGAGCCTTCTCGGCGGCGTTCCGCAAGGCCTCGCTGCCGCCGATGATCGGGCCGACGCTGCCACTCGACTCGCCACCAGTTCCCAACGCTGCGGCTGGGGAATGGAGCACGCGCCGGCCGGTTCTTCCCTGGGACGGTTCGGGGAGCACGACGATCGTCCCCAGCCGCTCTCCACTGCGGACGACCGGCTCAACCCACTCGGGGCGCAGCCATTCTGGGAGCGTCGCGCTGCCAGCTCGCATCTGGAGATCTGCGCTGAAGGCACTGACGGTGTCGTTGTCCCTGGAGTCCAGCCTGATGCCCATGGCCGCGAGCGAGCGACCGGCGGCGGTGTCGATACTCAGAAGACGTCCGCTGCGATCGAAGAACAGCAATCCGCCCGACGAGAGCCTCGAGAGGCGCCGCACACCCGTCTCGAGCAAGTACTGTCGCAGCTCCATCTGTCGCGCTGAGAGCTGGGCTTCGATTCGTCCCGCGGTCATCACCGCCAACGCGAGGAAATCCCGGTGGAACGTGCGGCTCAACCCCGAGACGTCCACCACTCCTATCACTTCGCCACGGGCTGGATCGCGCACGACGGTCGCGGAGCATGTCCACGGCTTGATTCCAGCGCAGAAATGCTCTGCCGCGTGGACCTGGACCGGCTCTCCGATGGACAGCGCGGTGCCAATCGCGTTCGTGCCGCAAGCGAGCTCATCCCAGTTCGCCCCGGCCACGAGCCGGACGTCCTGAGCCGCTTCGAGCGTCCCCTGATCGCCCGCGGTTTCGAGAATGACTCCGGTCGGATCGGTCAGGATCATCATGGTCCCCGAGTCCGACAACAAGCCATGGGCTTGCTTCATGATCGGGACGCTCGCATCGATCAAATCGTGATGTCGCTGTTGCAGTGTCCTGAGATTGTTTTCCGTGGCCGGCTCTCGAGCGCGCGAGCACCCCGGGTCGATACCGGCCGAATGACAGCGAGACCAGGACTGCTCGATCACGCCGCGGACGACGTTGGGCGGCAGTTCGGCCTGGCGCAGGAACCGATCCCATGCCGCCATGATCTGCTGCTCTTGACCAGGGTGAGGCGAACCCGAGAAAGCCTCACGTGACTTCATCGCGTTATAAGGTACACCCCCCGAGCGTCAGGATCGCCTTGGTGTTGGGATGCCGAGGCATGCTCGTCGGATGCAGCCGCCTCGCGCAGGATGCCGCCCCAACGTTCATCTCACTTCTTTAACGTGTCGGTTAGCCGCTTCCGCAGGAACAACCGGGCGCGATGCACGCGCGTCTTCACGTTGGGAACACTGAGGCCCAGGGCTTCGGCGATCTCGACGTTGGACAACCCCTCGATGTCGCGCAGCACGACCACGGATCGATAGTCCGCTGGTAATTCGTCGAGTGCGGAGGTCAGCGCGATCCGCAAGTCAGGAGGAAGGGACTCGTCAATCACGCGTGTGGACCAGTCGGCGCCTGGCGCGACGTGGCGGCCCTCTTCATCGAAAAACGGCAGCACCTCGTCCAATGAGAGGTCGGACGGTCGACCGCGCCGGCTGCGAATCTTTTGATAGGCGGCGTTCGCGATGATCCGATAGAGCCAGGAGCCGAACGCGGCCTCACCTCTGAAGGTCTCGATCTTCCGGACCACCGTCCAGAACGCGTCCTGCACGACCTCCTCGGCATCCTGCCTGTTTCCGGTAATACGAATCGCCAGGCGATACGCGCGGTCACCGTACGTCGTGATGAGATGGTCCGCTGCGTTCGGGTCACCGCGACGGAGGGCCTCGACCAGTCTGCGATCGCGATCGACTTTCGGGACGGTCCCCTGAGCGTGCTGCCTCATGACGGCATTGGCAGCACTCGCTCCCCGCCCCCCTTGAACGACGCCGCTGTGCCGCGGATCGAGAATCGCTTCTAGCTGCGCCATGGTCATGACCTCCCTGTCCCGACCGACTCGCCAGCACTTCCATCGATACGACGTCTAGCGCATCGCAACAGTCGTGCCGTACGGGACCTCGCGAGACGCCGGCTCCAAGCGGTTGGTTTTTCAGCGAAGGCACTTCGAGACGCATGACGCGGACGTCGGTCGTGCGTGCGAGAGTCGGACGACGGCCGAAATTCGGACGCCGCGCAGCCGAGATTTCTTGCGCCTGGGGTGAATCGGCCGCGACCCCGTAGCCGTCCCACAGTGTGGAGGGAGAAAGCGAGGCGTCGGCATGGACAAGCGTTCACGTCCAAAAAAGGCGGCCTTCGTGGCGCTCGCCGCACTGGCGATCGTGCTTGCGGTCAGCGTGCCCATCCAGGCGGCAGGCGTTGGCCACGGTTTCGGGGGCGGTCACCCCGGTGGCGCCGCCATGCACCATGGCTTCGAGGGACACCACTTTGAGGGCCACCGGTTCGACGGGCACCACTTCGACGGGCGCGTACATGGTCGCTTCGGGTTGGGGCTCGGCTTCCCTGACTACGGTGACTATCCGCCAGCGTACACGTACGAGGCTCCGGCCTACTGGTACTACTGCCCGAGCTACGGGGCGTACTACCCGAGCGTGGGGAGTTGCCCTGAGGCGTGGGTGCCGGTACCGGCTTCATGACGCCAGCCCGGAGCGTGGCCGCGCTCGTGACTGACGGCGGCCCGCTCCGGCTGCTGCAACCGTCCCGCGCTCTCTGCCGTCTGAAGACGGTGGAGCGGGACGACTTGATCAGAGGCCATCGCTGACATATGTGGATCGTCAGGGTCGCTCTCCACCGTCCCTACACCTTCATCGTGCTCGCCCTGCTGATCCTCATCGCGAGCCCGGTGGTCCTCCTCCGCACGGCCACCGACATATTCCCGAGCATCGACATCCCGGTGATCGCGGTGGCCTGGCAATTCACCGGCCTCAATCCGGAAGAGATGGAAGGACGGATCACGACACAGTACGAGCGAATCCTGACGACGACCGTCGACAACATCGAGCACATCGAATCGACGACGGTGAACGGCCAGGCGATGGTCAAGATCTTCCTGCAGCCGAATGCGCACCTCGACACCGCCAACGCGCAGGTGACGGCGGTGTCGCAGACCATCCTGCGCCAGCTCCCGCCCGGCATCCAGCCGCCCCTGATCATCAACTACAGCGCGTCGACGGTGCCCATTCTCCAGCTCGCCCTGTCCGGACTCTCCGAGTCGGAGCTCAACGACGTCGGCCTCAACTTCCTGCGGACCCAGCTCGTGACCGTCCCTGGCGCCTCGATCCCGTACCCGTACGGCGGCAAGCAGCGCCAGGTCATGGTCGACCTGGATCAGCGCCTGCTCCAGTCGAAAGGGCTCTCCCCCACCGACGTCGTGACGGCCCTCGGCCAGCAGAACATCGTGCTGCCGTCCGGCACAGCGAAGATCGGCGAGTTCGAATACGACGTCGCCATGAACGGCAGCCCCCGGACCGTCGCCGAGCTGAACGACCTGCCGATCAAGGTGGTCGGAAATTCGACGATCTACCTCCGGGACGTCGCCCAGGTGCGCGATGGGTTCGCGCCCCAGACGAACGTCGTCCGCCGGGATGGCCGCCGGGGCACCCTCGTCACCATTCTGAAGACCGGCACGGCGTCCACGCTCGACGTCGCGGCCGGGATCCGCGCGCGCCTGGCCCGCGTGATGGCGACCCTTCCGCCGCAGGTCCAGGTCCAGCCGCTCGCCGACCAGTCCATCTTCGTGCGGGCGGCCGTTAGCGGGGTGATCCGGGAGGCGGTGATCGCCGCCTGTCTCACCGCCATGATGATCCTGCTCTTCCTCGGAAGCTGGCGGAGCACCCTCATCATCGCGGTGTCCATCCCGCTCTCGATCCTGGCGTCCGTCATCACCCTCAGCCTGCTCGGAGAGACCATCAACATCATGACGCTGGGCGGGCTCGCGCTCGCCGTCGGCATCCTCGTCGACGACGCCACCGTCGAGGTCGAGAACATCAACCGCAACCTCGACATGGGCAAGCCGGTCATCCAGGCGATCCTGGACGGCGCCCAGCAGATCGCGGTGCCGGCACTCGTGTCCACCCTGTGCATCTGCATCGTGTTCCTGCCGATGTTCTTTCTGGGCGGGGTCGCCCGCTACCTCTTCGTCCCGCTGGCGGAGGCGGTGGTTTTCGCGATGCTCGCGTCGTATCTCCTGTCGCGGACGCTGGTGCCCACGATCGCCCGTTACCTGCTCCACCCGCCAGTCGAGGGGGCGGCGCCGTCACGCAACCCGCTGGCCCGCGCGCAGCAGTCGTTCGAGCATGGGTTCGAGCGTGGCCGCCTCGCCTACCGGCGACTGCTCATGCTGCTGGTCGGCCGACGCATCGTGTTCATCCCGGTGTTCCTGGCCGTCTGTCTCTCGGCCTTCCTGCTCGCGCCGCGACTCGGCGAGAACTTCTTCCCGGACACCGACAGTGGGCAATTCACCCTGCACCTGCGGGCCCAGACCGGAACTCGCATCGAAGAGACCGCCCGTCTGACCGACGTCGTTGAACAGGCGATTCGGCGCGAGATCCCCGCCGGCGAGATGGGCGTGATCATCGACAACATCGGGATGCCGTACAGCAGCATCAACTGGATGCACAGCGCGTCCGGCGTCATCGGCGCCGCCGACGCGGACGTCCTCGTCTCCCTGAAGGCCGACCATCGACCGACCGCGGATTACGTCCGGGCCCTTCGGCAGAAGTTGCCGGAGGAGTTCCCCGGCGTAACCTTTTACTTTCTGCCCGCGGACATCGTGACGCAGATCATCAACTTCGGTCTGCCGGCGCCGATCGACATCCAGATCGAGGGCGCGGACATCCAGGGCAATCGCCGGGCCGCCGACAAGATGCTGAACGAGCTCCGTCAGGTGCGCGGTCTGGTCGACCTCCGGGTCCATCAACGCTTCGACTACCCGAAGTTCGACGTCGCCATCGACCGCACGAAAGCGGGACAGGCCGGATTCACCGCTCGGGACCTCGCCAGCAGCCTGCTCGTCTCCCTGAGCGGCAGCTTCCAGACCACGCCGACCTTCTTCCTGAACTGGCAAAACGGCGTCAACTACAACCTCGCGACCCAGACCCCGCAATACCGGATCCAGTCGCTGCACGACATCCAGAACATCCCGATCACCAGCCCCAGCACGACGCGGCCCGGTATCCTCGCCGACGTCGCGTCGATCACGCGCGCCAGCGAGACGGCCGTGCTATCGCACTACGACATCCGCCGCGTCGTGGACATCTACGGCGCCGTGCAGGACCGCGACCTCGGTGCCGTCGGCCGCGACGTCGCGCGGATCGTCGACGCGAACCGGCCACTCCTGCCCCGGGGCAGCTTCCTCACCGTGCGCGGGCAGCTTCAGACGATGTGGACGTCGTACGTCGGGCTGTTCGTGGGGCTCGGATTCGCGATCGTCCTCGCCTACCTGCTGATCGTCGTGAACTTCCAGTCCTGGCTCGATCCGTTCATCATCATCACGGCGCTGCCGGCGGCCCTCGCCGGGATCGTGGTCTTCCTGTTCCTGACCGGGACCACGCTCAGCGTCCCTGCGCTCATGGGGGCCATCATGAGCATCGGTGTCGCGACGGCCAACAGCATCCTCCTCGTGTCCTTCGCCAAAGAGCGGCTCGGCGAGCACGGGGATGCCACGACGGCCGCCATCGAGGCCGGCTTTACCCGATTCCGCCCCGTGCTGATGACCGCCCTCGCCATGATCATCGGCATGGTGCCGATGGCGCTCGGGCTCGGTGAAGGTGGCGAGCAGAACGCGCCGTTGGGACGGGCGGTCATCGGCGGTCTGTTGTGTGCCACGGTCGCCACCCTCGTCTTCGTGCCGGCGGTGTTCGCTCTGCTGCATGGGCGACGCTCGTTCGGAGCCTCGTGATGACGACCGATCCCTCGAGCGAAGTCGTGACCACCGTCGCGGATGAGCATCAGCGCTCGCCGCGCGTTCTTCCCGCTTTCCTCGTCGGTCTTGCGATGGTGGCGGCCGCCCTCGGTCTCGGCGTCTATTCGGGCGTCCGCGCCCGGACCGCGGCCGACGCCGCGCTGGGGCAGGCCACCGCGGACGCCGCCGTGTCGGTCGTGAGCGTGGTGTCTCCGCAGGCGACCGCAGCGACGCAGGAGATCCGCCTGCCGGGCACGACCCAGGCCTTCACCGACGCGCCGATCTTTGCTCGCACCAGCGGCTACGTGAAGGCCTGGTACTTCGACATCGGCGCACACGTCAAGCACGGGCAGCTCCTCGCGGAGATCGAGGCCCCCGAGGTGGATCAGCAGCTCCAGCAGGCCCGGGCCGACCTCCAGACGGCGCAGGCCAATCTGCGGCAAGCCCAGATCACTGCCGACCGCTGGCAGGCGCTCCTGGAAACCGATTCGGTCTCCAAGCAGGAGACGGACCAGGCGGTGAGCACCCTCAGTGCATCCAAGGCCACCGTGGATTCGAATGCCGCGAATGTCCGCCGACTCGAGGAGCTCCAGGGGTTCCAAAAGATCTATGCGCCGTTCGAGGGAGTCATCACCGCTCGCAACGTGGACATCGGGGTCCTGATCAATGCAGGATCGAATACCTCGGGCCGGGAGCTGTTCCACATGACCGCCATCGACACGCTCCGCGTGTTCGTGGCCGTCCCCGAGGTCTACTCGCGAGCGGCCCGCCCCGGAAGCAGCGCGACCCTCACCCTCGACGAGTTCCCCGGGCGGTCGTTCAAGGGCACGCTCGTGAGGAACGCCAACTCGATCGACCCCGCCTCCCGCACGCTGCTGGTCGAGGTGGACGTCGACAATCCACGCGGAGAGCTGCTGCCCGGGGCCTACGTCTTCGTTCACCTCGAGCTTCCCAAGCAGGTTGCGTCGGCCACGATTCCCGCCAACGCGCTGCTCTTCCGCGCCGAGGGATTACAGGTCGGGGTCGTCCGGGATGGCCGGGCGCAGCTCGTTCCGGTCACGATCGGGCGTGACTATGGCACCACCGTGGAGATCGTCGCCGGTCTGCAGCCGACCGACCGGGTCATCGTCTCGCCATCGGACTCGCTCACCAGCGGCACCCGCGTGCGGATCGCGGGCGCGCCCGCCGGCACCCGGCCATGAGAGCACGAGCGGCCGGCCTGGCCGGGCTCGCCGCCCTCTTGCTCGGCGGCTGCATGGTCGGCCCGGACTACGCGAAACCGTCGGTGCCCATGACGCCTATATATAAGGAAGCGGACGGGTGGAAGGTCGCGCAGCCAGGCGACCACCTGCCGCGGGGGCAGTGGTGGGTGATCCTCGGGGATCCCGAGCTCCACGCGCTGGAGGAGCAAGTCGCGGCCGCCAACCAGAATCTCAAGATCGCCGAGGCGAGGTTGCGTGAGGCCCGGGCCTTGGTGCGTTTCAATCGGGCCGCGCTCTTTCCTACGATCTCGGCCGGTGTCGGTATCAGCTCCATCCGTGACTCCGCCAATCGCCCCTTCCTGACGCCGAACGTGAACACGGGCAGCTCCGGCGACCTCCTCTTCTCGCTCGACATGTCGTACGAGATCGACCTGTGGGGGCGCGTGCGCCGGACGGTGGCGGCGGCCCGCAACGAGGCCCAGGCCACCGCCGCCGATCTCGAGACCGCCCGGCTCAGTCTCCAGGCCGAACTGGCGATGGACTATTTCGAGCTGCGGGCCGCCGATGCCCAGAAGCAGCTCCTGGACGAGACGGTGAAGGCGTTCGAGGCGGCGCTCCGCCTCACGACGAACCGCTTCCAGGGCGGCGCGGCCCCGAAATCCGACGTCGCCCAGGCCCAGACGCAACTCGACACCACGCTGGCGCAGGCCACCGACGTCACGGTGCAACGCGCGCAGCTCGAGCACGCCATCGCGACCCTCATCGGCAAACCGCCCGCGGCCTTCAGCCTGTCGCCCCGTCCGCTCGACACCCCGCCGCCAGATATCCCGGTGGGTCTTCCGTCCCAGCTGCTGGAGCGCCGCCCGGACATCGCGGCCGCCGAGCGCCGGGTCGCCGAGGCCAACGAGCAGATCGGCATCGCCAAAGCCGCGTACTACCCGACCCTCATGCTGAACGCCTCGGTCGGATTCGAGGGAAGCTCGTTCGGCAACGCCCTGAACGCGTCGAGTCTCCTGTGGGCGGTGGGGGCATCGATCACGCAGACGATTTTCGACGGCGGGCGCCGGCGGGCCACGTCCGACGCGGCGCGCGCCGCCTACGATGCGACGGTCGCAGGCTACCGCCAGACCACCCTGACCGCTTTTCAGCAGGTCGAAGACAACCTCGCCGCGCTGCGCATCCTCGAGCAGGAGGCCCAGCAGCAGCGACGCGCCGTCGAGTCTGCGCAGCTGTCGCTGCAGCTCTTCACCAACCGTTACCGGGGCGGGGTCGACAACTACTTGCAGGTGATCACGGCGCAGACCGTGACCCTCTCCAACCAGCGCAACGAGATCGACATCCTCCGCCGTCGCATGGACGCCAGCGTGCTGCTGGTGAAGGCGCTCGGTGGCGGCTGGGACGTGGCCGAGCTACCGAAACCATAGCGGAGCTGGGTGCCTCTGGGAATTGGCGCGCCCCGCAATCCACCGCGGATGAGGATGTAACATGGCCGACTGGGTACGCGAGCTTCCGATCCACATCGAGGCGTTGAAAGGAGAGTTCATGAAGACTCGCTCGTACGTCCTGCTGTTCGTGCTGCTCGGTGTGACCCTCTCGGTTCTGTGGATGGGACAGGCCGCTTCGGCGGACAAGGTCATCGTCGCGCGAGCTGCGGACGTCGACGGAGCGAGCGTGCACTATCTCATGGCCGGTCGTGGCGCACCGGTCATCCTCCTTCACGGCTACACGCAGACGTCGCGGATGTGGCGACCGATCATCCCCATACTCGCGGAAAAATTCAGGGTGATCGCACCCGACCTGCCCGGGATTGGAGACTCCGACATCCCGCGCGGCGACGTTGACATGACGACGGCAGCCACCCGCATCCGCGCGCTGGCGAAGTTACTGGGCGCGGATAAGGCTAGCGTGGTCGGCCACGACATCGGCCTGATGGTCGCGTATGCCTATGCGGCCCAGTTCCCCGCGGGCGTGGAAAAGCTCGTGGTGATGGACGCGTTTCTACCAGGCGTGGGCGGGTGGGAGAGCGTGTACAACAACCCGGGCATCTGGCATTTCCGCTTCAACGGGCCGACGCCCGAAGCGCTGGTCCGTGGACGCGAGCGCGCGTACTTCGAGCACTTCTGGAATGATTTTGCCGCCGACAAGACACGGTCCATCCCCAACGCCGATCGAGCCGCCTACACGGCGGCGTACGCCAGGCCAGGACGGATGCGTGCGGGCTGGGCGTACTTCGTGTCGTTCCCGAGGACGGCGAAGGACTTCGCGCAGCTTTCCGAGCGGACGCTGCCGATGCCAGTGCTCGCAATCGGTGGCGCCAAGGCGAATGGCGAGCTGCTCGCTCAGCAGATGAAGCTCGTCGCCTCGGACGTGACGGTCGTCGTGCTCAGCGACACCGGCCACTGGGTGCTCGAGGAGCGGCCGAAAGAGACCACCGAAGCGCTGATGAAGTTCCTGTGAGCTAGGGTCCTCCGCTCGAGATCACGTCAAAGGACGCGACGCTGATCTGGTAGGCCGTCGCGCCCGGGATCGCCGGTGCGGTGAAATAGCCGCGATCGCCCGGAGCGATGTCGCCGAACGTCCAGCCAAAAGCCTGGGCGACTGAACGTCCACCGCCATCCAGGCCATCGATCTGCAGCCGCACGTTCGTGACCCGGAACGGCGATGCGTTCTGGACGTAGCCTTCGATCGTCGGCACCGAGCCGTACCCGCGGTTGTTCCAGGTGACGTGAAACCACGGTGCCGGTGATCCGCCGAAGTTCTGGGCCCACGCCGTCGTCGACACGGCAAGGATCAGCATGATCCAGGCTCGACTCACGGGCCTCCTCCCCGGCCCTGGTCGTAGGCGAAGATGGTCACGCGATAATTCGCCGCCGGCTCCACCCGCACGTCGAAATGCACGGTCTCGAACGGTCCGATGGTGCCGCCGAGCCAGACGACGCGCTGGCTGAGGATTCCGCCCTGATCGTCGAGTCCTTCCACGAGGAGTTGAACGCGGCTGGCGGTGGCACCGTACCGGTTCTGCACGCTGCCGCTCACGACCCTGCGACCGCTCTGCGTGTCGGGCTGCCAGTTGATGGTGAAGTACCGCTCCCATCCGGGCATGATGGAATGAAGCTCGCGGGTGGGCGCCGCTGGCGTCGTTCCCGTCGACGCACAGCCGGCGACCCCGCCGATCAGCACCATCGCGGCCAGCACGTTGGTGGCTTTCATCGCAAGCGTCCCACGGACGTCGCGAACGCGACGTAGGGCGGCACACGCTGAACCGATGTGGCGATGACGCGGTCCCTCGCTTCCGAAACCGTTCCAATCACGAGGACGCGGTCGCCCGTCACCAGCCCGTGATACTCATCCTGATCGACGTGCGACAGATCGACGTTGATGGCTGCCGGACCACCGGCTGCGATGACCGCACCTTCCAGGCCAATCACCATGACCTGCCCGGCAATCCACTCCACCCGTCCCACAAGCACGATCGGAATGTCTTCCGCTGCGCCAACGCCGACCCACAGCACCGACATCAAGCCGACGCCGACGAGCGCGATCGCAAGTGCTTTGCTGAATCCACGTCGGTTCGTCATGCTCGGAAGCCTCGATGCGCCAACGCGCGTCAGGCGCTTACCCTTCGTGCGCAACCAACGGCGTGTTGCCCAGATGCTCGGAAGCGAACCAGACCTGCAGCTCGTTCGTCCGAATGACCTCGCTCACGAGGAGGTCGTTGGTGCCGTCATCACCCGCCTCTGCCGCTTGCCGCGCCATCGCCCTCGCCTCCTTCAGGACGATTTCGTGGGCATGGAGCAGTCGGGCGATTTGCGTGGGAGCCTCCTCCCGGCCTCGCGGCGGCCGCGGGATCAGCGTCATCTCGGCCACGTCGTGGGCCATGGCAATGCTCACGCCGCCAAGCGACTGGATCCGCTCCGCGATGGCGTCGACCAGCCCGCTCTGTTCATTGAAGTGCTTGTCGAAGAGCAGGTGGAGCTGGTAGAAGGTTGGCCCGCTGACCTGCCAGTGGTGCTTCTTGTACAGATCCCGCAAGGTCATGGTGTCGACCAGCAGCTGGTTGAGATTCTCGGCGCTGATGCCGCGAACCGACGCGTCGAGCGCGATGGAAACGTGAGCCACCGTCCCGTAGTGCTGGAGCTCCTTGGGGTGCGGGGTGTACCGCTCGGTCAGCGTGAGGTTGTCCTGTCGCTTGCTCATGATCCGTCATCCCTCCGGTATTGAGACGCCGAGCCGCTTGCCGTCGTTGCACTGCGACCCTTATCCATCGGGTCGCATCTCAAGGATGTGAGCCTTTGTGCCTGTTGCGGGCAGCGCGTCGGCGACAGCGGCGATCTCTGCGGCTACCACGTTCTCGGTGACGGCAGTGACTGGGCGACCGGTAACCGGATCATGTGCGACTTCATTCACCGCGGGATCGTTCCACTCACGCCACGGGAGGTCACCTGCACCTCGATCGACGTTCTCGGGATGGAGCTGGTCCTGGCGGCGGCATAGGCGGGGCCTCGCCAGGCCCCGCCCGTGTCTACTCACGGTTTCGATGCAGACATTCTTCGCTCCTACACCTTCAGCTGATCGCGGATCGGGAGGCGGCGGATTCTCTTGCCTGTCGCCGCGAAGATCGCGTTGCACAACGCGGGCGGGATCGGTGGCACGCCGGGTTCGCCGACACCGCCCATCGGCTTGTCGTAGTCACCGGGGACGATGTGCACGCGGATCACCCGCGGCGCCGCGTCCATGCGGGTGACTTCGTAGGAGTTGAAGTTGTCCTGCTCCACGCGGCCGCCCTTGAAGCTGATCTCGCCGAGCGTCGCGACGCCGACGCCCATCACGCAGGCACCCTCCATCTGCGAGCGCACCCGGTCAGGGTTGACGGTAGCGCCACAGTCGATTGCCATGTCGACCCGCGGAATCGTCACCACACCCTTGTCGTCGACGGCCACCTCCACGACCGCAGCGATGTAGCTCACGAAGCTGTAGTGCGCGGCGATACCGAGGCCATGGCCCTTGGGCAGCTTCTTGCCCCAGCCGGACTCGCGGGCAACCGTCTCCACCACGCGCCGCAGCCGGCCGGTGTCGACCGGATACCGCTCGGGCGACTCGCCGTGGTTCCACGCGTCGCCAAGCAGCTCCGGACTGACCTGGCGGGCCGGGCCGATCACCTCCAGCAGGAAGTCCTTCGGGTCACGGCCGGCGGCTGCGGCCAGCTCGGCAACGAACGACTGGACGGCGAACGCGTGGGGAATGTTCGAGACCGAGCGGAACCAGCCGATCCGCGTGTGGGCGATCGCCTCGGGATTCTCGATCCGGACGTTGGGAATCGCGAACGGCACGTTGATGACGCCCATGCCCAGCTCGAAGGGCGCCTCGTTCTTCGCCGCCGCATTGAAGGTGGAGATGATCGTCGGTGCTACGCTACGATGCAGCCAGGCAACGGGCTTGCCCTGCCCGTCGACGCCGGCCTCGAGATGCTCGACCGACACCGTGTGGTAGTAGGAATTGTGCAGGTCGTCCTCACGCGTCCACGTTACCTTGACCGGCTTGCCGTCCACTGCCTTGGAAAGCACGGCGGCCTCGATGGCGTAGTCCGGCTTGGACTTGCGTCCGAAGCCGCCACCGAGCAGCGTGACGTGCACGGTGACGTCGTCCGCTGACATGCCCAATCGCTTCGCGACCAGGTCACGCGCCGCCTGAGGCGATTGGAAGCAGCCCCAGACCTCGCACTTTCCGTTCGCGATGCGCACGGTCGCAGCGGGCGGTTCCATCGTCGCGTGCGCGAGATGGGGAATGTAGTACTCGGCCTCGTAGCGCCGCGCGGCGCTGGCCGCGGCTACCGCGAAGTCTCCGTCGTTGCGGACCACCTTCCCGGGCTTGCGCGCCGATTCCTCCAGCGATGCCTTGAACGCTGTCGAGTCGTACCCGGCATTCGGGCCATCGTCCCAGGTGATCTTGAGCGCCCGGCGTCCCTGCATGGCCGCCCAGGTGTTGCGCGCGAGGACCGCAACGCCACCCACCGGATTGAAGTGAGCGGGAGGCGGACTGTCCTCGATCGGCACGACACGCTCGACACCCGGCACCTTGAGCGCTTCGGCGGAGTCGAAGCTCGCCACCTTGCCGCCGTACACGGGCGGACGCGCCACCACGGCGTAGAGCATCCCATCGAGCCGGGTATCGATGCCGTACTGCGCCTTGCCGGTAACGATGTCGCGGCCATCGACCAGCTTCAGCTGGCCCTTGCCGATGTAGCGGAACTGTTTCGGATCCTTGAGCCGCAGCATCTCCCGCGCCGGGATGGGCTGACTGGCGGCGGCCTTGGCGAGCGATCCGTACCCGAGGCGCCGGCCGGTTGGACGATGCACGACCTCGTGGTTCTTGGCTTCCACCTCGGTCACGGGTACCTTCCAGCGTTCGGCCGCGGCTGCCTCCAGCATGGCGCGCGCCGCAGCGCCGCAGCGGCGCATGGGCTCGAAAAAGTGCCGGGTGCTCCGCGAGCCGTCGGTGTCCTGGTTGCCGAACCGCTTCTCGTCTCCGGGCGCTTGCGCGACGCGGACCCGCTTCCAGTCGGCCTCGAGCTCGTCGGCCACGATCATGGGCATGCCGGTCCTGACCCCCTGCCCCATCTCGGACCGATGGCAGACGATCGTGACCGTGCCGTCCTCGGCGATCGACACGAACGCCAGCGGGTTGTCGACCCAGCCGTTGGGCATCCCATCCGCACCGTACTTCTTGGCCTCCTGAGCCGATGCCGCCGACGGATATCCCACCGCGAGCACGAGCCCGCCGAGCGAGATGCCTTGAAGGAACCGGCGCCGGCTCACGTTGGCCACGATCAGCGGCGCGTTCATCGCGTCCCTCCCTGCCTCGCCGCCGCCTGCTTGACCGCGGCGCGGATCCGCGTGTAGGTCCCGCAGCGACAGATGTTGCCGCTCATGGCCTCGTCGATCTGGGCGTCGGTCGGCTTCGGCGTGCGCTTGAGGAGCGCGGCCGCGGACATGATCTGGCCGGCCTGGCAATAGCCGCACTGAGGTACGCCAACGTCGACCCACGCCGCCTGCAGCGCCTTGCCGACCGCGTCCGTGCCGACCGCCTCGATGGTGACGACCTTCTTGTTCGCCACCGCCGAGATCGGGGTGAGGCAGGAGCGCACGGCTTGACCGTCGACGTGGACGGTGCAGGCGCCACAGAGCGCCATCCCGCAGCCGAACTTGGTCCCGGTCAGGCCCATCTCGTCTCGCAGCGTCCACAGCAGGGGCGTCTCTCCGGGCACGTCGACGCTCTGCCGCTTGCCGTTGATGTCGAGCTGGATCATCGCTGCTCTCCTCTTGTCATCGAGCCGTCACGGCGAACTGCGCCGCGAGTCGCGCAACTGGCGATGCCTACTTCTTGACGCAACGAGCGTCCGCCCTCTGAAGCTCGCCGATCTTCTGGTCATCGAACGGGATAGGAGCGCACCCGTGCCCCTTTTCGCACACGAAGTCGAACCTGGCCGCCGGCTGATGGCAACTGAGGCACGTCCGGCCTTGCGCGAGGTTGACGACGTTGTCTCCCCGATCCCTGATCCTGGTGCCGGCCTCGGAGACGTCCAGAGCGAAGAACTCCCAGCCGTTCGTCCTGGGAAATTTCTCACGCGGATGCTTCACCATCGCTTCGAAAGGGACAAGCTGCAGGATCGTGCCAACGGGGTACTCCCTATCCGGTTTGCTGTCGCGGAAGATACGCATGGCCTCGTTCAACTTTTTCGGATCAGCGTGCTTGATGCGGGTATTTCTGACCTTTGGCCAGTCGAGGATGCAGCCAAAGGTTTGCTCGGAAACGGCAATGTCGTCCGCGGACGCGCTGTACACCATGCAGAAGCCAAGTCCCGCCGCCAGGAGGCCCCGCTTGACCACACGAGCCGAGAGTCTACCCACGAGCGCGTGTCGCATCACCGCTGCCACAGGATCTCGTGGGCCTCGAGGGGCACCACGGCCGCGGGATGGGAGGGCACGAGCCGCGGCGTATAGTCGCCGGCGGCTCGCACGGCGGGAATGCTGACGCTGTACTCGTAGCCGTTGACCGGGCCGTCGAGCTTACGGCCACGGACCATCACGTGCCGCTCCGGCCCCTTGCCATTTGCCGCTTCGGCGTAGAGCTCGACGCGGACGGCATCGGCGTCGAGACGACCAAGGAAAACCTCGACGCCGATGTCGTGTCGGGTGTCCTGCGTCGCCGCCCGAAGTGTGCCGAAGCGCGCGTCGGGCCAGTACTGGGCGAGGTCGCGCGCCCAGCGTACGAGCTCGGTCCCCAGCGCCCCCTTGTCGGCGCACCGCGCGCGATAGCGCGTCGCCGCTGGAACGTAATAGCTGTCCGCGTATTCCCGCACCACACGATTCGTCGAGAATCGGGGGGTCAGTCGAGCCATGCTCGCACGCATCTTCGCGATCCACGCGGGCGGAATCCCGCGCTCGTTTCGCGTGTAAAAGGCGGGCACGACCTCACGCTCGAGCAGCGTATACAGTGCGTCGGCCTCGGCGGCGTCCCAGCCAGGATCGTCGCCATGCTCCTGGCCGTCGCCCAGCGCCCAGCCGACCTCCGGCTCGTACGCCTCGGCCCACCAACCGTCGAGCTCCGAGAGATTCAGGCCGCCGTTGACGAGCACTTTCATCCCGCTCGTTCCACTGGCTTCCCACGGCCGCCGCGGCGTATTCACCCAGACATCGACGCCGCGCACGAGGTGCTCGGCCAGGAGCATGTCGTAGTCTGCGATGAAAATCACCCGGTGGCGAACGTCCGGACGGCGAATGAACTGGATCCACGCCCGGATCAGCTCCTGCCCACCATGATCGGCGGGATGCGCCTTGCCGGCGATGACGAGCTGGACCGGCTGCTCCACGTTCGTCAGGATCCGGAGCAGCCGGCCCGGATCGTGGAGCAAGAGATTGGGACGCTTGTAGGCGGCGAACCGTCGCGCGAAGCCGAGCGTGAGTACCGTGGGGTCCAAACCTACGCACATCGCCGACGCCTCGTCCGCTCGTAAGCCCATGACGGCAACCTGCTGCACGGTTCGCTCGCGGGCGTAGTCGACGAGGACCTTGCGCGCGGCGGTACGGAGACCCCACAGCTCGGCGTCGGACGCGCTCGCCGCGTCGCGCTCGATCGACTCCAGCGTTTGGCGCCACCGCTCCGTTCCGCACGTCTTCGTCCACAACGCGTCCGCCTCCGGGGACTCCCATGACGGCGTGTGGATGCCGTTGGTGACGTGGGCCACCGGAACCTCGACGTTCGGCCAGCGAGGGAAGAGCGACTGGAAGATGCGCCGGCTCACCTGGCCATGGAGGCGGCTCACGCCGTTGACCGCGCCGCTGCCCCTGACCGCGAGATACGCCATGTTGAATGGTTCGTTGGGGTCGTCGGGATTCTCCCGGCCGAGCGCCAGGAGGTCGCGCAGCGAGACGCCGAGGCGTCCCTCGGCGTAGTGCCGGAGCAAGCGCTCGATGAGGGCCGGCGAGAAGCGGTCGAACCCCGCCGAAACCGGGGTGTGCGTGGTGAAGACGTTGCCTGCGCGGGTGGCCGCCAGCGCCACGTCGAAGGGACACCGGGTGTCCTCCATGAAACTGCGGGCGCGCTCCAGCACGGCGAAGGCCGCGTGCCCCTCGTTGAGATGGCAGACCTCGGGCTCGAGCCCGAGCGTTCGCAGCAACCGCCAGCCCCCGATTCCCAGCAGAAGCTCTTGCTGCAGCCGGAGATCTGTGCCGCCTCCGTACAGCTCGCTGGTGATGCCCCGGACGGCCGGCGGATTCGCGGGGTCGTTGCTGTCGAGCAGATAGAGGACCACACGACCGACCTGAACCTGCCAGGCGCGGAGCCAGACCCTGTAGCCCGGCAGCTCGACCGGGAGGCGCAGCAGATCGCCGCTCTGGCTTCGCACCGGAGTGATGGGCAGCTGGTCGGGATCGTTGTAGGGGTACAGCGCCTCCTGGCTGCCATCGGCGGTGATCACCTGGCGAAAATATCCCTCTTGATACAACACGCCGACGCCGGTCACCGGCACCCCGAGATCGCTGGCGGCCTTGAGCTGATCACCCGCGACGTTCCCCAGACCGCCCGAGTAAATCGGCAGAGCCTCGCTGAGCGCGAATTCCATGCTGAAGTAAGCGACCCGGCTGAGCGGCGACTGCCCGTGGGCCTGCTGAAACCAGGCCGGTGCGGTCAGATACTGATGTCGCCGATCCAGCAGGTCTTTCACGCGCTGTCGGTACTCGGGTCGCGCCAGCAGGTCTTGAACCCGGCGGGGTGAAGCCGTCTGGAGCACGGCCCACGGGTTATGCGTCAACGCCCAGAGCTCGGGATCGAGCTGGGCCCACAGCTCGTCAGTGGCGCGGCCCCACGACCAGCGCAGGTTCAGCGCGAGCTGTCTGAGCGCGTCGATCCCGATGTCCTGCGTCTCGCTCATGACCGCCGCTCCTTGAGCTGTAACAGGAAGCCTTCGATCCGGCTCGCGATCTCTTCGCCATGCGTCTCGAGCGCAAAATGGCCCGTGTCCAGAAGATGCGTCTCGGCGTTCGGCAGATCGCGACGGTACGGGCTGGCACCTTCAGGTGGGAAGATGAAGTCGTTCTTGCCCCACACGATCAGCGTCGGAGGCTGATACGTCCGGAAGAAGGCCTGAAATTGCGGGTACAGTGGCACATTCGTCCGGTAGTCGTAGAAGAGATCCATCTGGATTTCCCTGTTCCCCGCGCGATCCAGGCCTACCTGGTCCAGGATCCAGGTCGTCGGATCGAGCAGCGTGCGATCGGCCACGCCGTTCTCGTACTGCCAGCGCGTCGACTTCGCCTCGACCAGGAAGTGAAGGGCTGCTCGGTTCTCGGGCCGTGGGTCGGCCCAGTATTTCTTGATGGGATCCCAGAACTCGCGCAAGCCCTCGTCGTAGGCGTTACCGTTCTGGACGATGAGCGCCTGCACCTGCTCGGGGCGGCGCAGCGCGAGCCGGTAGCCGACGGGCGCGCCGTAGTCCATCACGTAGAGCGAAAATTTGCGGAGCCCGAGATGCTCGACGAGCGCGTCGACCACGTTGGTCAGGTTCTCGAACGTGTACTCAAAATTCGCGCGGTCCGGCATGCTGCTCTGGCCGAAGCCCGGATAGTCGGGCGCGACGACGTGGAAGGAGCCGGCGAGGCGCGGGATCAGGTTCCGAAACATGTTCGATGATGTCGGGAACCCGTGCAGGAGCAGGAGCGCCGGCGCATCGTGTGGACCAGCCTCCCGATAGAAGATATCGAGAGCATCGAGGCGGGCGGCCTTGTAGTGCATCACGCCTTGAAGAACGCGAGCAGGTCCTCGTTCACCTGGTCCTTGTGCGTGGTGCACATTCCGTGCGGCGCGCCCGGGTAGACCTTCAAGCTGGCGCGCTTGACGATCTTGGCCGATAGCTCGGCCGAGTCGGCGATGGGCACGATCTGATCGTCGTCACCGTGGAGGATGAGCGTCGGAACGTCGATCTTTTCGAGATCCGGGGTCAGGTCCGTCTCGGAAAACGCCTTGATGCAGAAGTACGACGCCGGGAGGCCGGCCATCATGCCCTGCCGCCAGAACGACTCTCGCACGCCTTCGGAGACCTTGGCGCCCGGCCGGTTGTAGCTGTAGAAGGGCAGGCTGAGGTCCTTCCAGAACTGCGACCGGTCGGCCAGAACGGCGGCGCGGAGCTTATCGAACGCTGCCATGGGCGTCCCCCCGGGATTGGCGGGCGTCTTCAGCATCAGGGGTGGAATCCCGCCGATCAGCACGGCCTTGGCGACACGCCTCGTCCCGTGCCGGCCGATGTACCGGGCGACTTCGCCCCCGCCCGTCGAGTGCCCGACGTGAATCGCGTTCTGCAGATCCAGCTTCTCGACGAGCGCCGCGAGGTCGTCGGCGTACGTGTCCATGTCGTTGCCGTTCCACGGCTGGCTGGAGCGGCCATGGCCTCGCCGGTCATGGGCGATACAGCGGTAGCCGCGCGACGCGAGAAAGAACATCTGGTCTTCGAAGGCATCGGCGCTGAGCGGCCAGCCGTGGCTGAAGACGACGGGCTGGCCTGTGCCCCAGTCGTTGAAATAGATCTGTGTGCCGTCCTTGGTGGTGATCGTGCTCATGGTGGGCCCCTCCCGGTGCGCGGCGACCTGGCGCATCCCCGTTTAGATGGAGCGCCGACCGTCGCGGTTACGGTCGATGTGAAATTCGCGAATCTTCAATGGTGCAGGCCCGCTCGGCCCCGGGCAGCGCGGGTGACGTCGTCGGTCCCGTCGGCGTCCCAATCGGTGATGACGTTGGAGGGCCGTTGCGATCTCGTCCTCGCCGCCGCCCGAGCGCTGTACATCAATGGCCAATCCACCGACGACACGTTGGCGGCGTCGACATGGGTCGCGTCGCGTCCGCCCTACGCACAATCGACGAGGTCTACGCCACTCGGCCTGCGCCGCGGCGTGGGGCGGTACAGCGCCAACCCTTTTCTGCCGCCATTCTGCGCGACGTTCCTCTCCGGCATCATCGGCGCGCTGGCGGTTCGGTATCAGCTGAGCTCGTCACTGCGCCTCGTCGCCGTCTGCCCGTGCATGATCCTGGTGCCGGGGCCGCATGTCCTCAACGGGGCGATGGATCTGCTCGGCGCCCGCGTGCACCTCGGCGCGGCCCGCATGCTCTACGCCGGCTTCGTGGTCCTGGCCATCTCA
>WNGI01003812.1_pt1 | contig 22335 bp, 23 predicted proteins | sample 5400621 | NCBI WGS metagenome assembly WNGI01 (sample SAMN13153374, study PRJNA577476) | soil metagenome | isolation source: 20 cm soil or saprolite under Garry oak tree replicate 1 | place: USA:California | collected 2016-06-15
TCGCGAGGCGATCATGCTCGAGCTCGCAGGTCAGCAGATCGGCGTGGTGGGCACGAAAGGCTTCGTCGGCGGTTTCAGCGGGTCGCAGCTGCCGGACTTCGGCGAGCCGTTACTTCGTCGCGTGTACGCCGAGACGACGGAGGAGGTCGACGCTATCCGTCGCGGCCTGCAGGAGATCGCGCATTGTCCGATCCGCATCGTGCTCCTGCACTACGCGCCGACGTCGGACACGTTGCACGGCGAGCCCGAGGGGATCTGGACGTATCTCGGCAGCGACCGCCTTGCGACCCCGATCGCCGAATACCGTCCGGACGTCGTCCTGCACGGCCACGCCCACAGCGGCAGCTTCGAAGGCGCGATCGGCGGCGTGCCCGTCTACAACGTCGCTGTCCACGTAACGGGCCGCGACTTCTACGTCTTCGAGTTGGAGGGTCACGACGTCGAAGTCGAAACGCGTGCGTGACGCGTTACAGAAACGTACCCGTGCCTGGCACCGGTACGTGTCTCAAGAAGCCAGCCCCTGATCGACGAAGTCACGATAGAGCGAAATGGCCTTGCCGGGATCGACGTCGAAGAGCGCCAAGAGCTCACCCAGCGCGAGGTACGGCGGCGCCTCGTCGAAGCCGGCCGAAGCTCGGTAGCTGCTCCAACGCCAGTCCGCCGGGTCTTCGCACATGCCGGCGCGGACAGGATTCAGAACGACGTAGCGACAGGCCTCCTTGAGGTGCTCGTTCGTGAGAATCTCCGTGCTGCCGAAGCGTTTGCCGAACAGGTGATCTTCGCGCTCGTGTCTCAGATTCGACCACCGCGCGAAGCTTCCGTTCAGTTCGCAGATGCCCTGCGAAAGCGCGCCGTCCGGAATCGCCACGACCAGGTGATAGTGCGTGGTCATCAGGCACCACGAATAGACCCGCCAGTTGTACTTTCTCTCGCTGCGATCGAGCATCATCAGGAACACCTTGTAGTCGGTCGCATCGAGGAAGACGCGGCAGCGGCTGTTGCCGCGCGTGCCGACGTGGAAGAAACCGCCTGGGTATGCGTTCCTCGGCGGGCGGGGCATCTCGTCAGGATGCCGCGGGCGGGTCGCCAACTCGGCGCGGCGCGCGATTGTTTGCGCTTCTGCAACGGTTTCGTACCCGTGCCTGGCACCGGTACGCTCGCTGGATGCCAGCCGTGACCCGGATCTCTGTCGCCCCCGTCAAGGGGTTGGGGCTCGTTCACCCCGAGTCCGTCTCGCTCGAACGTCACGGTGTTCGGGAGAACCGGCGGTTTCACATCGTCGACGCCGACGGGCGGCGCTTCAACCAGTTGCGGAACGGTGCGCTGGTTCAGATCCGGCCCGAGTACGACGCCGACAGCGAACGGCTCACGCTGCGCTTTCCCGACGGGTCGGTTGCGGACGGCGAGGTTTCGCTCGGGACAGAGGTCACGACCGACTTCTACGGCCGGCCAGTCGTCGGCAACTACGTCTTGGGCCCCTGGTCGCCGGCGCTCTCCGAATGGGCCGGCGTGCCGCTTCGCCTCGTCCAGTCGCCGCCCGGCCTCGCGGTGGACCGTGGCCGCGGTCATGTCTCACTGATCTCGGCAGCATCACTCGCCGAGCTCGGGCATAACGGAGACCACGGCCGGCCCGTCGACGGGCGCCGTTTCCGGATGCTCTTCGAGCTCGAGGGCTGCGCGCCGCACGAGGAGGACGGCTGGGTGAAGCGGCACCTAAGGATCGGCGAGGCCACGATCAGGATCCGCGGGGACGTCGGTCGCTGCGCGATCACAACCCAGAATCCGGAGACCGGCGAGCCTGATTTCGACACCCTGCGGACGATCTCGGCCTACCGAGGCTTCACCGAAAACGAGGCGGGCCAGCGACATATCCCCTTCGGCGTCTACGGGGAGGTCACGGAAACGGGCCGGGTGACCATTGGCGACGGAGTCGAGGTCATCGAGCTCAGCCTGCTCGACCAAACGACCTAGAATCAAGCGATGGCCGCTGTCAGTAGCTTCGTAATCGACGAGAACGACCTCGAGCCGGTTCAGGACGACGGCGACACCGCCAGCGTTTGCATCGCCTTCGACGCTGCCAACGGCTGCGAGCGGCTGGAGCAGCGCGTCATTCGGTTCGGGCCGGGCCGCTCAGTGGAACGAACCCTTGCCGGACAGCAGGAGGTTCTCTACATCGTCGACGGCCGTGGACAGCTGGATGTCGACGGGAACACGCACGAGCTCGAGCCCAACATGGGCGTCTATCTGGCCCCCGGCGAGACCTACGCTGTCGAGAACCCGGGGCCGCACGACCTACACGTCCTGTCGGTCCTCACTCCCGAGGCCCGGGCGGCGGCCTCCGGCGAGCGGAAGGTGACGGTCCGCTTCGACGACCAGCCCGAGCTCGAGGCGTCGGTCGAGCGGAGCTTCCGATATCTCGTCAACGAGGATGCCGGCTGCTTCGACGTGACGCAGTTTCTGGGAATCGTTCAGCCGAGCAAGGCGCCTTTCCACAGCCACACCTACGACGAGGTCGGCTACATCGTCGCGGGAGAAGGAATCGCCCACGTGGGCGGCGCCGAGTTCCCACTGAAAACGGGTTCTTGCTTCCACCTCCCGCCTGACGAGGTGCACTGCATCGAGAACACCGGCTCGGCCCCGCTGCGGATCCTCGGCGTGTTCCATCCATCGGGGAGCCCGGCCAACCGGACGTACGCGGACAACAAGTAGGCTCGAAAGTCGTCACAAGTGGGGGAGGACCGGGGTAAACACCAAGGAGGAGATCGAATGAGGAGGAGAAGGGCAACTGCGGTTGCGGCCTTGCTGGCGCTTGGAGCCGCACTCGCGGTCGTGGCCGGGGCTTATGCGACCACCGAACGGGCGGCCGCGCCGACTGCACAGACTGGGAGTGACTCAGCACTGATCAAGTGCGGCAAGACCCGCACCATCGGGTTCATGGCGCCGGTGACGGGTCCCGCCGCGTCTATCGGCATCCAACAGGTGCACTGGGCCCAGTACTACGTCTCGACCTACAACAAGACGCACAAGAAAACGAAGATGAAGCTCCAGACGGAGGACACGCAGCTGGGCGCCCCGACAGGGACCGCCGAAGCGTTGAAGGGCGCACAGGCGCTTGCCGGTAGCCCGAACGTCCTCGGAGTTGTCGGACCCGCCGGCAGCAACGAAATCGTCGGAGTGACGAAGTCTCTGATGGACGGTGGCCTCGCGTGGGTATCCGGTTCGTCGACTCGGACGTCGCTCACGACGGACGGGACTCGCACCGGTTACATGTTCCGCACAGTCCCACCGGATGCGATCCAGGGCCCGACGGCTGCGAACTACATCATCAAGGTCCTGAAGTACACGCGTGTCTACATCATCGACGACCAGGAGACGTACAGCACGGGCCTGGCCGACGAGGTCCAGTCCAAGCTGAGGGCAGCAGGCGTCACCGTCGGCCGAGACGGCGTCAGCCAGCAGCAGTCGGACTTCTCGTCACTGATCGCGAAGATCGCGCGCGACACGCAGCTCGTGTACATCCCATGGCAGCTGACACCGAAGGGCATCGCGTTCGGCAACCAGATGAAGGCTGCCGGCAAGGGAAGCATCAAGCTGATGGGAGCGGACGGCCTCTTCGATTCGACGTTCGCAGCTGTCGGCTCGCACGTGTACGACACGAACTTCCCCTTGAACCCGAAGTCGAAGATCATCGCGGGCTTCAAGAAGGGACACGGCGGGGACGGCGAATACTTCGGCGCCCCGACGTACGCGGCCACGCAAGTGGTTGCGACTGCGATCGACCGGGCGTGCAAGAAGGGTACGGCCACGCGCGCATCGGTCCGGGCGGCGATCAGGTCGACCAACATCCCCGCCGCTCAGTCGCTGATCGGCGTTGCGCTCCGCTTCAACCGCAACGGTGATCTTTCGACGGCGAAGAAGTTCGGCCTCTACAAGTCGAATGGCACCGTCTTCGTTCCGATCCCCGGCTAACGGGAGAGGAAATCCAACTCCAAGTGCGGCCCGTCTCGTGACGGGCCGCACTCGTCTATGAGAGATTAGGTCTCGGTGAACTGGAGCCTGTTCTTCGACCTGACGGTCAGCGGGCTGACGCTTGGCAGCCTCTACGCGCTCATCGCGCTCGGCTACTCGATGGTGTACGGGATCCTCAAGCTCCTGAACTTCGCCCACGGGGACGTCTACATGATCGGCGCGTTTCTCGGCTGGTACGCGTTGCACGCTCTTGGGGGGCCGATGAACCCGACCTTCACGGGTGCCGTCGTCCTCCTGCTGATGTTCATCGTCGCGATGCTCGGGTGCGGCGTGCTCGGCGTCGCGATCGAACGCTTTGCCTATCGGCCACTCAGGAACGCGCCCCGGATCGCACCTTTGATCAGCGCCCTCGGGGTGTCCATCTTCCTCCAGAACAGCGCCCTGCTCATCTTCGGCGCGGCCTTCAGGGACTACGACACCTTCGACCTGATCGGCGTCAAGACGTACAGCATCGGCAAGCTCTTCTTCTCGGTCCCGCAGCTCCTGACCGTCGTAGCGGCGATCGGTCTGATGATCGCCCTCACCGTCTTCGTCGCGCGCTCGCGGCTCGGCAAGGCTATGCGCTCCACCTCGTTCGACCGGGAGGCGGCCTCGATGATGGGGATCGACGTCGACCGGGTGATCTCGGTCACGTTCTTCATCGGGTCGGCTCTTGCCGGCGCAGCCGGCGTGATGTTCGCCCTCGTCTTCGGCCAGATCTATCACTACATGGGCTTCATCGCCGGCCTGAAAGGCTTCACGGCGGCCGTGCTCGGAGGGATCGGCAGCATTCCGGGGGCGATGATCGGCGGGCTCATCGTCGGCCTCGCGGAGTCGTACGCCACCGGCTATCTCCCGCAGGGCTCGACCTTCCAGAACCTCTACGTCTTCGCTCTGCTCATCCTCGTGATCCTCATCCGGCCCAGCGGCCTCTTCGGCACGGCCCAGATCCAGAAGGTGTGATGGAGCAGCCTCCGGACACCCCGAGGATCGGAGTCGACGAGTGGGTCGCGAGCGTCGAGGGGAAGCGCGAGCGCTACACAGGCCTCAGAGGCGCTGTGTTCCGGAACTGGGATCGCCTGCCTCCGGCCGCGCGGGTGCTGGTGTTCGCGGTCCCGGCTGCAGTCTTTCCGTTCCTCACGAGCCAGGGGAACGTGTTCCGGTACGGGCTGTTCACGCTCGTCTATGCGCTACTCGCCCTGGGTCTCAACATCGTCGTCGGTTTCGCCGGGCTGCTCGACCTCGGTTACGTGGCGTTTTTTGGCACCGGCGCTTATCTCTATGCGATCCTCGCCTCGCCCCAGTTCGGGAACCACTGGCAGGCCGAGGCCGCCATCCCGGTCGTTGTGGTCGCAACCGCGGTGGTGGGCCTCCTCGTCGGGCTGCCGTCCCGGCGGCTCTTCGGCGACTACCTCGCGATCCTGACACTCTTCTTTGGGCAGGCGTTCGTGGTCTTCGTCAACAACGCGAACCGGATCGACTTTCCCTTCTTCGGCCACGTCGACCTGACTGGCGGCTCGAACGGGATCGCCAACATCGATCCTTTCAACTTCTTCGGCTACAAAATCGACTCCACGATGAAGCAGTACTTCCTACTGCTATGCGCGGTCTCGCTCGTCCTGATCCTGCTGATGTTCGTGAACGAATCAAGGACGGGGCGTGCCTGGCGCGCCCTCCGCGAGGATCCTTTGGCCGCCGAGGTGATGAGCATCCCGGTGAATCGGCTGAAGCTGCTCGCGTTCGTCTGCGGCGCCGCGGTTGCCGGCTTGACGGGCGCGATCTACGGCACGATCGCGACGGCGGCACTCCCCGGCGACTATGACGTCGGACTGCTGATCACGATCTACGCGATCATGATCCTCGGGGGCTTCGGGAGCATCATGGGAATCGTCGTCGGCGCCGTGATAGTCAGCAGCGTGCCGGAGCTGCTCCGCTCGTCGGCAAACGCCCGCCCGCTCTTCTACGGCGCGATTCTCATTGCGCTGCTCGTGAAAGTGCGTCCCTGGCGGCTCCTCGCAGCCGAGCTCGGCGGACTGGTTGCATTCGGTTTCGCAGTCCACGGAATCGCGTCGGCGGCATATCCGCGTCTCGTCCACGGCGAGTCGATCGGGTCGGGCGTCATCCCGCGAGCCCTGGACCACTGGATGCTCTACCCGAGAGATGCAGTGAAGATCGCGGACCTCGCGTACATCCTGCTCATCGCGGCGATCGTCGTCTATCCGCAGCTCGGCCGGCTCTGGCGGGCGATCCTGCTCCCGCCGCTCTTGTATCTGGCCATGTTCGTCTGGGAGAACCTGTTGCTCTTGCACATCGGCGGAGCCACCCGGCTGATCCTGCTCGGCGCACTGCTTGTTGCGCTCATGAACGTCCGGCCACAAGGTCTTTTCGGTACGGCGACCGTGGAGATCGTGTGACCACCGACGCGACCATGCTCGAGCTGAAGGAAGTGGACAAGTCCTTCGGCGGGCTGCGCGTGATCGCGGATCTCGATCTCGTTGTGAGGGAACACGAGATCGTGAGCGTGATCGGTCCGAACGGCGCCGGCAAGACGACGCTCTTCAATCTGATCACGGGCATCTATCGCCCTGACTCGGGCGAGATCCAGCTCGACGGCCGAAACCTCGTCGGCGTCGCGCCGCACAAGATCACCGAGCTCGGAATCGCTCGCACCTTTCAGACCCTGCGCCTCTTCTTGAACATGACGGTGAAGGAGAACGTCATGGCGGCGCAGTACGGTCACACGAAGGTCGGCGTGCTCCGCTCGATGGTCCGCACGCCGGCGGCGCGGCGGGAGGAGAAAGAGATCCATCGCCTCGCGGAGGAGAAGCTCGCCTTCTTCGGGGAGCGACTGATGGGTTATCGCTGGGATCAGTTCGCTTACAGCCTGTCGTACGCGAACCGACGGCGGCTCGAGATCGCGCGGGCGATGGCGACGCAGGCGCGGATCCTGCTACTCGACGAGCCTGCCGCCGGGATGAACCCGCGCGAGACTCAGGAGATCACGGAGCTGATCGGAAAGCTTCGCGACGACGGCGGCTACACGATCCTCGTCATCGAGCACGACATGCACGTCGTCGAAGGCATCTCGGACCGCGTCGTCGCCCTCGATCACGGAGTCAAGATCGCCGAGGGATCGTTCGAGGCGGTTGCCACCGATCCGCGAGTCGTCGAGGCGTATCTCGGCCTACGGAAGGCGGAGACAAAGTGAGCACGAACGGAGCAGCGGATCTCCTGCGCTTGACGAACATCGACACGTACTACGGGGAGATCCACATCCTCGAGAACCTGAATCTGAATGTTCGCGAAGGCGAGCTCGTGTCGCTCCTCGGCGGCAACGCCTCGGGAAAGTCCACGACGCTGAAGACGATCCTTGGCCTCGTACAGCCGCGCAACGGCTCCGTCGAATTTCGGGGCGAGGAAGTGACCGGCCGCAACACGAGCTACCGGATCCGGCAAGGGATGGCGATCGTTCCCGAGAACCGCCGGCTCTTCGGGCCGATGACGGTGCTGGAGAACCTCGAGATGGGTGCGTATCTCATCCGGGACACGAAAGGACGCAAGGAGGACTTCGAGCGGGTCTACACGCTCTTCCCGCTCCTGCACGAACGACGCAGCCAGCTCGCCGGCACTCTGTCCGGGGGCGAGCAGCAGATGGTTGCGATGGGTCGCGCGCTGATGGCACGCCCGAAGCTGTTGTTGATGGACGAGCCGTCGATGGGCCTGGCGCCGATCCTGGTCGAACGGAGCTTCGAGATCATCCAGCAGGTGCATCAATCCGGCGTCGCGATGCTCGTCGTCGAGCAGAATGCGAACATGGCACTGTCGATCGCCGATCGTGGCTACGTCCTCTCGACGGGACGCTGCGTCCTCAGCGGGCCGGCGAACGAGCTTCTCCAGCACGAGGATCTGCGAAAGGCCTACCTTGGCCGTTGAGGCAGCAACGCTCGCCGAGCGCTGCCGCCACCGCTTCCCGATCTTCGAGCATCAGGTGTACATCAACTCCTGCTCGCAGGGAGCGCTGTCCGATTCCGTGCGCGCCGCGTACGGGCAGTACCTCTCCGACTGGGACGAGAAGGGCGCTCCGTGGGAGTACTGGGTCGAGCGGCAGGAAGCGGCACGCGGCGCCTTCGCGGGTCTCGTCAACGCGGCCCCGGATGAGATCGCCGTGACGACATCGCTCTCTGCGGGCGTGAGCGCGCTCGCGAGCGGCCTGCGTTTTACGAACCGGTCGAAGGTCGTCCTCACGAACTGGGAGTTCCCGACGATCGGCCAGATCTGGCACGCACAGGAGGCGCGCGGTGCACGCGTCTCGCACGTCCTCGCGGCAGACGACGGCGCGATCCCGCTCGAGCACTTCGAGCGTGCGATCGACGACGACACGCTCATCGTCTCGATCACGCATGTCTGTTACCGCAACGGCGCGATGCTGGACGTCCCTGCGATCGTCGAGCTTGCGCACGATCGCGGCGCGCTCGTTCTGCTCGACGCGTTCCAGGCGGTCGGCTCGCTGCCCGTCGACGTCGCCGAGCTCGACGTCGACTTTCTCGGCGCAGGGGTCCTCAAGTACCTGCTCGGTTCGGCGGGGCTCGGGTTCTTCTATTGCCGGCGCGACCTGGTCGAGCGCGTCTGGCCGACACAGACCGGGTGGTTCGCGGACGAGAACATCTTCGCCATGGATCACACCGACTACTCGCCCGCGCGTACGGCTGCGCGCTTCCAATCGGGGACGCCGCCGGTGCCTTCCATCTACGCGGGCATCGCGGGGATCGAGCTGATGCAGGAGATCGGCATCGCCGACACGCGCGAACACGTGCAGGGTCTGAATGCGCATCTCCTCGACGGTCTCGACGAGCTGCAGGCGACCGTCGTCACACCGCGGGCGCCGGAACGGCGCGGCGCGCTCATCTGCGTCAAGTCGACCGACGCAAAGGCCCTGGTCGTTGCGCTCGGCGACGAAGGCATCGTTACCTCGGAGCGCGACGACAACCTGCGCATCTCGGCTCACTGTTACAACACAGTCGAACGTTCCTGGCTTAGGACGATTGCTCAGCCGGGTTGACCCGGCATAGCAAAAGTGCTATACAAGGTGGCAACGGATGCTAGAGGCGCAAGGAGCCCGCGATGACTGAGCCCGCCGGCCCGCAACTCGTTCCGACGTCGAGCTCCCGATCGGGGGCGACCGTCGTCTTCGGTTTGACCGCACTCGTCTGGACGCTCTGGCTCGGCGCGATCGCGTCCGCCCTCAGCGAGCACGAGTTCTACATCTTCCTCTGGTGCGGGAGCGCCGTTGCGCTCTGGTTCCTACTCCTCGGGGAGCTGCAGAATCCCGCGCGGCCCGCCTTTCCCGTCGCGTTCAAGTGGTGGGTGCTGACCCTCGGCGGCCCGCTCGGGCTCGCCTACGTGCTCTACGTTCGGAACAACTCGGCTCCGAACCGGATGTCGGCTCAGCCCGCGCAAGCCACGACGAGCAAGCCGGCCGATCTTGCCAGCCGTGTCGCGTTCCTCGAGAGACGCGTCTCGGAGTTGCAGACGATCGTCGACGGGCTTCAGGCCGGCCGGGCCACGGCTCCGAGCCGCGCGGCAGCGCCGCCGCCACCGCGCCGAGAGCCCGCACCTCCTCCTCGGGCACAGCCAGCCGTGCAACTACCTGCAACTGCCGCCCCGCCTACAGCCCCACCGCTACAGCCGAAGGTCAGCACAGAGTTCGACTGGGGTCGCACGCTGTCCGCCGCCGACCTGATGGGAGCGAAGGCATTGGCGTTTGCGGGCGGCATCGTCACGCTGCTCGGCGTCGTCTTCTTCTTCGTCCTCGCGGTCAACCGCGGGTGGATCGGACCAGGGATGCGCGTTGCCTTCGGCGGTGTCGCCTCGGGGATCGTGTTCGGCGCCGGCCTTTGGCTGCAGCGACGGTACGAGTCGACGTACTCGGCGCTCGTGGCGGTGGGCACGGGCATCGCAGGCGCGTACATCACGTTGCTCGCCGCGGTCTCGCTGTACGACATGGTCTCGAAGCCGGTTGCGCTCGTGCTCGCTGCGGTGATCGCGTGCATCGCCGTCGCGGTCTCGCTCCTGTGGGAAGCGGAGGTGGTCGCCGGCTTCGGCCTGATCGGCGCGATGATCGTGCCGGCGACGCTCGTCTTCCAGGGCGGCTTGCGGGAGATCGGCACGGCGTTCGTCGCAGTCGTCTTCGCGGGAGCCACGATCGTCGCTGTCCGCCGGCGCTGGTGGATCCTGCTGCAGGTTTCGGCCGTGGTGAGCGTGCCGCAAGCGCTCGCGCAGGTGGCGGCCGCCGATTCTCCGCACACGAGCATCGTCTCGCTTGCCGCCGCCTTCTCGCTTCTCTATCTCGCGGCCGGTTTGGCTTTCCAGTTCGAGCTGGGCCCTGCGCTCGCTGCCGCGCCCGCATCGTTCTTGATGGGCAGCGCGGTCTTTGCGGGCGTGTCCGCGGCGCTTCTGTACGGCCAACGCCACGGCGGTCTCCAGCAGGGCATCGCCCTGCTCGCCGCCGCCGCCGTTTACCTTGCGATCGCCGCAGCGCTGTACCGGCGCGTCCGCGAGGCCGCGACGCTGCTCGGGGCGCTCGGTCTTGCGCTTGCGGCGGTCGGCGTGGCGGAAGCGCTGTCCGGGTCGTCGCTGACCTATGCCTGGGCGGCCGAGGCTGCTCTGCTCGTCTGGTTGTCGAGCCGTGTTCGCGACGCCCGCTTCCAGTTGCCGGCTCTTGCCTATCTGACGCTGGCGCTGGTCCATTCGGTCGTCACCGAAGCGAGGCCGGACCATTTCCTCGAATCGATGCGTCACCCCGCAAGCGGTGCGCCTGCGCTGCTCGCGATCGCGCTGGCAATGCTCGTCTTCGCGCGTGTCGAGCGTTCGTGGCCAAACGGCCGGCCGACGAGGGGGATCCTTCGGGCGCTCGACCCCGCACTCGACTGGCTGCGTGCGAACGAATCCGGCGTGAACGCTGCCATGTATGCACTGGCTGGACTCGCGACCACGTACGCAGCGTCGCTGGGGATCCTCGAGTTGTGCCAGGACGTCTGGCCCGGGGACGGGATCGAGACGCCGTTCGAGTGGGGCCACGTTGCGGTCGCCTTGGCCTGGGCGCTCGCGGGACTTGCCGTCGTCCTCGGCGCCGTGCGGCGGCGCTCCAATGCCGGGCTCGTATTGGGGTTCGGCTGGCTCGGCGTCACCGTCACCAAGGTCGTGGCAGTCGACGCGACCACGTTCGCTCAGACGCGTTACGGCATCTCTTTCCTCGTCGTCGGCGCCGCAGTGCTCGTGGCCGGCCTCGTCCGCGAGCTCTCGGTGCCCGGCTCCGTGACGGGTGAAGGTGTGAGCGCGCTCTTCGTCAGCCTCGCCCTGCTCCTTGCCGGCACGCTCGTCCTCGTTCCGGATCGCGTGGGCGGAGCCGACGGCAACGGTCTCGCTGTCCTCGGAGTCGGGGTGCTCTACACAGCGCTCGCGGCCGGCGCGTTCGTGCGCGCGAACCAGCGCGACCTGACGACTTTCCTGTGGATAGCCGGTCTGGCGCTCGCGGCCGCAGGCGAAGAGATGCTGGTCGGCGGCGTGTGGCTCGTTCTGATCTACACGCTCACGGCCGCCCTGCTCGCCTTCGTCGCCGTCACCGTCGGCGAGCGACGCCTACAGGTCGCCTCGCTCGTTTACCTCGCGTTCGGAGCACTGTTGGCACTGGCGGAAGAGGCTCCGCCCACACACCTCCTCGTCTCGCGCGCTCACCCGGGACACGGTGTTCCGAGCCTGCTCCTCGTCATCGGCGCGACGGCCGTGCTTGCCTGGTCTCTCTCGTGGAACGAGCGCTATCGCGTGCAGGCGATCTGGGTCGCGGGCGGTCTTTCGGTCTACGCCGCCTCGCTCCTGATCCTGGAAGCGATGCAGCGCATCTCGAACCAGGACATCCAAACGGACTTTCAGCGTGGGCACACGGTCGTGAGTGCATTCTGGGGTTTGGTCGCCCTCGTCTCGCTCTACGTGGGGCTCAAGCGAAAACAGGGTCTGCTGCGGGTCGGCGGGTTCATCCTCTTCGCCATCAGCCTCGGCAAGATCTTCCTCTTCGACCTCCCAAGCCTGAGCTCTGTGCAGCGTGCGCTCTCGTTCCTCGCGGTCGGTGCAGTCCTGCTCCTCGGCGGGTTCTTCTACCAGCGCCTGAGCGCCCAGTTCGACGAGCGATAGCATTTCTGCAATGCCGCGCATGAACAAGGGCGCCCTCGAGCGTCTGCAGGAGCGAATTCGCACCGCCGACCGCGGCTGGTTCTTCGCCGCCGTGGCGGACAAGGTCGCCGAGCGGCGGCAGGAGAGAGGACTGTCGCAGCGCGAGCTGGCCGAGCTGGTCGGCACGACTCAGTCGGCGATCGCGCGGCTGGAACGAGGGGGCCGGCCGCCGCGGATCGACACGTTGCTCCGGATCGCCGATGCGCTCGAGTGCGACCTCGTCGTCGATCTGAAGCCGCACCGGCACTAGACTCCTCAGTCTCTTGCCGGAAGGTGACATCGAGGTCGGCACGCTCCAGGACGCGTCCGCTGCCGTCGCTCGCCTGCTTGCTGTCACCCATGCTTCGTACGAGCGCCGGGCCCAGCTCGAACACGCCCTCGAGTCTCGGATCTCCATCGAGCAGGCGAAGGGAATCGTCGCGGAACGGTACGGCCTCGATGTCGACGAGGCCTTCGACCTGATCCGACGAGCGGCGCGCTCGCACCGGATCAAGCTCTACGACCTGGTCGGAGCGATCCGCCCGGGTGAGGCGACACCGCGGGAGTTGGCGGCTCTGATCGCCGCCGAACGGCCATGAGCTCACGCGAGGAGCGCATCGGGCTGAACGAGGCGGTCTTCCGGGAGGTCAACGAGCGGATCGAGAATCTCGCGGAGACGTTCGACCTCGACACGCAGTCGCTCGATCTCATCTGCGAGTGCGGCGACGCCACGTGCGTAAAGCGTCTCACCATGACAAGAGCCGAATACGAGAAGCTCCGCTCCGACGAACATCAGTTCGCCGTCCATCCCGGTCACGAATATCCGGACGTCGAAAGCATCGTCGCGAGGCTGAAGGGTTACGACGTCGTGGTGAAAAACCGGGGCGCGCCCGAGCGGATCGCAGAGGAGACCGATCCACGCGGAACCTGACGAACGAATTCTCGTCGCTGCGCTCGGCGACTCGATTACCGAGGGCTCGCCCGGCTACGACTCACGCAGCGGCGGGGACGAGACGAGCCAGTGGGAATACTGGGCGGCTCGAATCGAGCCCCGGCTCGAGTTTCGCAACCGCGGGATCTACGGCCAACGGACGGACGAGATCATGGCCCGGCTCGAGGGCTGTGTCTCCGGCGCCGATCTGCTCGTCGTCCAGGGCGGCATCAACGACATCGCGCAGGGGCGATCGGTCGATGACGCGGCCGCCAACCTGCTCGCGATGGTGCGTCGCGGCAAGGAGCTCGGGCTGCGCGTCGTCATCGTCGACCTGCTGCCGTGGAACAACGGCTGGCCGGACGCGGAGCCGAAGATCCGACGGCTGAACGCCTTGATCGCCGCGAGGACCCCGATCGCCCGGGACGTATGCACGCCGAGTGGACCTCAGACGGCGACCATCCGTCTGTCGTGGGCTACCGTAGGCTCGGCGAAGTCGCCGCTCGGCTGGCGGACTACAGCTCGTAGACGTCGCCGTCGGCTGCGCGCTCGACGCCGTCTGGCAGAGAAAGCTCGTCGGGGCGATGGATGATCACGAGCCGCCGCGCGCCCGATTCCTCAAAGGCGGTAATTGCTTCCTCCGCCGACAGGTGACCTCGCAGGCCGTCGCCGCCTTCCCGGCTTTCCTTGAGCGTCGCCTCGCAGAGAAAGAGATCGGCATCGCGTCCGACCACCGCCAGCTGCGGGCTCGGCGCCGAGTCGCCCGAGTAGGCCAGCGTCGCCTTCCCGTCGGTCACGCGCAGTGCGTATGTCTGCAGCTGATAGTGAGGCACCCGCACCGGCGTGATCGTCAGCCCGTCTGCCTCGAACGGCTCGCCCTCGACGTACTCGAGCAGCTCGAACGCGTCGAACATGCCGGCGAAGCCCAGTTTCTCCCCGAAGCGGCCGAGCTCTTCCTTCCCGCCGGGCGGAAGCCACAGCTGCGGAGGCGGGACATCCCGGCCCGGCCCGAACATCGAGCCGAACGTCCAGGGCACGAGGTCTCCCCAGTGGTCGAGGTGGAAATGCGTGATCACAATCGCATCGACCCGGGGCCAGGCTTCCTGCTCACGGAGGCGTGGGAGCACCCCCGGCCCGCAGTCGAGCAGGACGCGGCCAGAGCCCTGGACCAGGTATCCGGACTGGGCACCGCCTGGGTTCGGCCAGGCAGGCGAGCACCCGACGATCGTGAGCCTCACTTGCTCAGTGTGGCATAGTCCTCGCGTGGCAGCGGGCGCGGCCGATCTCCTGAAGCGGGTCCCGATCTTCTCCGACCTGGACCGGAAGGAGCTCGACCGGATCGCAGCATCCATGAAGCAGCGGACGTTCAACGCCGGCGACACGGTCACGTCCGAAGGCTCGAGCGGCGTCGGCTTCTTCGTGATCGAAGACGGCGAGGCAACGGTGACCGTCGGCGGAGACGAGCGCCGCAAGCTCGGCCCGGGCGACTACTTCGGCGAGGTGGCGCTGCTGAACGAGAGCGCCAGGACGGCCACGATTACCGCCGATACCGATCTGCGCTGTTACGGGCTCACCTCGTGGGAGTTCCGCCCGCTCGTCGAGACTCACGGCTCCATCGCCTGGAAGCTGCTCCAGGCGATGTCGAAGACCTACCAGAGCCCCGCGTAGTCGATTCTTCCGGCGGCATGCCTCCAAGGATTGGGGGTGAGACGGCCGTCCGGCAAAGCCCGCACGGCCTCTGGGCGGCGCCGCAAGCGGCGCCTCAGGCCCGGCTTAAGCCTTACGCCGGCCGGGCGGCGAGCTTCACCTTGACGGTGTGGCTCTGTGCCCCGCGCGTGTACGTGACGGAGATCGTGTCACCGGGCCGGTGCGCGTTGATCACCGCACGAAGCTCGCTCGCCGAATTGATCCGCGTGCCTGCCGCTGAGGTGACGATGTCGCCTGCGCGCAGGCTCGCGCCCGCTGCCGGCGTACCCGCTCGTACCTGACTGATCGCGGCGCCGGTCTGCGCAGAGGAGTCGCGGAGAACGACGCCCAGGAACGCGTGCTCGGCCTTCCCGCTCGAGATCAGCTGGCCTGCGATCGAGCTGACGGTGTTCGACGGAATCGCGAAGCCGACACCTTCGCTGCCGCCGGAGTCGCTCTCGATCTGCGAGTTGACGCCGACGACCTTGCCCTGCGCGTTGAGGAGCGGTCCACCTGAGTTGCCGTGGTTGATCGCGGCATCGGTCTGGATCGAGTTGTCGATCGCGAAGTGGTTCGGCGAGGTCATCTCCCGGTGCAGTGCGCTAACGATTCCGGAGGTGACCGTTCCTTCGAGCCCGAATGGGCTGCCGATCGCGACGACCGCGTCGCCGACTGCAAGCTTGCTCGAGTCGCCAAGCGAGAGAGGGAAGAGCTCGGACGCGGGCGCATTGACCTTCAAGACGGCGAGATCCGTCGAGGCATCGGTCCCGACGACCTGCGCGTCGTAGGTCTTGCCGTTCCAGAATCTGACGGAGACGGAGGTCGCACCCTCGACGACGTGCTGGTTCGTGACGATGTGGCCGTCGCCGTCGTAGACGAAGCCCGAACCTTGACCCTGCCCTGCGGCGATCTCGACGACGCCCTTGTTGGCGAGTTGATAGATCGAGTGCACGGAGAGGTTGCCGCTGCTCGATGCGGGCTGGGCATCGCTGACCGTGACCTGCCTCACGATTGTCTTTCCGTTTCCGCTCGACAGCGCGGCGTACGTCGCCGCACCGCCGCCGGCGCCGATGAGGGCGACGGCGGCGAGCGCAGCTGCCAGGGTGACGGAGGGAGTCGTCACGTGTCTCACGGCGTCCATCTCACCAGCGCTCCTTAAGAGCCCCCTGAGACTCGGCTAAGAACTCCGTAAGACCTACGTCGACTCACAAACTCCTTACGGCTGTCTTAATCCGGTCTTAGGGGCGGGTGGCACCTTCGAACTCGTGGCTGCGCGGGAACTGGAACCCCCTCCAACCCTCCACTCGCGACGCCGAGGCCGGGCGGTATCTTCCCCCTCCGCTCGTTTGCCGTTGCTGTGTGCCGTCGCTGTCGCTACCGCCCTTGTGGCAGCGGCGGCCGCGCAGTCAAGTACTACGCGACGGCTGGACATCCCGCAACGCACGCAGATCTCACGCGCCGCGATCCCGATCGTCGACAAGGAGGTGGCCGCCCCGAGCGTCAGCGCCGTCGCTCCCGCCGGTTACTGGGGCGGCCAGTATCAAACGGCCGCCGGCGAATCGGTGACGATCTATGCCTCCAACAGCTATCCCGTCGATCCGGCCATGGGGCAGCGCTGGGCGGACTTCCTCGGGTCGCTCGTCCACGGTTCGGAAATCTCGACCGTCACCGTGTTGCTCGCGACGCGCGAGCAGATCTCGCGCGTCTGCGGTGCGGACGCGGTCGCCTGCTACAGCCCGCAAGGCGCGGTGTTGTACACCCCGGGCGAGGATCCCGGCACGGACCTTTCCGCCGAGGCGGTGATCACGCACGAGTACGGCCATCACGTGGCCGCGAATCGCTCCGACGCGCCCTGGTCGGCACTCGACTATGGCCCGAAGCGCTGGGCGTCGGCGATGCAGGTCTGCGCGAGGACGCGGAGCGGCGAGCTCTTTCCCGGCGCCGAGGATGCTCGGCGCTACACGTTGAACCCCGGCGAAGGTTGGGCCGAGACGTACCGCGTGCTGAACGAGCGCAAAGCCGGCCTCGCTGAAGGGCCGTGGCAGATCGTCACCCAGGCCCTGTATCCCACGGCGGCGGCGCTCACTGCAGCCGAGCAGGATGTCACCAGCCCTTGGCAGGCCGCGACGACGACGACCCAGACCGGGACCCTGAGCCGGACGAAGAAGACCCGGACCTTTACGGTCACGACACCCCTCGACGGAACCTTCAAGCTGACGCTCAAGCATTCGGCAGGCACGCGGCTCTCCGTCGACGTCTTCGCATCGTCGATTCGCACCGCCCATGTGGTCACCGCGGGCGTCGTCTCACGCTCCTTCACGGTTTGCGGGACTCGGAGCTACCGCGTCCGGGTCACCGAGCTGGCCGGACGCGGCTCCGTCAGCCTGAGCGTTGCGAAGCCCTGAGTCGTTAGCCTGACCGTCGCGAAGCCTGAGAGCCTGGCCTCTTAGCCGGCTCTCACTTTCCGCGATGACAATGGTGCCGTGAAGATTCTGGTCGTGGACGACGAACGCGCTGTGCGGGAGTCCCTCCGTAGAGCGCTCGAGCTCGAGGGCTACGAGATCGAGCTGGCTGCCGACGGCCAGGAGGCGCTCCAGCTCCTCGAGACGAACGGCGACGCTCAGCCGGACGCCGTCCTCCTCGACGTGCTCATGCCCGGGGTCGATGGGCTCGAGGTGTGCCGCCGGCTTCGCCGCAGCGGCAACCGCGTGCCGGTGCTCATGCTCACGGCCCGCGATGAGATCGAGAACCGTGTTGCGGGGCTCGACGCCGGGGCCGACGACTACGTCACGAAGCCGTTCGCCCTCGAAGAGCTCGTCGCGCGCGTGCGCGCGCTGCTGCGAAGGGTCTCGGCGGGCGACGATGAATTTCTGCGGTTCGGCGATCTGGAGCTCGATCCGGGAACGCGGGAAGTCCGGCGCGACGGCGACCCCATCGAGCTCACCCGAACAGAGTTTGCGCTGCTCGAGCTGTTCATGACGAACCCGCGCCAGGTGCTGACCCGATCGATCATCTTCGAACGGGTCTGGGGCTACGACTTCGGCTTCGCCTCCAATTCCCTCGACGTGTACATCGGCTACCTGCGTCGCAAGACCGAGGCAGGTGGCAAGTCCCGTTTGATCCAGACCGTGCGCGGGGTCGGTTACGCGCTGCGCGAGGCATGAGCGTCACTCGCCTTCTGCTCGCAAGGGGAAACCTCCCGGTTTCCCCTCCCGCCCCTTCCACCGCTCATAGGCCACAGTTCCCCCTATGAGCTTCCGGACCCGTCTTGCGTTGGTCGCCGCGGCCGCGGTCGCGCTCGCGGTCGTAGCGGCGTCGTTCATCGTCTATTTCGTCGTGCGTGACCAGCTGCGAAACACTGTTGACGACTCGCTCAAGACGACCGCTGTTCAGCTCTCACGCACCCCGCTCCACGACTTCGATCACTTCGCCGCCCCTCCGTCCGAACTGGGCGACGCGCCGGGCTATCCACAACTCGTCAAGTTCGACGGAGAGGCATTCCGGCCGCCGGGTAAGACGGTGGCGCTGCCTGTGAACAGCAGGGTGACCCGCGTCGCACGAGATGGAGGGGGCGCGTTTTTCATGGACGTGAACGTCAGCGACAGGCACCTGCGCATGTTCACCTTCCCGTACGCGCCCGGCTTCGCCGTGCAGATCGCGAGGCCCCTGACAGAGGTCGACCACTCACTCGGCCGCATCGAGAACATCCTCATTCTCATAGCCGGTGGCGGAATCGCAATCGCGGCGGCACTCGGGCTGGCTGTGTCGCGAGCGGCGCTTGCTCCGGTTCGTCGACTCACCAGGGCGACGGAGAAGGTCACCGAGACGGGAGACTTGTCCGAGCGCATCGACGTCGGCGGGCGGGACGAGCTCAGCAGGCTCGCCGGCAGCTTCAACACGATGCTCAGCGCCCTTCAGGAGTCATCGCGCGCCCAGCGCCAACTGGTCGCAGATGCGTCGCACGAGTTGCGCACGCCGCTGACGAGCTTGCGGACGAACATCGAGGTGCTCGCCAGCGAACGCACGCTTCCTCCAGGCGAACGGGAACGCCTGCTTACCGACGTCGTCGAGCAGTTGACCGAGATGACGACGCTGATCGCCGAGCTGATCGATCTTGCGCGTGGCGAACAGCAAACGGAGGAACCGGAAGAGGTGCGGCTCGATCTCGTTGCCTCCGAGGCAGTAGAGCGTGCACGGCGCAACCGCCCTGCAGTCACGTTCTCGACCGACTTTCAGGAGTCGACGGTGCAGGGAGTCCATTCGACGATCGAGCGCGCGGTCGCGAACCTGCTCGACAACGCCGCGAAGTGGAGTCCCCTTGGCGCCGAGGTCGAGGTTGCAGTGCGAGACGGCGCGGTCACAGTGCGCGACCACGGTCCCGGAATCGACGAGGAAGATCTTCCGCATGTCTTCGATCGTTTCTATCGGTCTCGGTCCGCGCGCGGCCGACCCGGCTCGGGATTGGGGCTCGCGATCGTCCGCCAGGTTGCGGTTGCACACGGCGGAGAGGTCATCGCGGAGCAGGCCGACGGCGGCGGGACGCGGATGACGCTTCGCCTCAACGGCAGTTCTTAGGAACTTCTTAGCGCGCTCTTAGAGCGAGCTGGTTCTCTTGGCTCATGAAACTCAATCGAAAGGCCAAGATCGCCGTCGGCGCCGCGGCCGTACTGGCTGCAGCGGGAGGCGGCGTCGCCGTGGCCGCATCCCAGGCCGGTTCGTCGAGCGAGGAGAGCAAGGCGGTCATAGACGACGCAGCGAAGCAACTCGGAATCTCTTCGAGCAAGTTGAGCGACGCACTCAAGACGGCTCTCAGCGACCGCGTCGACGCGGCGGTCGCCGCGGGGCGAATCACGAAGGCAGAAGGTGATGCGCTCAAGCAACGCATCACATCGGACGACTTTCCGCTCCTGGGCGGACTCCATCGCGGCTTCGGTCACGGGCCGTTCGGACGCCTGGAGGCCGCGGCCGGCTATATCGGCATAACGGAGACGCAGCTCCGCACCGAGCTCGAAGGCGGCAAGACGCTTGCCCAGGTTGCGAAGGACCGCGGCAAGTCCGTCGACGGCCTCGTCAACGCACTGTTCGCGGATGCGAAGGCGAAGCTCGACGACGCCGTGTCGGCGGGCAGGCTGACGAAGGCCCAGGAGACCGAGATGCTCGGTGGCTTGAAGGACCGCATCACGAATATGGTCAACCAGGCCGGTGGCGCGAATGAGCCGCATTTCCGTGGCTCGGGCCCAGGCTTCCGCCACTTCGACGGACCACCCGCGTAGCCACTCATACTTGTTGCCGATTCCGGCTATCGTGCCGGGGCGTTTCCGTGCAGACAACTGATCACATCGCAGTTGGGCTCGACAAGCCGAGGTTGAGGGGCGTGCTCCACCAGGCCGCATTCGTGATCGCGGTCGCACTGGCGCCGTTGTTGATCGTCGGCGCCCACGGCGAACGTGCGCGGCTTGCGGCTGCAGTGTTTGCGGGCTCGGTCGCCGCCTGCTTCGGAGCCAGCGCGCTCTACCACCGCGTGACCTGGTCGCCGCGCGCGCGCCTGTGGATGCGGCGCATCGATCACGCCGGCATCTACCTTCTGATCGCCGGGACCTACACGCCCGTTTCCCTGCTAGTGCTTCGCGGCGCGTGGCGGCCGGTGGTGCTGACGATCGTCTGGGGGGGCGCAGCCGGAGCAATCGTCCTCAAGTTCGTCTGGGTCGCTGCACCGAAGTGGCTCGCGGCGGCAATCGGGCTGGCCCTCGGCTGGGTCGCCGTCGTCGCGCTCCCAGAGTTGATCGCCAAAGCGCACCCTGCTGCCGTGATCCTGCTGGTCGCCGGTGGGCTTGCGTACACAGCAGGTGCCGTTGTCTACGCGCGTCGCCGTCCGGACCCGATCCCCACGGTGTTCGGCTATCACGAGCTGTTTCACGCGCTGACGATCGTAGGCGTCGCCTGTCAGTACGTGGCGATCGCGTTCTTCATCGTTCGCGTCGGCTGACGCCGACAGGATCTTTGACTCCTGAGGCTGCGGAGCGCCACTGTCCGCAGTCCACGCAGATTGTGGTGCCACTTGCCGCGACGGCCGCCGGCCACCGGATTGCCGGTATCGGCACCCCGTTGGCACCTTGGCAGAGAACATGCTCGGTCTCCCTCGAGCAGCCGGAGCAATAACGGTGCAGGCCTCGCTCCTTCGCCATCTCAGCCACGGTGAACTCTTCGACGACGCTTGCTCAGTTGATCGGACTGTCCGTCCTTTCGCAACTGGAGCTCGGCAACTGCGGCGAGGAGCCGCTGCGCGCCGGCCTCTGCCAATGCTGTCGCGGTCGTCGGCTCGTTCGGCACCAGGGTGAGATGCGCCAGAACTACGCTCGTCTCATTCTCTCTGGACGCTTCGACCACTTTGCAGATACCTCCCGCACGAAAGCGGGAGGACGCAGGAGCGTCACCGGGTTCGTCTAGCTGCAGAACACCCTAGCAGCCGAAACCAATATCAACGGAAAACCGCAGTCGTGGCAGATCGCGGCTACAGTGCGTCGGCGCGTAGGACCTAGCGCGGAAGCCGCTGAGGCTCCGAGGTTCCTCTTCGACTTGCGAAACCTGGCCTGAGTGCATCAGGAGAGTTCGACTCGAGCTCTCCAACCTGAATGAGGAAAGTTAGGAGCAACATATGTTTGCGACCGTGAGACGTTACGAAGGCATCGACTCCAGCAACATCGACGAGCTGACGAAGAAGGTCAACGAGAGTCTGGCGCCGAAGCTGAGCAAGCTGCCCGGCTTCAGCAGCTATTTCCTCATCGACACCGGCAACGGCGTCATGAGCTCGGTCGGCGTGTTCGAGACCTCGACGCAGGCCGACGACTCGACCCGCGTCGCATCCGAGTGGGTGCGCGACGAGAAGCTCGAGCGGATCCTCCAGAATCCGCCGAAGGTTACGGACGGCGAAGTCATCGTCCACAAGCTGAACGGCATCAAGGCGTAGTAAGAGCTATCTCTGCGCAGGGAAGGCTCGCAGCTCGCGGGCCTTCCCTTGCGCGAGGCTCAGCCCATGAAAGCAATCCCAACCACCCCATCCGTCAAGAAGTCCGACGCCTCCCTCGACGCGAAGCTCAATCCAGTTGAGCTTGCCAACAACAACGAGATCGTTTCGTGGGGCATAGCGTTTCCGAGGCCCGGGCAAGGCCCGACGCTTCGCGTTGCCGCAACCGTCGCCTCTTCGAGCACGAAGACACTGAGCCCGGTCTGGCGCACCGACGCGACGATCGGGAGCGTGCTCGGCGCACTCGGCCGCACGCCCACCAAGCCCCGCGGCGACTGACGACGCCTCCACATATCCGGGTCTCTGCCCGATGGCGTGCTACGGTGGGTCTCTACAGAGCGAGTACCTGGTTGGCAATTACGCCTCCACCTACCGTTCGTGAATTGGTAGAGGAGGTGTTTTTTCAATGGCAACTGGAACCGTGAAGTGGTTCAACGACTCCAAGGGGTATGGCTTCATCTCCCCCGCGGACGAGGGTAAG
>WNGI01001057.1_pt1 | contig 22328 bp, 23 predicted proteins | sample 5400621 | NCBI WGS metagenome assembly WNGI01 (sample SAMN13153374, study PRJNA577476) | soil metagenome | isolation source: 20 cm soil or saprolite under Garry oak tree replicate 1 | place: USA:California | collected 2016-06-15
GGCTCGGATGTTTCCGCAAGCCGTCAAGAACGGTCTCGATGGGGAAGCGGTCGAGGGCGGCGTCGGGTTGCCGTACGCCGTCCCCAACGTGCACGTCGACTATCAGCTCACCGACACGGGCATCCCGGTCGGCTTCTGGCGGTCGGTGAACAACTCCTTCAATGCGTTCGCCGTGGAGGGGTTCATCGACGAGCTCGCGGCGGCGGCGAAGCAGGACCCCTACGAGTATCGCCGCGCGCTCCTGGCGAACGCCCCGCGCGACCGCGGTGTGCTCGAGTTGGCGGCGACCAAGGCCGGATGGGGCACGCCGTTGCCCGCGGGACGCGGCCGCGGCATCGCCGTGTACAAATCGTTCGAATCATTTGCGGCCCAGGTTGCGGAGGTGTCGGTGTCGCCGGCGGGAGACGTGCGCGTGCATCGCGTCGTCTGCGCCATCGATTGCGGCATGCACGTGAATCCCAGTACGATCGAGGCGCAGATGCAGGGCGGCATCGTGTATGGGTTGACGGCGGCGTTGAACGGCGCGATCACGATCGAAAACGGGCGCGTGACGCAGAGTAACTTCCATGACTACCGGATGCTGCGGCTGGCCGAGATGCCGGTCGTGGAGGTGTACATCGTGCCGAGCAACGAGGCGCCAGGAGGCGTCGGGGAGCCTGGGACTCCTCCCATCGCCCCCGCGGTCTGCAACGCGATCTTTGCGGCGACGGGGAAGCGAATTCGGAGGCTGCCGATTGGGAAGGTGACGTAGAAATCGTGGTCGTGTAGGGGCGCAGCATGCTGCGCCCCTACAACTCACGATCCCTCGCAACTACTTCAGCGAAGCCAGTAGCCCCGCATGATCCGACGGCCAGATCGGATAGGCCGGTCCGGGCAACCGATCCGCCGGTACGTCGCCGACGCGATCGATGCTCCCCTGCACGTTACCGTCGTCGCGCGCAAACCCGCGCGTCCAGACGTAGTCGATCCGCTGATCGAAGTTCGCGACCTGATCCGACAGATCGGCAACGTGGCAGCAGGTCAACCCCGCGGCACCCACACCCGGATGCATCGCGGTCCACGTATCCGTATAGCCCGCGCCCGCGAGCACGCCATACATCGGCGAACCAGGTCGGTCGTTCAAGTCGCCCATGAGCACGACGCGCTCGCTCGAGCCGAGCGCCGCGACCATCTCGCCCACCTGCGCGGCGCGAATTTGCTCGAGCAATCCCGGCGGTGCACCCGCGAGATCGGCTTCGGTGTGCGCGCTCGCAAACGTGTACGCCCTGCCGTCGATGGTCGTACGGGCAAACACCCAGCCGCGAATCAGTACGACGCCGTCCGCGACCTGCCCCAGATTGACCGAGAAGTCCTGGCCGCCGGCGTCGTTGAGCATGACGCGATCGGCATCGATCAGCAGCGCATCATGATCCCTCAGGTGAACCAGCCCTGAGACCAGGTTGACGTTGATGTTGTCGGACGTGGCAGCGACCTGATAATGGAGACCGCGCGCCGCCAGCGCGGCCTGCAGCAGAGCCAGAAAGTCCTGGTCCACGACGACCGGCACACCCAACGGGCGCAGATCGATATTGATCTGCGACACTTCCTGCAGTCCCACGGCGTGCGGCCGCGCCCGCGCGATCCGATCGGCGATCGCTTCGGCGCGCGCAGGAAAATCGGTCTTGCCGACCGTTTGGATCGCGAACAGCAGCGCCGGGAAATCATCGCCCGGATCGGGAGTGCCCAGGGCGCGGATCACGAGATCCACGTCGGCGCCGACGTAGAGGTTCTGCGTCATGACGCTGATCTCGCTCGAGGGGACACTGACGCTCTGTTCGGTCAGCCAGTTCCCCGAGCCGACCGGCTCCTGACACGCGGTAGCCACGATCGCTGCAGCTGCGAGAAGATACAGGCGCTTCATCATAATACGGGACTCCGGGTTGAAGACTGAACGTCGTGATCGACGTCGCAGCCTAGCCGGGGCCCGTCAAGCGTGCGTCAAGGTTTGGCCAGACCGGTGCGAGGATCGATCTCGCGCACGCCCCGCAATACCATCATGCGGAAATGAATGCGCTGAATCTTCGTCCAATAGCCTTCCAGCGCGCGGGACTCGAGCGCGATCGCAGCACGCCGCGTGACGCCGGGCGGCGGCGGTACGAGCGCCGCGAGCCGATCGTACACGACGCCGCGCAGCGCCGGATCGACGCGCTGCAGCACATGCCAGAGCGAGAGCGCATCCTGCGGACGCGCGAGCGCGAGCACCGTACGAATCGCGCGCGCGCGCGTGCCCCGCTGCGCGAAGTCGAACGCGATCAAGGCGCGCACGAACGGCGCCGGCGCGCCCTCCACATACGGAATGCCGGGTCCCGTAGTGGGGCGGATTTGCATCAACGTGCCCAGGAGTACCCGCGAGGCGTGAGACCCGGTCTGGAACTCGACTTCACCCGCGGTGACGTGCAGCAAGCCGTTGCCCAGGGAATCCGTTTCGAGAGTGTAGGCACAGCCGAGGTCGATCGCCGTGCCAGCCGGCGTCTCGACGAAAAAGAGGCGCGGCACCGCGTCGACTTTGGCGTCGATCGTGCCGCGCGCCAGCGCCAGGCGGTGCTCGTTCGCTTTGGCGACGACGAGCTGCACGCGCGTGTCCGGCCGCACTTCGACCTGCCCGATCCGTCCGACGGCGATGAGCGCGCGCGAGGAGTCGTCGGTCTGCAGCCAGTCACCCACCCGCAGCCGGCCCGACGCCGCGAGCCGCGTCGTGCCGATCAGCGGCCGGCCCGCCAGTGCGGTGACGTCCCAGGCACTACGCTCCGCCCGGGCGATCAGCAGAAACACGAGCACCGCGGCCAACGCGAGCGGCACCCAGTACCAGCGCCGCCGCCACAGCCGAGCCTCGATACCCGGCCACAAATCGCGTGGCGGCTCGATGCTCTTCGGCAGCCGGCTGACGGCGTCGTGCAGCTCCTGTTCGTTCATCGCTCCAGCTTCTCCCGTAACAGTCGCCGGGCGCGAAACAGCTGCGCCTTGGACGTGCCCTCCGCTATGCCCACGAGCTGCGCGATTTCGCCGTGCCCGTAGCCCTCGATGTCATACAGCACGAATACCTCCCGCGCTCCGTCCGGCAGCTCGGCGATGGCCCGCTCGAGGTCGATGTTCAGATGGAGGGGCGCCGCATGTTGCGCCCCTACCACAGTGTCCGGATCCTCCGCCAACATCACCCGCCGCTCCCGCCTGCCGGTCGTGCGGCGTTCGTTCAGGACCACATTGACGGCCAGGCGGTGCAGCCAGGAACTGAAGGCGCTATCACCGCGGAACGAGCGCAGTTTGTCCCACAGCCGCACGAACACATCCTGGGTGCGCTCTTCGGCGTCGCGTCCGTCGCCCGTGAGACGGAGACACAGCGCGTAGACACGGCCGGCGTGCTGGCGGTACAGCTCCCGAAAGGCGGTCTGGTCGCCGGCCTGGGCGCGGGCGACGAGATCGTCCGACACGGTACTAAGACGCCGTGGGGTGCTGCAACGTTTGGACGAGAGTCCCGGTGGCGCTCACGGCAGCCGGATTCGCGTGAGCTCGCGCCGCCGCTGCTCGAGCTGCTTTTGCAGCTCGTCCAGGCGCGCGCGCTGCTGGGCGACCTGGGCCTGCGCCTGCGTCTGGACCTCGTTCACGCGCGCGCACCGGACCCACCTTGGCGTCGACCAGCGCGTCCACGCGATCGTGGACCTGTTGCTCCGCGGCGGCGACCTGTCCGCCGAGCACCGCGCGCAGGCGAGCTGCCCCTCCGTGCCCTCGGAGTGCAGCGCGCCGAACAGCGATTGGATCAGCTTGATCAATGCGAACATGGGCGTTTCAGCCGGTCCTCAGCAATCGCCAGTATCTCCCGCAGCGCTGTGCGCCGCTCCTCCTCGCGCGAGCCGCGCAGCCGCGCCTCGAGGATCGGCACGATGGCCTCCTTCGATCGCCGGTTGACGAAGACGACAAAGCGAAAGCCGAACTTCTGCTCGTATTCTTCGTTGAGCGTCGCCAGGCGTCGCAGGACATCCGCCGGCGTCGTGTCGCGGTCGTAGCCCTGCTCCTTGAAAGACAGCGCCGACACCTTGTCGCGACGTTCGCCGATGCGCGGATGCGCATTGATGACAGCGATCTGCTCTGCTTCCGAGAGTTGCTTCACGATGGCACGGGCGCGTGCGAGTATCGCGGCACCGCTGGGGAACGGCTCCTCCGCGCGAAGCCGATCCAACAATGGACCCGCGTCCTCGAAGAGGTTCAACTGCCTCGGTAGCTCGAGCACGCAAACGGGGACATCAAGAGGGGGATGTGGTAGCGGCGGTTGGTATCGCTGATCTCGAAGTCCAGCGTCGCGCGCTGGAGGAACGCCGCGGTCCCTTTCTTCTTATAGTAGGCGCCCACGTCGAATGACAGCCGGTACGTCCCCGCGGTCAGAGCTCCGTCGCCCAGTGCCCCGATTCGTCCGTCCGCATCCGTCTCTCGGGTTCCCTGCGATACGGGCTCTTTGCCATCGAGGCGCCACAGCGTCACCGCGACGCCGGCGGCGGGCTCGCCGCGCGTGGTATCGAGGACGTGCGTCGAAATCGTCGGACGGTTAGTGTTGGACATGCTCAAGATCCGCGTGGGAAGCCTGACGTTTACGGCACGGCTGGAAGAGAACGCCGCACCCAAAACGGTGGCCGTGATTCGCAAAATGCTGCCGCTCAAGTCCAAGATAGTCCACTGCCGCTGGAGCGGCGAGTCGACGTGGATTCCCATGGGCGAGCGCAAACTGGGACTCGATTTCGAGAACCATACCAGCCATCCCGCCCCCGGCATGCTCCTCCTGTACCCGGGAGGAATTAGCGAGACCGAACTGCTCTTCCCGTATGGATCCACGATGTTCGCAAGCAAAGTGGGACAGCTGGCAGGAAATCATTTCGCGACGATCACTCAGGGGCAGGAACAACTTCCCGAGATCGGCAGGCTCACGCTGTGGGAGGGAGCGCAGGAGATCGTCATAGAAGAAGTGCGGTGAGCACACTCGTCATTCGCGGAGGCACCGTAGTCCTGCCAACGGGCCAACGACCCGCGGACATCGCGGTCGAGAATGGCGTGATCTCCGCCATCGGCTCTGAGGTCCGTGACCAGGGCGAAATCATCGATGCAACCGGCCTAGTTGTCCTCCCAGGCGTGGTCGACGCACATGTCCATTTCAACGAGCCCGGTCGCGCCGACTGGGAAGGATGGGAAGCCGGCACGCGCGGCGCGGCAGCGGGCGGCGTCACCACGGTGCTCGAGATGCCCCTGAACGCCCACCCGCCGACCACCACGCCAGCAGCCTTCGACGAAAAAGTCGCGGTCGCAAGCCAGAAAGCCCTGGTGGACTTCGGCCTGTGGGGCGGCCTGGTGCCCGAGAACCTCGGCGACCTCGAAGCGCTCCACGACTGTGGCGTCGTCGGCTTCAAAGCCTTCATGAGCGACAGCGGCATCGACGACTTTCAGCGCGTCTCCGATGGCGTGCTGGCGATCGGCCTGAAGACCGCCGCCCGGCTCAACGGGATCGTCGCCGTACACGCCGAAAGTCAGGAGATGCTCGCATCGCACGGCGCGCCGAATCCGCTCGCGTGGTGTGGCGCCCGGCCGGCCGCCGCCGAAGTCGCGGCGATCCGCCGACTGCTCGTCTGCATGCGTGGCGCCGGCAAGGGCGTGCGCGCGCACGTCGTCCACGTCAGCTGCGCCGAGGGGTTGGGGGAGGTGGACGCGGCGCGGAACAAGGGCGTGGCGATCACCGCGGAGACCTGCCCGCACTATCTCACATTTACTGAAGACGACTTCGAGCGCATCGGCCCCCCACTGAAATGCGCGCCGCCGATCCGCGACGCCGCAACCCGCGAGGCGCTGTGGGACGAAGTGCTCGCCGGTCGGGTCGATCTGATCGCCTCAGATCACTCGCCCTGCCCTGCCGCCGACAAGCACAAAGGTGAGCACGACATCTGGCAGGCCTGGGGTGGTGTCGCGGGCATTCAGGCCACGCTTCCTGTCCTGCTCACGGATGGCTTCCACGACCGGGGGCTCTCGTTCGAGCGTATCGCCCACATGACCGCCACCGCGCCCGCACAACTCTTCGGCTTGTACCCGCGCAAGGGCGCGATCGCGGTGGGTGCTGACGCCGACTTCGCGATCGTGGATCCCGAAGCGCGGTGGACCTTCGAGTCGCACGCCCTCCAGACTCGCAGTGGCGTGAGCGCGTATCTCGGCCGCGAATTCACGGGGAAGGTCATACGGACGGTCGTACGAGGGCGCACGGTGTTCGCGGATGGCGAGGTCACCGGAAAACCGGGTTGGGGGCAGCTCCTGAAGCCAAACGATGCGAATTGACGGCGCGCTGCTCGCGCGCCGGCTCGACGAGCTCTACGCGATCGGCGCGGAGCCGGACGGCGGTGCGTATCGCCCGCTGTACGGCGACGCGTGGGCCGCCGCCGGTGAACGCGTCGAACGCTGGATGAAGGACGCCGGTCTCGAAACCCGGCGAGACGCGGTCGGCAATATCTGGGGGCGAGCCGGCGGCGATGGAAAATCGATCGTCACGGGGTCGCATATCGACACCGTACGCCACGGCGGGCGACTCGACGGTGCCCTCGGCATTGTCGCGGGGCTGACCGCTGTGGAGGCGCTCCTCAAAGAGAAAGGCAGACCGCGTCGCACGCTCGAAGTGGTCGCCATCTGTGAGGAGGAAGGCTCGCGCTTCGCGACAAACTTTTGGGGCTCCCGGGCGATCGTCGGCGCTATCGACCAGCCGGATACAGCGATGGCGGCGGCGATGCGCGGGCGTGGCCTCGATCCCGGCAGGATCGCCACGGCCGCGCGCGACGATATCGACACATTCGTCGAGCTGCACATCGAGCAGGGCGCGGTTCTCGAATCCTCTGGAACGCGACTCGCCGTCGTAAGCGCGATCGTGGGCACGGCGCAGCTCGAGGTGACGGTGAGCGGTCAGCCCGACCATGCCGGGACGACGCCGATGGACCTGCGGCGCGACGCGCTCGCGGGGGCAGCCGCGATGGTGCAAGCCATCGAGTCGATCGCGAAATCCCTCGGCAAACCAGCGGTCGCGACCGTCGGCAAGCTCGCCGTCGAACCCGATCAGATCAACGTCGTCCCGGGCATGGTGGTCTTCACGATCGACCTGCGGCATTCCGACCTGGGCGGACGGCGCGCGCTCGAGGAGCGCATTCGCTCGCTCTGCACCACGATCTCCCAGGAGCGGCGACTCGGCATCGCGATTCGTACGCTGCAGGAGAAGCCGCCCGTGGCGATGCACCCCGATGTGCGGGCGCTGCTCGCGCGCGCGGCGAAGGAGTGCGGCGTGCAAGCGACGGAGATGGTGAGCGGGGCCGGGCACGACGCGCAGATTCTGGCGGCGCGGAGCAGAGTGGGAATGCTCTTCGTGCCGAGTATGGGCGGACGCTCGCATTGCCCGGAAGAGGCAACGAGTCCCGAGGATCTGCTGCTCGGGACAACCGTCCTGGCGCGCGCGCTGGAGCTCTTGACGGAGTCTTGACGGCAGGAACGCAACGTCGCGGCAGGAGGCAACTATGAAGCCATTCCTCACCGTCGCGCTGCTCAGCTTGTCACTCTACGTCCCGAACCTCGTCGCCCAAGTCTCAGTCACCGCCGGTCAGCGTGTTCGCGTGACGTCCAGGGAGCGTGGGCTCCTCCGTCAAACTGGCGACGTGCTCGCCGCGAGTGACGAAGCGATGATCGTTCGCGTCAAGCGCGCACGCACGACAGACACTCTCACGCTGCCGCTTGCCAGCGTCGATCGCCTCGAGGTGAGCGCGTTCGGCGGACGAGCGACTGGCCGCGGTGCCGCAATCGGCTTCGGCGTCGGTGCGCTGCTCGGCGGCACGATCGGCTTCGCTCTTGCATCCAGGAACTGTCACAACTGCTACGTACCACCCGCGGATGGCGCGGTCTACGGAGTCATGGCGCTGGGAGCCGTAGGCGCGATCGTCGGCGCGATCGCGGGCTCACGCCGACGCTGGGATCAGTGGGAGGAAGTACGGCCGGCACGGGGGGCAGTCGTGCCCTTGCCGAATGACAGGTTGGGGGTCGGCGTCGCAATCCGGTTCTAGAACCGTCCTCTCAGATAAACCTCGCCAGATCCGGCCCCGCCTTGGCTATGCGCGCCGCAACCTCAGGCCAATCGACCAGCAGCGAGAAATCCGCAAACTCGAACCCCGGGCCCACGGTACACGCGACTAGCGTGTAGGCGCCGATCGTTCGCGCGGCCTGCCATGTCCCCGCCGGAACGACAATCGTGGGTCGCGTCTCGCGGGACACCGGTCCGAGGCGCAAACGGCGCAGACCCCGGTCATCGAAGAGCAGCAGCTCGATCGCATCGCCCTCGTGATAGTGCCAAGTCTCGTCCGACTGGACGCGATGCCAGCGGCTGCACTCGCCCGCCGCGAGCAGGAAGTAGATCGCGGTCAGCGCGGCGCGCTCGGCATTGCGATTGACCACCTGAACGCGCTGATCCGAACGAAACACTTCGACGTAGTGCCCTCCCTCCGGATGCGGACGCATGCCGAGGGTGTTCACCAACTCAGCTGCGCGTGCCTGCATCGGCCAGCTTGACGGGCCCTTGACGCCCGATCGTGAACCTTGGCTGCAGACCAAACTGGAGGATCTTATGCGTTGCAGGGCGCTGCTCATTCCGATCGGACTCGTGTGCTGCATGCAGCCGCTTGCGGCTCAAATGGCCCTCCCCATCGGCCAGCGCGTACGCATCACATCCGCCCAGCACGATATGCAGCGAATGATCGGCCGCGTCGTTTCCACGTCGAACGACAGCGTGACGATCGGCCTGGATCAGGGTGCCAGACGAGACACGGTGGCTCTCGCGCTCTCCGACCTCGATCGTCTGGAGCTGGGACAATATGTCGGACACCGAACCAAGCGCGGCGCGGTGATTGGGTTCGTGACGGGTTCGGTAATCGGGTTCCTGGTTGGGGCGATGACGTATCAGGAGTGCGTGCCACAGGGCTGGTTCGATTGCCTCATGACCCCCCGGAGCGCCGAGGCGCAAGGGGTGCTTGGAGCGTTGGCCGGAGGGGCCGTCGGGATCGGTGTGGGAGGCCTCATCGGCGCCCTCGCGCGCGCCGAAAAGTGGGACGAGATCCCAATTCGACACACGACGGTTTCGGTTCGATCCCTGCCGGCGGGCGGCATGGGCCTGGGACTCACCGTCCATTTCTGATCGCCTCACGTCCGGAGCAGCTCTCGCAACACGTTCTGGCTGACCGCGCGGCGATAGTCGGCGGTGGATCGCACGTCGTCGATCGGTCGGATGTCGTCCGCGACCGCAGCGATAGCGCCATCCACATCCCCTCGCTCGAGTGCCACTTCGGCGCCGCGGGCGCGCAGCGGGACCTCGGCGACCGAGCCGATCGCAATGCGCGCCGGCTTGCGGCTGACCGCCATCACGACCTTCGAAATCGCCTGTGCCGCGCGCGTGCCGACTTTCCGGAATACCACGTCCCGGCCCTGCGGAAAGCGCACCGCCGTGATCAGCTCGTCGGGTTGCAGCGCGGTCTTGTGGTAGCCGGTGAAAAACTGATCGATGGGAATCGAGCGCCGGTCCGTGACGACGACCGCGTCGTACGCGAGCAGTATTGGCAGAGTGTCCCCCGCCGGCGACGCGTTGGCGAGGTTGCCGCCGAGGGTGCCGCGGTTCTGGATCTGCGCGGCGCCGATGGTGCGCGCCGCTGCGACCAGTGCGGGCACGTGCTGGTGCGCCTCGCGCGACCGAATGATTCCCGTGTACGACTCCGCAGCGCCGATTTCGAGCATCCCGTTGTGGCGTCGCACGCCCTTCAGCTCAGCAAGTGACCAAATATCGAGCACGGCCCTCGGCTGGGGCCGAAGCGTGCGCGCCTGGAGCATGACCATGAGATCGGTGCCGCCTGCAAGCGGACGACATCCCGGAGTGGTTCGGTACAACCGCACGGCGTCCTGTAAGTCCTTGGGGCGGAGGAATGTCACTTCGTGCATGACAAAACCGCGTCGATGATCTTCGTGTAACCCGTACAGCGACACAGATTCCCGGCGAGCCCCTCTCGCACGTCGTCCGCAGTCAGTTCTTTTGACTGCTGTACCAAGACGTGGGCCGCGAGCAGCATTCCAGGCGTACAGATGCCGCATTGCGCCGCCCCGTGTTCGATGAAGGCCTGCTGCAGAGCCGTCAGTCGTCCGCCATCCGCCAGTCCCTCGACCGTTGTGACCTCGCGGCCCTCAACCTGGCCGACGGCGATCAGGCAGCTGTCGACGACCTCGCCGTCGATCAGCACGGAGCACGCACCGCACTCCCCTTCACCACAACCCTCTTTGGTGCCGGTGAGGTGGAGGTCCTCTCGCAATACGTCAAGCAAACGGCGTGTACCAGCGGCATCGAGCGAAACCGTTCTTCCGTTTAGCGCGAAGCGCATGCGGCCAATACCTTCTCGGGCGTCGCGGGGATCTCATCCAGCCACACCCCCGTCGCGTCGTGGATCGCGGCGATGATCGCGGGGGCCGGGCCATCCATCGGGAGCTCCCCGATCCCTTTGGCCCCAAATGGCCCTCGCGAGTACGGATTCTCGACCAGGATCGTGCGAATCCGCGGCGCGTCGAGCGCGGTGGGAATCAGGTAGGTGGCGAGCCGGTCGTTCTGGTAGCCCCCGTCCTTCATCTTGATCTCTTCGATCGTCGCCCAGCCGACCGCCTGGAGACAGCCGCCCTCGATCTGCCCCTCCGCCATGACCGGATGGAGCGCCTTACCGCAATCGACGGCGGTGATCAGGTCGCTCACGCGCACCTCGCCGGTCGTCATGTCTACGTCCACGTCCGCGATCGTGCACGCCCAGGCATAGACCGGGTACGCGTCGCCCCGGTAGGTCGTCTCGTCCCAGTGAATCGAGTCGGGCTGGATGTATGACTTCTCGACGCGGAGAGGCGGCTTCTCGGTTCGCAGTCGAGCCTTGATTTCCAACGCTGCTTCCTGGACGAGACGACCGACGATCATCGCAGTCCGCGAGGCGACAGTGGGGCCGGAATCGGGGACCAACGACGTGTCCTGCGGGGCAAGGTCTACCTTGTCCATCCCGACCCCCAATGCATCGGCAGCAAGCTGACAAAAGATGGTCTTCGTCCCCTGGCCGATCTCCGTCGACGCGGTGAGGATGCGGAAGGTCCCGTCCGCCAGCGCTTCAAACGCGATTGTGCCCTGTAGCTTCTTTTCGCCACTCCCCGTGAAACCAGATCCGTGGAAGACCAGCGAGAGACCGCGGCCGCGTCGGACGGTCGGACGGTCGGACGGCCGGACGGCCGGCGCGTTCTTGAGCGCCGCATCCAGAACCAACTCCGAGCCTACGCTCTCCGAGAGCACCTGCCCCGTCGCCGTCGTGTCGCCGAGGCGCAGCATCCATTTGCGCCGGAGATCGACGCTCGATACACCCAGCCGCTCGGCCACGTGCTCCACCATCAACTCCGCGGCGAACAGCGACTGGGGCGCGCCGAAACCGCGGAACGCCCCGTTCGGCGGCGTATTCGTCGCGACCGCCCGCGCCCGGATCCGCACGTTGGGACAGGAATACGCGCCGGCGGCGTGGATCGCCGCGCGCGACAGCACCACGGGTGTCAGCGTGCAGTAGGCCCCGCCATCCAGCACGATCTCGATGTCCTGAAAGACCAGTGTTCCATCCTTTTTGACGCCCGTGCGGTGTCGGATGACTCCTGGATGACGCTTGGTGGTCGCCACCAGGTCCTCATGGCGGTCGTAGATCAGTCGGACTGGCCGCCCCGCCTTGCGGGCGAGCAGCGCGGCATGGACCGCCACGATCGAGGGGTACTCCTCCTTGCCACCAAACCCGCCGCCCGTCTCCGCCTGGACCACCACGGCTTGCTGATCGCTGAGCTTCAGCGCTCGCTTCAGGGCGCGATGGACGTAGTAGGGGCACTGCAGCGAGCCGATGACCCTGATCGTGTCGTCTGCTTCAGGGAACGCGATTGCGCCTTGCGGCTCGATATACAACTGCTCCTGCAATCCAACGCGAAACTCACGCTCCACGACGAGATCCGCCTCCCGCTGCGCGGACGCCACATCCCCCTTCGCTATGTCGACCGTGCTGAAGACTTCGGTGGCGCTCCCGATGTCGGAGACCGCGGTGGCGAGCTCGTACTCGATGTGGATATGACTGGCCGCCTCCTCCAGCGTGGCCCGGTCAGGCGCGGCCAGCAGGAGGATCGGCTCTTCCTTGTGCCTGATCTCGCCCCCGTTCGGGGCCAGAACCGGCTGGTCATCCCGGATCAGCTGGACGACGTTGTCCCCCGGGATGTCGTCCGCGCTCACCACGACGACGCGCGACCAGTCGAAGGCGGGGTCCAACATGATTGAGCGGATCGCACCGCGCGCGATCGTGGACCGGATGGTCCGGCCGTACCAGGCCCCCGGCACGGCGATGTCGTCGGTGTAGCGCGCGCGCCCCGACACCTTGTCGGCACCCTCGCGACGGGGAACGGAGCGGCCGACGGCCGTGGGGGGAGCGGAACACATGTGCGGTAATATTGCCACAGAATGCGCCGCACCGGGCGGGCGACCGGCACCCGCCCGTGCCGCAAAAACGGCGTCGTCCACCCGGGGCTCGACATCACCCGGATGGCATGAGGGTTGCAAATGCAAAACCGGCAGAAGCAGGATGCCGATGTCGGGGGGAAAAAGCCGGCAAAGGCGGAGCCAGGTAAACACTGGCACCGCGCCGGCTGCCGCAGCGGCCGTGCACGGCCGCTGCGGACCCTCCTCACCAGCGGAGAGGGCATAAGGGGCGGCTGGGAACCGCCGCGCGTCATCGCGCAGCATCCCGGCTCGCCCCGCTTCTTTCCCGGGCACTTGGCCGCAGCCGGAGCGCTACATTGCCGATCATGACCACCGCTCGAACGAGGTCGGGCGCCGGATTCGAACTGCACGCGCCGTTGGAGCCGGGGTTTGCGGAGATCCTGACGACCGAGGCCCGGCGCTTCCTCACCACGCTCGCGCGGGCGTGCGAGCCGCGCCGCCAGGAGCTGCTCGCGCGCCGCGTGGAGCGACAGCGGCGTCTCGACGCCGGCGAGCGCCCCGACTTCCTGTCCGAGACGCGCTCTGTGCGCGAGACAGCGTGGACAGTCGCGCCGATCCCCGCCGACCTGCTGGACCGCCGGGTCGAGATTACGGGCCCCGTGGACCGCAAGATGATCATCAACGCGCTCAACTCGGGCGCGCGGGTCTACATGGCGGACTTCGAAGACTCGAACGCTCCCACCTGGCGCAACAATCTCGAGGGGCAGCTGAACCTGCGGGACGCGGTGCGAGGCACCATCGAGTACACCAGCCCTGAGGGAAAGCGCTACACGCTCGCGCCGCGCACGGCCACGCTGATGGTGCGGCCGCGCGGTTGGCATCTCGACGAGAAGCACGTGACCGTCGACGGACGCCCGATCTCCGCGTCCCTCTTCGATTTCGGGCTCTTCTTCTTTCACAACGCCTCGGCGCTGATCGCGAAGGGCACGGGACCCTACTTCTACCTGCCCAAGCTCGAGAGCCACCTCGAGGCGCGCCTCTGGAATGGCGTCTTCAACCTCGCGCAGGACGAGCTCGGCATCCCTCGCGGCACGATCCGCGCTACGGTCCTGATCGAGACGATTCTCGCCGCGTTCGAGATGGACGAGATTCTGTACGAGCTGAAGGACCACTCCGCCGGCCTCAACTGCGGGCGCTGGGACTACATTTTCAGCTTCATCAAGAAGTTCAGGCAGCACCCAGATTGCGTCCTCCCCGACCGCGCCCGCGTGACGATGGACCGTCACTTCCTCAAGTCCTATGTGGATCTCCTGATACAGACCTGTCACCGCCGGCGCGCACACGCGATGGGCGGGATGGCGGCCCAGATCCCCATCAAGCACGACCCGGCGGCGAACGAGGCGGCACTCGAGAAGGTCCGGCAGGACAAGCTGCGCGAGGTCCGGGCCGGGCACGACGGCACGTGGGTGGCGCACCCCGGGCTCGTGCCGGTCGCGGCCCAGGTCTTCGATGCCGCGATGCCGGGTCCGAATCAACTCCAGATCGCGCGGGACGACGTGCGCGTCACGGCACCGGACTTGCTGGCTGTACCAGAAGGCGAGATCACCGAGGCCGGCCTGCGAACCAACCTGGACGTGGGGATCCAGTACGTCGAGTCGTGGCTGCGCGGGGTCGGCTGCGTGCCGATCTACAACCTGATGGAAGACGCGGCCACCGCCGAGATCTCGCGGTCGCAGGTGTGGCAATGGGTGCGCCACGGCGCGCGGCTCTTGGACGGCCGGACGGTGACGGGCTCGCTCGTCGAATCGATCATCGCGGAAGAGTTGGAAACGAAGAATCTGAAGGGCGGCAAGTTCGATCAGGCCGCGCGTCTCTTCCATCAGCTCATGACGGGTTCGGAATTCCCGGAATTTCTCACCTTGGTGACGTATGAACATCTCGAATAAAGGTCAGAAGCGGAACGGCGGGAGTAAGCGAGAATTCGTCGAGGAGCTCGATCTCCGGTGGCACAACGACCGGCGCTGGCAGGGGATCACGCGCAGCTACACCCCGGAAGACGTGTACCGGCTCCGCGGCACGCTCCCGATCGAGTACACGCTCGCGAGTCATGGTGCGGCGCGCCTGTGGAAACTGCTGCGCGAAGAGCCCTACGTCGCCGTGCTGTCGGCCGTCACGGGAAACCAGGCGGTGCAGGAAGTCCGCGCCGGGCTCAAGGCGATCTACATCAGCGGCTGGCAAGTCGCGGCGGACGCCAACTGCGCGCTGACGATGTACCCCGACCAGAGCCTGTACCCCTCCGACAGCGTACCGAACCTGATCTGCCGGATTCAGAATGCGCTGCGGCGCGCCGACGAAATCCATCACATGAACGGCGACCATTCCATCGACTGGCACGTACCGCTGGTCGCCGATGCCGAGGCGGGGTTCGGCGGCGTGCTCAACGCCTATGAGCTGATGAAGCTGATGATCGCCGCCGGCGCCGCCGGCGTGCACTTCGAGGATCAGCTGTCGTCGGTGAAGAAATGCGGCCATCTGGGCGGCAAGGTGCTCGTCCCCACGAGTGAGTTCATCGCCAAGTTGATCGCCGCGCGCCTCGCCGCGGACGTGTGCGGCGTGGACACGATGCTCATCGCCCGCACCGATGCGAATAGCGCCGGATTGCTGACGAGCGATATCGACGAGTACGACCGCCGCTGGTGCACCGGTGAGCACTCGCCGGAAGGCTTCTTGGTGATTCGAGACGGCGTGGAAGCCGCGATCGCGCGCGCCCGCGCGTACGCGCCCTATGCCGATATGCTCTGGTTCGAGACGGCGAAGCCGGATCTCGCCGAGGCGCGGCAGTTCGCCGAGGCGATTCACAAAGAGTATCCCGGCAAACTGCTCGCCTACAATTGCTCGCCGTCGTTCAACTGGAAGCGCCACCTCAGCGACACGCAGCTCGCGGGATTTCAGCGAGAGCTGGGCGCCATGGGCTACAAATTCCAGTTCGTCACCCTGTCCGGCTTCCACGCGCTGAATCACAGCATGTTTACGCTGGCGCAGGACTACAAGGAGCGCGGGATGGCGGCGTATGCCGACCTGCAATCGCGGGAGGTCGCGGCGGAGGCGGGCGGCTACGAGGCCGTGAAGCATCAGGAGTTCGTTGGTGTGGGCTACTTCGACGAAATCACACAAATCGTCCACGGCGGCCGCAGCTCGACCGTCGCGCTGGAGGGGTCGACCGAGAAGGCTCAGTTCGTGAGTTGACAACCCCTTAGCCGCGCCTAGGCTAAGGGGATGAAAACCCTTCGTAACTACATCGGCGGCGAGTGGGTCAGTCCGACCGCCGCCGATTATCTGGACCTTACCAACCCCGCTACCGGCGAGCAGCTCGGCAAGGTGCCGCTCTCCGGCGCACGGGACGTGGATGCCGCGGTCGCAGCAGCCCAGGCCGCGTTCCTCAAGTGGCGCCAAGTGCCGCCCGTGGTGCGCGCGCGCTACCTCTTCAAACTGAAGTACCTGATGGAAGAGCACTTCGATGAGATCGCGACGACGGTCACGCGCGAGCATGGGAAGACGCTCGATGAGGCGCGAGGGTCGGTGCGCCGCGGCATCGAGAACGTCGAGCACGCCTGCGGGATTCCGGCCTTGATGATGGGCAAGACGCTCGAGGACGTCGCCAGCGGCATCGACTGCGAGTACGTGCGACAGCCGCTGGGCGTCTTTGCCGCCGTCACGCCATTCAACTTCCCGGCGATGGTGCCCTGCTGGTTCTGGCCCTACGCCATCGCCACGGGGAACACGTTCATTCTCAAGCCCAGTGAGCAGGTCCCGTTCTCATCCACCCGCATCCTCGAGCTGACGCAGGAAGCCGGCCTCCCCGCCGGCGTCCTGAACATGGTGCACGGCGCCAAAGAGGTTGTGAACGCGCTGCTCGCCCATCCCGGCATCGCCGGCATCTCGTTCGTCGGTTCGTCACCGGTCGCCAAATACGTCTATCAAGAAGGGGCGAAGCACGGCAAGCGCGTGCAGGCGCTCGGCGGCGCCAAGAATCACGTCATCGTCATGCCTGACGCCGACATGGACCGCGCCGTCGCCAACATCAGCGAGTCCCTGTTCGGCTGCGCCGGCCAGCGCTGCCTGGCAGGCAGCGTCGTCGTCGCCGCCGGGAAAGCATACGAGCCGTTCCGCGAGAAACTCCTGAGCGCCGCGAAGGATCTGCGCCTCGGCTACGGGCTCGAGCCCGACGTCAGCATGGGTCCCGTCATCTCGGCAAAGCACAAGGAGAAAGTGCTCTCGTACGTCGAGGCGGGGCGCAAAGAAGGCGCGACGCTGCTGCTCGACGGGCGCGCGAGCAAGGTCGAGAAACATCCACGCGGCCACTTTGTCGGGCCGACCGTCTTCGATGGCGTCCAGCCCGACATGACGATCGGGAAGGAAGAGATCTTCGGCCCGGTGGCCTCCGTGACGCATGTGAGCAACCTGGACGAGGGGATCGAGATGGTGCAGCGGTCCGGGTTCGCCAACGCGACGTCGATCTTCACGCAGAGCGGCAAGGCCGCGCGCGAGTTTCGTTATCGGGTCGGGGTCAGTATGATCGGCGTGAACATCGGGGTGGCCGCGCCGATGGCGTTTTTCCCGTTTGGTGGCACCAAGGGTTCGTTCTTTGGGGATCTCAAGGCTCACGGGCAAGACTCGATTGAGTTCTATACCGACAAGAAAGTCGTGATCTCGAGGTGGTGATGCGAAAAGTCGTCGGCGGCCTCATCCAGATGTCGAATCCCATCAACGATCCCAACGCGCCCGTCGCTAAGATCAGTGACGCGATGCTGGAGAAGCACCTTCCTTATATAGAGGAAGCAGGCAAGAAGGGCGTGCAAATCCTCTGCCTGCAGGAAGTCTTCAACGGCCCCTACTTCTGCCCCAGTCAGGACGCCAAGTGGTGCGACATCGCCGAGCCGATCCCCGGTCCAACGATCGAGCGGATGCAGAAGCTCGCGAAGAAGCACGAGATGGTGATGATCGTGCCGATCTACGAGCGCGAGATGGCGGGCGTCTATTACAACACCGCGGCCGTGATCGACGCCGACGGCAATTATCTCGGCAAGTACCGCAAGAACCACATCCCGCATACCGCCGGCTTCTGGGAGAAGTTCTTCTTCAAGCCCGGCAACCTCGGCTATCCGGTCTTCAAGACTCGCTACGCGACGATTGGCGTCTACATCTGCTATGACCGCCACTTCCCCGAAGGCGCTCGACTCCTCGGCCTGCACGGTGCGGAAATCGTGTTCAATCCGTCGGCGACGGTGAAAGGATTGTCACAGTATCTCTGGAAGCTGGAGCAGCCCGCGCACGCCGTCGCCAACGGCTACTTCATGGGCTGTATCAATCGGGTCGGCGTCGAGGCGCCGTGGAACGTCGGCCAGTTCTACGGCTCGAGCTACTTCGTGGATCCGCGCGGCAACTTCCTGGCGCAAGGCAGCGAGGACAAGGACGAGCTCGTCGTCGCCGAGATGGACCTCGACATGATCGAGGAGGTGCGCCGGACGTGGCAGTTCTTCCGCGACCGCCGGCCCGAGACGTACGACGACATGATCAGGCAGCTGCCCTGAATGCTGATTCTGCTGCGCGCGCTGGTCTATGCGACGCTGTTCATCGCGTTCTTCCTCGTTGTGCTGCCGCAACGCATTCTCGGGGTAAGCGGATACCGCTGGGGCGGTTCGCCTGCTGGCGTTGAGCTCGCCGGCACCATCCTTGTGATCCTGGGATTCGCGCTGGTTGGGTGGTGCCTCTTCACGTTCGCATTCGTCGGGAAGGGAACGGCCGCGCCGTTTGATCCACCGCGCAGGCTCGTGGTTGCTGGCCCGTACCGGTTCGTGCGAAATCCGATATACATCGGTGCCGTCGTGACAATGCTGGGTGCTGCGATGGTGTTGTGGTCTGGCTGGCTGGTCCTCTACGCGTTTGTGGTCCTCATCGTTACGCATCTGCTCGTGATCCTCTACGAGGAGCCTCACCTGCGTCGCGTGTTCGGCCAGCCCTACGAGGATTATCTGCGCACCGTGCACCGCTGGATTCCAACATGGCGCTCCTGATCCACGGCGGGCGCATCATTACGCCCACAGAAGACTTCACAGGCGACATCTACGCCGAAAACGAGACGATCTCGCGGATCGAGCCGCACATCGATCCAAAGCTGGTGGCGCCGGGAGCAGCAGTCGTCGACGCGCGCGGGAAGTACGTCTTCCCAGGCTTCATCGACCCGCACGTGCACATCTACCTGCCGTTCATGGGCACCTACGCGGCCGACGATTACGAGTCGGCGAGCAAGGCGGCCCTGGTCGGGGGCACGACGACCTTGATCGAGATGATCTGCCCCGGTGCGGCGGACGAGCCGGTGGCGGCATTCGAGCTGTGGAAATCGAAAGCCGCGAGTCTCGCGGCGGTCGATTACACGTTCCACATGTCGGTCGTGCGGTTCGAGGAGCACATTCGCGACCAGTTTCGCGAGATCGTGAAGGCTGGGGTCGCGTCCTTCAAAGTCTTTCTCGCCTACAAGGGCGCCCTGAATCTCTCCGACGAACACCTGTTCGCCGCCATGAAGCTCGCGAAAGAGCTGGGCGTCATCGTGACCGCGCACTGCGAGAACGCCGACGCGATCGATGCCCTCCAGAAATCACTGCTCGCCGCCGGGAAGACCGGCCCCGAGTGGCACGGGCCGTCGCGCCCGCCCATCGTCGAGGCCGACGGCGTCCATCATCTCTGTACGTTCGCCGAGCTGCTGGGCACCCACGTCTACATCGTCCACACCTCGTGCGCGGCGGCGCTCGGCCAGGCGCTCGCGGCCCGGCAGCGGGGCGTCAATGTCTGGGTCGAGTCGGTGATCCCGCATTTCGTGCTGGACGAGACCTACGTCGAGCGCGGGAAGTTCGAAGGCGCCAAGTACGTGATGTCGCCACCGCTCCGGGCGAAGGCGAACCAGGACGTGCTGTGGAACGCGGTCAAGACGCGGCAGATCAGCACGATCGCCACCGATCATGCTCCCTTCCGGTTTGCCGATCAGAAGAAAATGGGGACGGACGCGTTCACGAAGATCCCCAACGGCATCCCGTCCGTGCAGGAACGGGTTGACCTGGTCCACACCTGCGGCATCGCCGCGGGCCGGCTGGGGCTCCAGGCGATGGTGGATGCCTGTTCGACACAGGCCGCGCACCTCTTCGGGCTCTATCCCAAAAAGGGCGCCATCCAGCTCGGCAGCGATGCGGACCTTGTCGTGTATGACCCGAGCTATCGCGGCACGTTTTCGCAGGAATGCAGTTACTCGAACGTCGATTACAACGCATATGAGGGGTGGGAGAGACGCGGGCGGGCCTCGGTCGTTACGGTGAGAGGTCAAGTGCAGGCCCGGGATGGGGAATTCGTTGGCACAATTGGTCGCGGTGTTTTCCTGAAGAGAGAGCCGACACACTGAATGGTGTCGGGTGCCTGGTGTCTGGTGTCAGACACCACACACCAGGCACCAGACACCTATTGGAGAATGACATTGGATTCTCAAACCGTACGCCAGAAGCACAAAGAGTTCCTCTTCCCCTGCGTCGCCAATTACTACGCCGAGCCCGTCGTCATCACCGAGGCGCACGGCTCGACCGTGAAGGATCTCGACGGGCGCGAGTACCTCGACTTCTTCGGCGGCATTTTGACCGCGGGGATCGGGCATTCCCATCCGGAATTCGTGAAGCGGATTCAGGATCAGGTCGCGCGGCTGGTGCATACGTCCAGCGTCTACCCGACGGTGGAACAAGTGACCGTCGCCGAGCGGCTCACCCAAATCACCCCGGGGAAGCTCAAGAAGAGCTTCTTCACGACGAGCGGCACGGAAGCGGACGAGACCGCGATCATGCTGGCGAAGATCTACACGGGCCAGCAGGAAATCATCGCGCTGCGCCACAGTTACGCGGGACGCAGCCAGGGCGCGATCGCAATCACGGGCCAACAGCCGTGGCGCGTGTTGCCGACCCAGATCGCAGGCGTCAAGCACGCCCTGTCGCCGTACTGCTACCGCTGCCCGCTGGGGCTCGAGTATCCCGACTGCGGGATCCGCTGCGCGCAGGACATTGAAGACTTGATCCGGACGACCACGACGGGCCGCCCCGCCGCGTTCATGGCCGAGCCGATCCAGGGCGCGGGCGGATTCATCACCCCACCCAAGGAGTATTTCGAGATCGCCGTCGGCATCATTCGCAAGTACGGCGCCGTCTTCATCTGCGACGAAGTGCAGACCGGGTGGGGGCGCACCGGAGACAAATGGTGCGGCATCGAACACTGGGGCGTCGAGCCGGACATCATGACGTTCGCGAAATCGATCGCGAACGGTTTTCCGGTCGGCGCCACGATCGCGACGGAACAAGTCGCGAACGCGTTTACGGGTCTCTCGCTCTCGACGTTCGGCGGCAATCCCATCTCCATGGCCGCGGTTGACGTGACGCTGGAGGTCATGCAACGCGAGAACACCCCGAAACGCTCCGCCGAGCGGGGCAAACAGCTGCGCGACGCCCTCGAGGAGTTCAAGCAGCGCTTCGCGTTTATCGGGGATGTGCGAGGGATGGGGCTGATGCAGGGCATCGAATTCGTCGAAGACCGCAAGACCAAGGAGCCGTCGCCCAAGAAAACGACGGCGTTCCTGGAAGCGGCCAAGCGACAAGGGCTGCTCCTCGGCAAGGGCGGTCTGTACGGCAACGTGATCCGCATCGCGCCCTCGCTGCTGATCAGCAAGGCCGAGATCGACGATGGCTGCAAGCGGATGGAGCGCGCTCTCGCCGAGGCTCAATGACGCTCGCGAATGAGGACCTCCTTCCGGTGGCGCCGGACCGGCGCACCTGGAACTGGTGGCACATCGCGTCGCTCTGGATCGGGATGGCGATCTGCATTCCCACGTACACGCTTGCCTCCGGTTTGATGGCCTCGGGCTGGACGTGGCAGGCAGCGGTCGGCGCGGTCATCCTCGGCAACGTGGTCGTCCTGATACCGATCGCGCTCAACTCGCACGCCGGCACGCGCTACGGGATCCCCTTCCCTGTCCTGGCGCGTGCCTCGTTCGGCGTGTTAGGCGCGAACCTTCCGGCGCTGCTGCGGAGCCTCGTCGCGTGCGGCTGGTTCGGCATTCAAACGTGGATCGGCGGCTGGGCGATCTACAAGCTCATCGAGGCCATGTGGCCCGGCATCGCGACGCTGCCGCACCTGCTACCCGCGTTCGTGGGTCTCAACACCGGCGAGTTTCTCTGCTTCATGTTGTTCTGGGCGATGAACGTCTGGATCGTCTTGCGGGGAATGGATTCGATCAAGTTTCTGGAGACCTGGGGATCTCCTTTTCTACTCGCCGTCGGTGCTGCCCTGCTGATTTGGGCCTGGGTGCGAGCAGGTGGACTGGGACCCATGCTGCAGAATCCACCGGCCGTCGGGCCGTCCGGCCGTCCGGCCGTCGGGAGCGTGTTTGGTGCTGGCCTGACTTCCGCCGTCGCCTTCTGGGGGACGATGGCGCTTTCGATCCCCGATTTCTCGCGCTATGCCCGCTCCCAGCGCGATCAGCTTGTGGGCCAGGCCGTGGGGCTGCCGGCCACGATGGCGCTATTCGCGTTCATCGGCGCCGCAGTCACCAACGCAACCGTCGTGATCTTCGGGACCCGGATCGCCGATCCGGTGGCGCTGCTGGCGCGCATCGGCGGACCGCTGATGATCATGCTCTCGATGGCGGGGCTCATCATCGCGACGCTCACGACGAACATCGCCGCCAACA
>WNGI01001297.1_pt1 | contig 22311 bp, 18 predicted proteins | sample 5400621 | NCBI WGS metagenome assembly WNGI01 (sample SAMN13153374, study PRJNA577476) | soil metagenome | isolation source: 20 cm soil or saprolite under Garry oak tree replicate 1 | place: USA:California | collected 2016-06-15
ATCTGGCGCCGGATGGTCTCGCGAGCAGGTGCGGCGCTCGCCTATCCGCTCACTGGCCTCCATGATTCAATGTGCGGCTTTTTTGCCATTAGCCGTTCCCGGTTGCTGGAATTGGCACCGGAAACGAGCGGTTTCAAAATTGTTTTCGAGACAATGGTGCGCGCCGGTGGCGCATTGCGCGTCCGCGAAATCCCGATCACTTTCCGCGAACGCATACGGGGAAGATCGAAAATGTCGCTTGGCATCGCGCTACGATTTTTTTTCCGCTGGGTGCGGGCTATGTTCCACCATCTTGTATGTGGCCTGTATCGTCGTGAGCGGCTGCAAGATCGACCATCAGTAATGTGTCGATAGCTTCGCGCCAACGCCGATATTCGGAGGTCGTTACAACCAGAGACCCCACGAAAGCAGCGCGGATGCATCACGCCAAACGCGACTCGAGCTGTCGCCAAGAACAACGACGATTACGTCTTTGCCGGGACGCGTACCACTCGCGATCAAACATTTGCCCGCGGCGTCGGTGTAACCGGTCTTCATTCCGTTGCAGTAGGGGAACCGCCTGAGAAGCTTGTTCGTGTTCTCAAGTTCGCGCGTGCGGCCATTCGCATAGCGGAAAACAAGCTGCGGAAGACAAACGATCGATCGGATTGTCGGGTTTGCGTAGGCAGCGCGCGCTATGAGTGAGAGGTCGCGCGCACTTGAGTACTGCCCCGGAACTGGCAAGCCATTTGGGTTCACAAAGTGCGAATGCACAGCTCCAAGTTGCTGGGCGCGCCTGTTCATAATCTCGGCAAATGCCTCTAAACTGCCAGCGTTTTCCCGCGCCAGACATCGGGCCACATCATTGGGACTTTTCACCAGCAAAGCCCGCAGGAGATCGATCCGCTGATACGTGTCGCCCGCTTTGATGTTCAACTTCACCGGCTCAGCCATCGTATCTACCGGTTGCACTGTGACCGGCCGGTCCAGAAAACCGCTCTCCGCCACGATGAGAGCTGTCAGCAATTTTTGCGTGCTCGCCGCCGGTCGGATTTGGTCCGCGTTTTTTTCGTACAATGTTTTGCCCGTGTTTGCGTCGACCACGATCACGGAAGCCGCGCTGGTTTTCGGTATACCTTTGGGAGTGTACTCGGTCGGCGCGGGAAGTGTTTCTTCGGTTTCTTTAGCCTTTGCACGTTTCCGGTGTGATTGAGCATGAGTCGATTTCGACGACTTCGTCTTGCGAGCGGGAGTAGGCTCAACATCGGCATCATCTGTGTCCCTGGCTGTGACCGCCTTCGCTTTTCGAACCGGCCCGGAGACCCCGCTCGGCCGCACGGCCTCCGAGTCGACACCCTCCTGCGCCCAAGCGCCGAGTGCCGAAACGAGGACAAATGCGCAAAGGAACCAAATTCGCTTACGCCACATCATGGACGGGAAATTAGCGACAAAACTTTTACCCACGCAAGCGTTACGGGTGATTTTTAAACTGACGCAGTAATCCAATTTGAACGTAGCCGCATGTTCCCTCCTCTGTCATGCTGAGCAAAGCGAAGGATCTCTCGAGGGTTGTCGCGTCATGCAGGGTAATCTGTGTAACCGTGCTCCTATGTCATGTTCCTCGCTTCGCTCGGAATGACATAGCTACGATTTCTTGCTGCGCTCGATTAGTTCGATCTCGTACCCTTCCGGTGCATCGATGAAGGCAATTTTGCCGATACCGCTTGCATGCGGCCCATCCGATAATGGATAACCTTTCGCCGCGGCGTGCTTCGCGAACTTGTCCAAGTCGTCCACTTCAAAAGCGAGATGCGTAAGGTCCGGGCCAACCGTTACCGGCCCGCTCTCGTCAAATTTGCAAATCTCAATTTCCTCTTCGCTGCCGGGCGCCCTTAAAAATACGAGTTGCGACCCGCGACCGGAGGTTTGTCGTCGAAGCTCTTCGAGGCCGAGGACATCCTTGTAGAAAGAAACCGTTTTCTTAACCATGGCCTATCTTATTGGTTTCGAGAGATGGATTCAAACTGCCGCGTTCGTTAAGTGGGATTAGCGGCACGAGACAGCTCGCTCAAATTTCATTGATCTCCCGCTACTCGCGATCTGGACAAAGCCGCTAAAACGGCTTCATTCGCCTGCGCGGCGAGCACCAGGCTGAAGCGGGTGTTAACCGAGAGTTGGCGGACTCGCTTTCTTTTTCTGCCATCTCGAGCGCAGTCGAAACTTCTCTTGCTGTATCCAGAGATTTCTCGACTTCGCCTCCGGCTTCGCTCGGAATGACAGCGAGACACTTATGAAGAAAATAGCAATTCTTTTTGGCCAGGAACACAGTTTTCCGCCGGCGTTCGTCGAGCGGGTGAATCAAAAGACCGGCGGCAAAGATATCGTCGCGGAGTTTGTCAGGATCGACAAAGTGATTCAGGGCGACCCGTGCGGTTACGACGTGGTGATAGATCGTATTTCGCAGGATGTTCCGTTTTATCGAGCGTGGCTCAAGAATGCAGCACTCACTGGGACAGCTGTCGTAAACAATCCGTTTTGGTGGAGCGCGGACGAAAAATTTTTCAACAACGCGCTCGCAACAAAAATCGGAGTGGCAGTTCCTCGCACCGTGTTGCTGCCGTCGAACCAGCCGCCGCCGGACACAAACGATAAATCATTTCGCAATCTGGGTTACCCGCTCGATTGGGAAGGGATTTTCGGTTATGTTGGCTGGCCGGCATTTTTTAAACCGTTCGCAGGCGGCGGTTGGAAGAATGTCTATCGATTGCATAACCCGGAGGAATTTTATCGCGCCTACAGCGAGACGGGCCAGCTCGTGATGATGTTGCAGGAGGAAGTGAAATTCGACATGTACTTCCGCTGCTATTCGATTGATCAGCGCCACGTCCGGATCATGCCCTATGAACCGCGACATCCGTTTCATTTGCGTTACCAAACCGAATGGAATGCGCCACATGAGATTCTCCAGAAAGTGGAAGAAGGTGTGCTGAGGTTGAATGAGTATCTCGGTTATGATTTGAACACAGTCGAATTTGCCATTCGGGACGGCGTGCCGGTTGCGATCGACTTTTGCAATCCTGCGCCCGATTGCGAAGCGGCGTGGATCGGTCAGGGAAATTTCGAATGGGTTGTCGACGCAATTTCGGAAATGGCAATCCGTAAAGCGCGCGAGCACGTCCCTGGCCGCGACAATTTGAGCTGGGGCAAATTCCTGCAAGCCGCAGTGATGAAGCGCGACCTTGCGTAATCGAAAATGACGAATGCCGAATGTCTAATGACGAAGCTAGAACGCGCGCGCACTGATCTTTTCGCCATTCGCTCATTTGAGCTTCTTTCGTCATTCGTCATTGGGATGACAGCGCCACATTCTTGAGGGACATTCCCCGCTCGGCATGAGCGCGAAGGAACACACATTCACTCTCGGTATCGAAGAGGAATTTGCCATTATCGATCCGGAGACCCGTGAGCTGCGGTCGCACATCCAAGAGATCCTCGAGTATGGGAAGGTCATCCTTAAAGAGCAGATCAAGCCGGAGATGCACCAATCGGTTGTTGAGCTGGGCACCGAAATTTGCCAGTCGATTGTCGATGCCCGTGCCCACGTGATCGAGCTGCGCAGCAGGCTCGCGGAACTCGCCGCCGGCAGCGGATTAAAGATTGCCTCCGTCGGCACGCATCCATTTTCGCACTGGCGCGATCAACTAATTACTCAAGGCGAGCGTTATCGCGAAATCGTCAAAGACATGCAGCAACTGGCGCGCGCGAACCTGATTTTCGGATTGCACGTTCATGTCGGCATTCCAGATCGCGATGTCGCCATCCACGTGATGAATCAGGCGCGCTATTTCCTGCCGCACATTTACGCGCTTTCGGTCAACTCGCCGTTTTGGGTCGGCCAGGACACTGGCTTGAAAGGCTATCGACTAAAAGTGTTCGAGCGTTTTCCCCGCACCGGAATTCCAGACGCGTTCGAAAGCCTTTCGGAGTACGAAGATTATTGCAAGCTGCTGGTCAAGACCGGCTGCGTGGACAACGCGAAAAAAATCTGGTGGGACATCCGACTGCACCCGTTTTTCGACACACTGGAGATGCGCGTGTGCGACGCGCAATCACGGGTGGACGACACACTGGCAATTGCAGCCTTGATTCAGGCCGTGATTGCAAAACTGCACAAACTCCAATGGCAAAACATGAGCTTCCGCATTTATCGACGACGTTTGATCGATGAAAACCGCTGGCGCGCGTCACGCTACGGCATCGACGGCAAACTAATCGATTTCGGCAAGGAAACCGAAGTACAAACGCGCAGCTTGTTAAACGAGCTGCTTGAGTTCGTCTCGACCGAGGTAAATGAGCTCGGCACCCAGAATGAGATGGCGCACATCGAGCGGATCATGCGCGAAGGCACTGGCGCGGACCGACAACTGGCCGTCTGGGAACACGCACAGGATATGAAAGCGGTGGTCGACCACATCGTCGCAGAAACGTACGAAGGGCTAAACATGTCGCATCGGGCCGCGATGGCCGGTTAATTCTTTGTTCGCTCGGATCAGAGAAACATAGACCGCGCGCGGCTGCTTCCTATCTGTTTCGTCAGATTTTGAGGATTATGCACTTGACAAAAGCAGACAATGGCTTGTAGCGCCGATTACATGCAGCGGAAAGATTGCTCGCCGATGCGAAACCCATCTTCACTCTCGTAGCCTATCGGCGCATTGCGAAGTTCCCGGATAACCAGCCCAAGAGCACCGATAATTCCTATGAAGATCGAGAGCACAAGCGCGATCCTCACGGCAGGGACTAGAATTACCAGAACTAATTTGCAATCGACACCAACACCGAAATTCCGAAAGCTAAGTGAATAGCGATTCGGAGCGTGAGTTTGGGCAGGCAGGGCCGGCTTGATTACGTCAATTTCGGCACCTATATTCCCCGCATTTAAGCCGCTGCCCAAAGTTCACGATTGCACCCTACTTCTCCCCCGTAATGGGCGCGCACCGTACCTTGTCGGATGCGTGGCAGAAATTGCCATTGGTTTGGTGAGATGTTTATGCGCGCGCTAGGGACACACACGCTCAATTAAGAGCCCATCTACGAATTGAAAGATGCGTTGCCTGGCGGGCGTTTGAGGCCCAGGGCTTGTGCCTGTCAGGCAGCTTAACCTTTCCGCCGCTTCTTTCGCCAGACTCGCTTTTGTGCCTTTTTTCCGCTTGGCGGCGGCGGGACACGCATTGCGCGGCGCATCGCCTCGTCGAATTTGATCGGCTTCTCTGGTTTCAAAAATTTCGGCTCCGGCATATCTACGGAAAGTAGTCTGATTCTCGAAGCTTGGCTAAAGGCGTGACGAGCTGACTTTCGGTTTTTCTTTCGGTTCAATCTTCAGTATCCTCGCGGCCAAAGACCAGAGTAACAACGAGACCCAGGACGCTGACAGCCACCACCATTCCCAGCACGGCTGGAACGCCAAATTTACCTTTTAAGATTGGAAGTACAAAGACGCCGAAAGTCGCACCGATTTTGGCCACACTAGCGGCGAAGCCACTAGCAGTTGCTCGCAGTTGCGTTGGGAACAGGATCGGCGCCAACGTAAACGTCGTGGAATTAGGGCCGGCGTTCATTAACAAGTTGAACAGGATGAATCCGGTGAACACCAGTGGAATGTGCAAGCTGGAATTTGATAGGCGGACAGCGATCATGAGCAGCAACATAGCGCAAGCCATGCTAGCGAAACCAATGGCCTGCATCCGGATGCGTCCGAACTTTGGCACCGCCCAGATTCCAAGAAGGAAGCCGAAGAGCAGGAACAAATCGATTGCACCGCTTCCCCTGTGGCAGCCAGGTCGTGAGTGATGGCGCCAGCTGTCAGACCGGAAGTATCGATAGCGCTCAAGATAATTGGAGTGAAGAGTCCCACGCCATAGGTGGCGATATCCATCAAAAACCACGGGGCCGCCACAAGCACCGTACGAGCTCGATAGGCGCGCGAGAAAAGAATCGCGATCCCTGGCGATGTTGCCGACGCGACCGAAGTTGCCAGGCTCTGGTTCCCAGCGTTGCCGGTAAGTTGCAACACTACCTGGCGTTGCTCAGGCATGAGTCGAATGAACGATTCGGTAGCCTCGGCAAATCTGCCTCGAGACATCAACCAATGCGAACTGTGTGGTTCCGATAGACGTAACAAAAAAAAGAGAAGAGCAATCGCTCCTTCAGTCGCGAGGAAAAGTCGCCAGTTCTGCGCACTGTTTACAGTTTTCAGCAGTGCCAGTGTAACCGCAGCCGCGAGTAACATGCCGACCGATTGGCAGGCTATTGTAGCGACCATCGATCGCGCGCGACTGCGCTTGGGCAATACTTCCGAAACGTAACTGCTACTGACCGGGAAATCGACGCCTACTCCCACGCCGACCAGGAATTGCCCGATAAACAACATCACGGCTCCATTGGCTAACGCGCTGGCTGCCGCGCCTGCGCAAATAATTATCATATCGACAAGCATCAACGGCTTTCGACCAAGATAATCGGCCATTGGTCCGCCAAGTCCGGCCCCAAACACAGCACCAAGCACCAGACTTGCGCCGATGAGACCGACCACATCGGGTGTGAGATGAAACTGAGCGATGATCAACGGCATTGCCACGCCAAGGACGAAAATACCGAAGCCATCAAGCAGCGTCCCCCCGGTCGAGAACACCCAGAGCCATCGCTGGGTGGGGGTCAGCGGCGACCCGTCCAACAGCAGCGTCAGGCGTTGTTGTAACGTGATTTCAGCCAATGTTACCGCTTCTTAGGCCGGCCCGCCTTCTCCCCATCCTCGGCCTGATGATATTCGCGTCGAATTTCGGCCAGGTTCACGGTTGGTTTGGGAAACTGCATCCGCATCGCTTCCATCTGCCGGACAATGATCTGCGAAATAGCCAGATCGCGAAGCCACTTGTGATTTGAAGGAATGATGAACCAAGGGGCGTGATCGGTGCTCGTTTTGGTAAGCACATCCTCGAATGCCTTGATGTAGTCTCCCCAATACTCGCGTTCCTTATAGTCCGATTCACTGATCTTCCACTGACGGGTTGGGTCATCCAGTCGCTTCTTGAACCGGTCTAATTGTTCCTGTTTCGAAATGTACAGGAAAAATTTGAGAATTGTTGTGTTGTTTTCCGTGACGATTAGCTGTTCGAAATCGTTGATTTGATCATAGCGTTTCGACCAGACTTTTTCCGGCACCAAACCGTGAACTCTTACTACCAGTACATCTTCATAATGGGAGCGATTGAAAATTGCGACTGATCCTTTCGCGGGAACATGCGGATGCACGCGCCAGAGAAAATCGTGCGCCAGCTCCTTCGCTGTAGGTTCCTTGAAGTTAACAGCCACACAACCCGACGGATTCATTCCAGTGAGAACGTGGCGGACGACGCCATCTTTGCCTGCGGCGTCGAGGCCTTGCAACACAATGAGAAGCGAATGCTTGTTCTCCGCATACATCAGATATTGCAGGTCCTCCATTTTCTGACGATTCTCCTGAATTTCAGGCAAAGCTGATTTGTGTGACTCATGCTTGCCATGATAGCCGGGATCGAAATGCTTTAACCGGATCTTCGAGCTCGGTTTCACGATAAGTTTCTTTACGTAGTTGGGCATGATTGTTCTTCTCGTTGACTTACCGACTAGGCTTTTGGCTACCTACCGTGGGAACTCTAAGGGGTTGGAAAAGCGAGCTTTTCCATGAGCGACCCGGATCCAGAACTCCGTAGAGTCCCAGCTTCACGATGTCCTGCGCGATCATCCAAACCAAGTTATATCCCCACACAAAGCCGATGATTCCCCAGGGAAGCGACGGCACGAGCCAGCCCTGGCCACACATGAATACCGCAGCGATTTGGGTCGCGACAATTGCAAAGAACAGCTTGGGGCTTGGGTATGGTGACTTCCAGAAGGGGCCTCTTGTGCGAGTCACGAACAACATCAGGTGCCCGCCAGCGACGAGTTGTAGGAACATCATCGTCTGGAGTTGCGGATGGTGGAGGTGGCGAAGCGTGTCGCCCAAGTAGAGCAGGCCAAAGCTTTGAATAACTCCAAGTAGCCCTAGGACTGACGAAATTACCAACACACGATCCAACTCCCATTTTACCGGCTGAGGCGGCACGCTGGCATTGTCAAAGGCGATAGTCATTATCGGAACGTCGTCTAGGAGAGCAAGCGCGATAAGCATAATCGCGGTCAGAGGAAAAAAATGGTAGTAGATCGACGCTAGCACCACGAAGACCATGATTGCGATGGTCATGGCGATTCGGTATAACACGTAGCTCATCATCCTCTCGAAGATACGCCTCGCTTCCGCGATGCCTTCGATGATGACCGACAGACCGGGTGCGGTCAGAATTAAAGCTGCTGCCGCTCGAGCTGCTTCGGTTGCTCCGGAAACAGCAATGCCCACATCCGCTTGCTTGAGAGCTGGAGCATCGTTAACACCATCGCCCGTCATCCCGACGATGTGGCCGTTCTCCTGTAGTATTTTGACGATCGCGTATTTATGTTCCGGGAAGACCTGAGCGAATCCATCGGCGTCCTCGATTTTCTCAGCAGCGTCCAACGGGATTTGCCCTTTTGTAACATCCCCTGGGAAGAGTTCCGTTGCCGGCTGGATATTTGTGCCCATGTCTAGCTCTAGTGCGATCTGCCGCGCAATGGCGACATTATCGCCAGTAACCATCTTTACCTTAACGCCGTAGGCGTGAGCCTTTGCTATGGTGCTCTTGGAATCCGGTCGGGGCGGATCAAGCAGCGGCAAAATTCCTTGGAACACCCACGGGCCATCGGCCTGGGCAACGGCGACGCCGATAGTTCGGTAACCGCGACTGGCCAGAATGTTCACGAGCTGGCTGGCTTTCTCGAGGTCGGGACCGGAGAGCTTCGCCAGCGCGAGAATCACTTGCGGCGCGCCTTTGGTAACTCGAAAAACTTTGCCAGACGCATCTTTGATCGTGGCCTCAGTTCGCTTGTCCACGGGATCGAACGGAACATATTTTTCCTGCTGATAAGTCTTGAGGATGGATGGGTCTTTCAGGCCTGCCAGTACTGCGAGATCAATCGGGTCGTTGTCCGCCGCGCGCGAAGCTAGTGACGCCATCAGAATCAATGTTGCGGCATCGGTTCCAGTCCAAGGTTCTGCTTCACCAAGGGTCAGTTTGTTCTCAGTCAACGTGCCGGTCTTATCGGAACAGAGTACGTCGACACCCGCTAGTTCCTCGATTGACTCCAGGCGGGAAACGATTGCCTTGCTCCTGGCAAGCATCCGGGCGCCCAAAGCCATTGTCACCATGAGTACGGCGGGCATTGCTACCGGCACCGATGCCACCAAAAGGATGAGAACGATTTCGGCGAGTCTTAATAGAACAGCCCGGTCGTAATGGCCTCGCATATCGAAAAGACGGCTGGCCACCAGAATCACCACCAGAACCAGCGCTAGGATAATCAGGAAGTTGCCGATCTTCATTACCGCTCTCTGGAAGTGGGAAACGCTTCCGGCGGTGGCGACCAATTTTGCCGTCCGCCCGAAAAACGTGTTCGCCCCAGTCGCAGTAATCACTGCGACCATTTCTCCCTGTTTGACGACGGAGCCCGAGTACGCGTCCTCGCCAGATGTTTTGGTGACTGGCAGCGATTCTCCAGTGAGCGCCGATTGATCGATGCTGATGTAGTTGCCTTCGATCAGCTTACAATCGGCAGGGACAACGTCGCCAAGGTACAGGCGAATAACATCACCAGGCACCAGCGTTCGCGCATCGACTTCCTGCCATTTTCCATCCCGAAGCACACGTGCTTTTAGAGCGAGGGAACTCTTTAAGGCGTCGAGCGCGTTGGCAGCTTCGTGTTCCTCCCAGAAACCTAACAAGGCGTTAAATAACAGGAGTGACGCGATGATAGTGAAATCGCCCCAATCTCTTACGATGAACGCCATCAGGGCGGCGGCCTCGATCATCCATGGGATGGGGCCCCAGAAGTATGCGAGGAAAGCAGAAAGCGCGCTTTTCTTTTCTTCCGCCAGCGCGTTCGGCCCGTACTTGCTCAGACGTTCCTGTAACTGGGCGGAGTCTAATCCCGTCTTCGGATCCGTCCCAAGCTTCGCCACAATTTCCGCAGTGGTGGAATTAGCGGACCCGGCGAAGTCTGATGCTGGCATGAACAACTCCTCGGCTCATTCGTAGGAGGACGTGATAACTTGTCGCGCCCATCGAAACTAGGAAAAAATGACGAAAGGAGAGATGGCGAACGGGCACTTTGCGGCAACGAACAGACCATCTATAGCGCTTTGTAATCAACAGTGATGGTGCGGTAAACGAGGTTGTCGTGTTGCGCTGAAAAATAGAAGAGCTCTAGCATCGTCGCGCCGACCATCCACTGATAGCCAACCAGCGTTTGAATCACGTCCGTGTCATTGTCGCGAGAACGTGAAACCAGTTTTCCCGTTCCGTACTTCTCGTCGAAATATTTGCGAATCTCACCCATCCGCTGGTTGTAACGTTCGATCGACCAATCGGCGTATTCGTATTGTAGCTCCACCGCGACAAGCGCTCGCTGCTTAAAAGTAAAGACCGTCCGCTTCAATCCAGGATGAACGAGGCCCTCCACTGTCCAGACTTCGCGGGTTTGTTTTTTTTCCCGCGACGTGATTTTGGCTTTCGCACCGTGCAAAACGTCCTCCACCCGCCGCATCGAGTCGTTCCAGCGAAAGCCGAACGGTGGCACTAGCTCATCAACCGGAAATGCATACGGAGCAGAAAGAAAAAAGGCGATCAGGATAGATAGAAGAAATCGGCGCATTGCCGGCCGGTTGGAATTGCCGACACAGTTGGCCTGCGACCTTGTCATTTCCGCGGGCGTGGGCTGCATTTTGATTTGCTGAGCGATCCGTGTGGGGCTCTGCGGGCGGGAAAATTGCGCGCGCATGCCATTCCGGTCAACTCAGGAGTGTCGCACAGGACGCGATTAATCAGATTAGTTCTCAGCTGCGATCACTGATCGATAGCAATCGCGTGTCGCGCCAAAATCGCCGCGAACAATCATTCTTCTGTTTTCCCTCGAACACGCGAGTTCAATTTTTTAGTCAAGAAAATTTTTTGTCGCGATGAAAAATAAAATTCATTTTTTTCTTGTCGATTTCAAAACCGATTTCTAGTCTCAAGCCCGCTGGCGAGGACGGGAACAAAGCGCATGTGAATAAGTTGTGAACATTTCTGAGAAACTTTTACCAGCGAGAATGACCGACACCAAAAGTTCCCCAAAAAAACAATCGAGCGCGCGTGCGGCGCAGCTTGCAGCCGGAGTAACCTCGGAGCGTGCGTATGAGCGTTTTCCCTCGTATTTACGCACTTTTGACATTTTTCTTCAGCATTCCCACGGTGGATCAGGTAAGGAAATAGCTCCATCTTACACCGGTTTTTCGGAGCAATTTCCCATGGTCTCGGTCACTGTGGCATTTGTGTAACACTGTTAACAAGTTTGCTATGGACAAGAGATGTGCGCAGCTGTGGCAGCGATTATCGGCCGCGCTCAAGCCACAGATTAGCGCCGACAGTTTCAAACGCTGGTTTTCTGGTGTCGAGTTGATCGAGGCCAAAGACAAATCGTTAACGTTTGGCGTTCCAAACAACATTTACCAGTTCTGGATAGAGAGTAACTATATGCCGGCGTTGCAGACTGCGATCGTCACCACGTTTGGCAGCCCACGTTCGGTAGAGTTTTGCTTTCCATCCGGACCTGGCACGCCAACATCCGTGGCTGACCCGACGCCGCTGGAAGAAGTTTTGCAGGCCGCACCGAGCAACCCAAAACCGGGCGCAACAGTGCCCGGACTCAACCCACGGAACACATTCGAATCTTTCGTGGTCGGGCCGAACAACGAAATTGCGCATGCGGCGAGTCTTGCCGTCGCGCAGGCGCCGGCGCGCACGTACAACCCCCTCTTTGTGTACGGCGGAGTGGGTCTTGGCAAGACCCATTTGATGCAGGCCATCGGGCAATACGTGTGGGGGAAGAAGAAAAACATGAAGGTGATCTATGTCTCGAGCGAACTCTTCATTAATGAGTTCATCGATGCCATTCAGCACAGTAATCTGGTCAAGTTCCGGAAGCGCTATCGCCAGGCCGATCTTCTTCTAATTGACGACATCCAATTTCTGGGCGGCAAGGAGCGGTCCCAGGAGGAATTCTTTCACACATTCAATACGCTTTTCGACGGGCACAAACAGATCGTGCTGTCCAGCGATCGCCCGGCCTCGGGAATCGCAAATCTCGAACACCGCCTGGTTTCGCGATTTGAATGGGGACTTACGGCCGAGCTTCAGCCACCAGACATCGAGACGCGCCTGGCGATCCTGCGAAAAAAAGCGCACACCATGCAGATCAAGTTGCGGGATGATATTTTCCAGTTCCTCGCCAGCCGCATTCGCACAAATGTGCGCCGTCTGGAAGGCGCGCTCATGCGGGTAGCCTCCTTTGCATCACTCAGTGGCAAGGAGCTCACGCAGGAAGCTATCGAGCATTTGCTGAAGGACATTTTGCAGGAAGAAGGTCGGCATTCCATCACGATCGAACAAATTCAGCGACGCGTGGCTGAACATTTCGATGTGCGGGTGGCCGATATGACCAGCAAGCGGCGCCCGGCCAGCATCGCCTTTCCGCGACAGGTGGCAATGTATCTGGCGCGCGAGCTTACCAAGGCGTCTTTGAATGAAATTGGCGAGGCCTTTGGCGGGCGCGACCACGGAACCGTGTTGCACGCGTGCAAACTGGTAAAGAAACGGATGGGGGAGCAGGATAATATTCGGCAGACGATATCGTTCATCGACAGTTCTCTGCAAAGATAAGGCGGTTCATCCGAACGGCAGTGGCGATTGAGGTCAATCGCCGGTTACGTGTCGTTATTGCCGCAGAGAGATTGCGGCTTGCCGAACAAAATCGAAGGCCTTACATCTTAAGCGCTTCCGTTCATCATGAAATTTAGCGTTACGAAAGAAAAACTGCTCGAGGGTCTACAACAGGTCCAAAACGTCGTCAGCACCCGCACAACACTCCCAATCCTTTCCAATGTTTTGCTGCAGGCCGATGAAGACGAAATCCATCTTACAACAACCGATCTTGATGTCGGCGTGCGCGGCAGTTGCGAAGCGCACGTAGACAAAACGGGAGCGACTACTCTCCCGGCGCGACGCCTTTTCAATATCGTTCGCGAACTGCCTTCGAGTGAAATTCAGGTCGATGTGGATGGAAAAAATGCCGCTTCGATACGCAGCGGTCAAAGCTTCTTCAAAATTCTCGGGCTGCCCGAAGACGAATTTCCGCCGTTGCCAAAATTCGAGGAGGCGAAAGTTGTCACGATTCGGCAGAAAGATTTGCGCGATGGTGTGCGCAAAACTTCCTATGCCATATCGACCGACGAGACTCGCTACGTGCTCAACGGTGTTCTGTTTAGTTTCAAGGACAATAAGCTGACGCTGGTTGCAACGGACGGGCGCCGGCTGGCCATGGCGGAAATCGAGCTGGAATTCCCGCGCAGCCACGAAGCAGACCTGATTGTTCCGACCAAAGCGGTGACGGAATTGCAACGCCTGCTCACCGATGAGGGCGATGTCAAAGTGAGCATGGGGAGCGGCCAGATCGCATTTGATCTTCACAAAACGCTGCTGGTCTCGAAATTGATCGAAGGTAATTATCCAAACTACCGGCAAGTCATTCCAGCTGAAGCGAAGGAGCGAATAAAACTCGAGCGCGAAATGTTTCTGAACTCTTTACGGCGGGTCTCGCTGTTGGCCAGCGACAAATCACATTCGATCAAACTGAATTTCAGCAAGAACAACATCGACATCACTGCAAACACCCCAGAGGTGGGTGAGGCGAAGGAATCGCTCGCCGTCGCCTACAAAGGCCGCGAGTTTTCCATCGCATTTAATCCGGAGTTTCTCATGGCGCCACTGCGAGCACTGACTGAGGACGAAGTGTTCCTCGACCTGATTGACGAGATGAGCCCGGGTGTTTTGAAAATTCAGACGCCGTTCCTGTATGTCCTGATGCCGATGCGCATCAGCTCGTGACCCGAACGTCTCGGGCGGCAATAGAGCGGCTAGTTTACGAGGCCCGCCGCGGCGGCATCGCCGATTGTACCATCATCAGTTCGGTCACGTTCTCCGGCGTTAGTAAACCGACCAGCCGCTTCATCCGATCCAACACCGGCACTGCCGGGCAATTACACTCCTGCATTATGCGGAATGCGTCTTCGAAGCGTGTGCCTGTTGTTACAGTGGGAATATCGCGCCGCATCACGTCGCCCACGCGCAGCGTAGGGTCGTTCTTACGCAACGCACCGATGAGATCCTGACGCGTCAACAAACCGACGACGCTGCCGGTTTCATCTATGACTGGAAAATCGTGCTGCGAAGTCGCAAGCAATGCGTCCACTGCTTCTTGCAGCGTGGCATCTTCGGAAAGCGTCCGGAACTCACGCACCATGGCGCTGGAGACTGGAAAGCGCCGTGACACATCTTTCATCTGCGCCAGAGCTGCTTCTTGCGACGCGCCAATGTAAACGAAAAGCGCGATGAAGATCAGGAATGGGTTCCAAAGCAGCCCGAGAAAACCAAAGACGAAGGCGAATCCCTGGCCAACAGTCGCGGCGACCTGCGTAGCACGTGCGTAGCTCATGCGCGTGGCGAGCAGCGCACGCAACACGCGTCCGCCATCCATCGGAAATGCCGGCAGCAAATTAAAAAGCACGAGGATGATGTTGATCGTCAGCAACTGCGCGATGAGACCGCCGCCTTCGACCGTCGAAGGATTGAGCAACCCTTGTGATCCGCCAGCTACAAACAAACCCAGAGCGATGACCACGTTCACCAATGGCCCCGCCACTGCGATGATTAATTCCTGCACCGGTTCTTCTGGCATTCGTTCCAGTCGCGCCACGCCGCCAATGGGCAGCAACGTGATGTCTGGTGTATTAATCCCAAACGCCTTGGCTGCGAACGCGTGCCCGAATTCGTGCAACACCACGCAAAGAAAAAGGAGCAGCACAAATATAACGCGGCTCGCCGCCGCGGCGGAACCGCCCTGGGCATAATAGCCGAATGCCAGCCAGGCAATTAACAGCAAAAACGTAATGTGAATCCGCAATTGAATGCCGGCGACACGGAAGATTGGGAGAGACCAGCCCATTTAACTCAATCTGCTCCGGTATTGAATAGCGCGCCAGTGGTCACTGGACGTTGAGAGTTGAGCGTTGAACGTTGAGCGTTTCTGTGCAGCCTGAAATGGAAACGTTTGATGTCGCAATAGTGGGCGGCGGCCCGGCCGGATCGAGCTGTGCGGCATTTTGTGCGCTGGCTGGTCTGGATACGCTGGTTCTTGAGCGGGAAAATTTTCCCCGCGAAAAAGTGTGCGGCGACTGTTTGAATCCATCGTGTTGGTCGGTGCTTGAACGCCTCGGTCTCCAGCAGCAGATCCGGAATTTGCCGCATTCCAAGCTCGACTCGGTCGCATTCATCGCAATCGAAGGCCATGAAGTGGTTGTCGATCTTCCGACCGGCGACGCTTGCGAATTTTCTGTGAAACGCAGCCTTTTCGACGATCTGCTGCTGAAGCGCGCTCGCGAACTCGGCGCGCACGTTCGCGAGGGCACAACGGTCACAGCATTGGCTAACGGCGGGAGTTGGAAAATTCAAACTGCCACTGCGGAAACGTTCTCTGCGCAGACATTAATCGGCGCAGACGGGCGCAATTCTACTGTCGCGCGCTTGTCCAGCTTATTGCCGCAGCCGATCCGCGAACGCGTCGCGCTGCAAGCGCATATCCCGTTGCCGCGAGATTTTGGCAGACGCGTTGTCTTACAGTTCCTTCGGGAAGGTTACTCCGGTCAGGCGCCGGTAAACGAGACTGAGCTAAATCTTTGTCTCGTTGGCACGCCGCCGACTATTTCTAAATTGCGCCAATGGGCGGAACGCCATTTCGAGATCGCCGCTCATCAACCCTGGCGCACGATCACGCCGCTTACGCGTTCGCCAGTTTCTTGCGCGCACGAAAATCTCTTATTCATCGGCGACGCCGCCCGCGTGGTGGAGCCATTTACGGGCGAAGGAATTTACTACGCTCTTCGCTCGGGAGAACTGGCGGCGGACGCGATTAAGAAAATCATTCGGGGCAAAGATCGGCAATTAGCTTTGCGCGACTTCGCTCGCGCTTCCGCTGAAATGTACCACGGACGTTTATGGATAAATCGCTTGGCGCGCACGGCGGTTTTGTCGCCACGCATAGCATCATTTCTTATTCAAGCTGCGCGAGTTCAACCTATCTTCCGCTCACTTACCAAGAGAATTGTCGTGCCAAACTTCTAGCCACGGCCCGGCAGGACCTCTGCGGCGGACGTGCAGCAGGTACGTGGCTACAACGATTGCCGCGCCGCTTTTACCGTATTCGACATCAGCATCGCAATGGTCATTGGACCGACGCCGCCCGGGACCGGCGTAATTGCGCTCGCCTTTCTCGACACTTCGCCAAATGCGACATCGCCTACCAGGCGGTACCCGCGCTCGTTCGCTGCATCTTCGACGCGATTAATGCCCACGTCGATGACGACGGCGCCTTCGCGCACGTGATCGGCCTTCAAGAATTCCGCGCGCCCAATTGCTGCCACAACAATGTCGGCTGAGCGCGTAATCGCCGCGAGATTGCGGCTGCGCGAGTGCACCACTGTGACTGTGGCGTTTCCGTTTTTGTTTTTCTGCATGAGCAGCAGGGCGAGCGGTTTGCCCACGATCATGCTGCGGCCGAGAACTACGACGTGCGCGCCGTCGATTTCGATTTTCGTTTCGGTGAGCAATCGTTGCACGCCGAGCGGAGTGCACGGCACAAAGCCGCTGGGATCGTCGAGCACGAGCTTTGCAACGTTTTCCGGATGGAATCCGTCGACGTCCTTGCGGGGGTCAAATGCTCTCACGATGGCTGCTTCATCGATGTGCTCAGGGGTCGGCGATTGCACCAGAATTCCATGAATGCGCGAGTCGGCGTTCAATTCTCCGACACGAGCACGAAGCTCGGTGTGCGTGGTCGATTCCGGCAGTTCCAGTTTCACTGAGTGCAGGCCAAGCTCGCGACACATCTTATCTTTCGAACGCACATAAGCGCGCGAAGCGGGATTGTCTCCAACGAGAACGACGGCAAGACCCGGTGTGACGCCTTTTGCCTTCAGTTCCGCAATGTCACGCCGAAGATCGACATACACTTTCTCAGCGATTGCGCGTCCATCGATCAATTTCGCCACTTTGTTTGTCATTTCGAGTGTAGTTGTAATCCTGTTGCGAATCCGAAGGGTGGGTCACGAGATCCTTCGACTTCGCTGCGCTTCGCTCAGGATGACAAAGAGTCAGCGCATTTCAACCAGCGCCATCATGGCGTTCTGCAAGCTCACTCGTTCAGATTCAAACTCTTCCGGTGTGGTAGTCACTGTGACACGATACGGCCGATTGATCAGCACTCGTACCTTGGCAAAAGGGCGTGGCACGATGAACCGGTCCCAACTTCCCAGCCGCCAACAGTGCGAATATTCGAGATTCATGGGTACCACCGCCGCCCCCGATTTCTGCGCCAGAAAGATTATCCCCGGACCGAGTTCGTAAGCTGGACCGCGTGGACCGTCGGGAGTGATCACCACATCGCTACCGGACATGAGGACCCCTGTGAGGTGGAGAAGTGCGCTCGTGCCCAGCCGCGAGCTGGAGCCGCGAATCACATCGTAGCCAAAACGTTGAACAACGTCGGCAATCAAATCGCCATCGCGGCTGGCACTGATCAGGGCGGCGCCATGACGTTGCGGAAGAAAACGACGCAAGACGAATGGGAAAACCAATAATCGATTGTGCCACAGCGCACCGATGTAATTTTCCGTTACCCGTCTCCCGACAACTCCTGCCCGGTCCTCGATTTCAAAACGCAGCGTGCGCGCCCAGAGCTGCAGCAACCTAAATCCAAACGCGATTAACCATCGCGCAAGCCATCCTTCGATCTTCAACTTTTCTTTCGCGAGGTCTTGGCTGAGGCTCTTTCCTCTGCCCACCGATATGCGCCTGGGTTCGGCAGTCCGAGTTGGTCAAGAATGCGCCACACGACTGTGTCCACGATTGCGGTTAACGAACTAGGACGACTGTAAAACGATGGAATAGCCGGGAGAACAATCGCCCCGGCTTCAAGCAACGTGACGACATTGCGCGCGTGAATCAAACTCCATGGCGTCTCGCGGGGGACGAGAATCAATTTTCGTCTTTCCTTCAAGAAAACGTCGGCTGCGCGCAACAGCGCACTGTCGCTCGAACCGGAGGCGATTCGCCCCAGCGTGGCCATCGAGCACGGCACAATCACCATCGCGTCAAAACGCGCTGACCCACTGACGAATGGCACGTTCATGTCGTTTCCAGAATGCTGCGAAACTTCTGGAGCAATCTTGAAATTATCGAGCTCGTGCTTCGCAACCTGACTTGCGTGCGCGCTCATCACGAGATGGACTTCGTGCGCGGCACAATCGATCTGTGCGAGCAACCTTTGCAGATAGATGGTTCCGCTGGCGCCGGTGGCGGCGATCACGAGTTTCATTCCTGCCTAACAAATCACAATTCTTCCGGATGCTCTAGCCAAAGGCGTGCTTGGCCATTCGATTTAGGCCGGGGTCAACGGCCCCGGCTAAGCGGCGTAGTTGACAATGTGCGCCACCGGTGGAGGTAAAAAGCGGAGAGCGACCCATGATTACTCCCACTCGACTTTCCTACGGGGTACTCGCTGTCACAATTATCCTCGCGGGACTTTTACATCTCGGAGTCCCGCTGCTGGTCGTTTTGTTCTCCTATTTTGCATTACGCCAGCTCTATTTTGTGACGAAAAGAAAATGGCTTGCTTTGATCTTATTTGGCATTGTTGTGGCCGGGATTGCCGCGGCAGCGGTCTACTTTACTCGCGCTGCCATTCTGGCGCTGCCGGATGTGGCTGATACTTCCATTCCCTCGGCCAGTGCCTGGGCTCAGAAGCGCCAGATCGAGTTACCCTTCACTGATTTTGAGAGTCTTAGACAGGCGGTGGTCAACACGCTTGGGCAGGAAGCGCAGTACCTTCGAAACGTTGCGAATTTTGCCAAGAGCACCGCAACGGTAATCGTTTTCAGCATACTGGGCATCGTCGCAGCCGGGAGCCTCTTTTATAAAACCGGACTTGACCCATACCGGGGCACACATCGGGTGAAGAACAATCTCTACTCCGTTTGCTGTAACGAAGTTTCGACGCGATTTCGCGATTTCTACCGCAGCTTCGCCACCGTCATGGGCGCCCAGATCACGATCTCACTGATCAACACGCTATTAACCTCGATTTTCCTGCTCGCAGTGCGCCTGCCGCATGCGCCACTACTCATTGCAATCACCTTTCTTTGCGGCCTCGTGCCTATTGTTGGCAACCTGATTAGTAACACCATTATTGTCTTCGTCGCTTTGACGGTGTCCCTGAAACTGGCGATTTCGGCTCTCGTATTTCTCGTTGTGATCCACAAATTGGAATACCTCTTAAACAGCAAAATCATCGGCGACCGCATACGGAATCCCGTTTGGCTGACGTTGGTCGCGCTGATCATTGGCGAACGACTCATGGGTATCCCAGGTCTGATCCTCGCGCCGGTGGTACTAAACTATTTGCGGGTAGAGATGCTAACCGTGGAAGTGCCACGCGCACGGGAAAAAATCGAAGCGTTAACTGCTAACGATTAATCCCCGAATTGCTAGCGCTGCGACTTGCGTCATGAAAGCTGGTTTTCTTGAGAAACTCATCGAGCGACTCGGGCGCATGGGGCCGGAAGAGGTGCAGAATTATTTTCTGCGCCTTGCACAGGAGAAGGGTTTCCTGGAAACGGTTTTCAATGCCATCCAGGAAGGGATCATCGTAACCGATTCGAACGGCCGGATCACTTATCTAAACGATGCAGCTTGCGGACTGTTTGGACTGGAGGCGGCGGATGCAATCGGCAAACAGCTCGGCGAACGTATCCGAGGTCTCGATTGGGAATCGCTTACGAAAAGCCGAGGGCCAGTCAGTCATGACATTGAAATCTTCTATCCACAAAATCGCTTCATCAATTTTTATGTCGTGCCGCTAATGATCGAGCGCCGCGAGGCTGTAGCCGGAGTGGCTGACTCCGGCCGGCCTGCAGCGGCGAGCGGAGAACGCGCTGCATCACCGACCGCTACAGGTGCGGAGGAGGTTGGCCATGTTATGATCCTGCGCGACATCACTCAAAGCCGGCGCACAGCCCAGCAAGCCATTGAGTCGGAACGTTTGAATGCGCTGACGTTGCTGGCAGCAGGCGTTGCGCACGAGATCGGTAATCCACTCAACTCGCTGCACATTCACTTGCAATTGATGCAGCGCACGGTTCAAAAGCTGCATGACGGCGCAAAGGGCGAACTCCAGCAATCGATCGATGTCGCCCGTTCCGAAGTCGACCGGCTCGATTCGATCGTCACTCAATTTTTACGGGCAATCCGGCCATCGCGCCCGCAACTCCGCCCGGAGAACCTAAACACAATCATCGAGGAGGCAGTGCGTTTCTTCGCGCCCGAAATTCAGGACCGCGATATTGTTGTGGAACAAGAACTGCGCTCTGATTTGCCTCTGCTTCAACTTGATCGTGATCAGATGAAGCAGGCGTTTTACAATGTGATCAAAAATAGTGTCGAAGCCATGAAGCGCCATGGCACGTTGCGCATCCGCACCGATGTGGACGATACCCATGTCGTCATCAGGTTCGCCGATACCGGCGGTGGCATGTCGGCCGAAAACTTGAGTCGTGTCTTTGAGCCTTATTTCACGACCAAGCCGTCCGGCACTGGTCTTGGATTGTTAATTGTGCGCCGCATTGTGCGCGAGCATGGCGGCGAACTCTCCATCGAGAGCGGCCAGGACAAAGGTCTCACTCTTACGATCCGATTGCCATACATCGAAAAGCGCATTCGCATGTTGGAAGCAGGCGAAACCAAATCGCCTTGAGGTAGCGGATTGCGCGCTCCTAATCGCCGCGAAATCCTCTTTTCAACCAGCCTTCGAACTGATGAAACAGGAGCTTGAGGTACGCTCCGGGCGATTGCTTAAACAATTCGATAATGCGAGGACTCAGATCTTGCCCGGGGTCATCAATTGTTCCGAACAGACGCACATTGGTCCAGAGGTAGCCGTTCTGCTTCCGGCTAAAGACTTCTTCCGGATTCGGCAACCAATCGAGATATTCACGGGTCAGCCCAAGCGTGATCGTGCCGCGCAAACGACGCTGCTCAATCGATATTTCTCCCTCGATCCGAAATTTTCCTTTCTGTTCGATGGCAATGTCATTGATGTCGATCTTCGGATACTTCCATCCAAAGCTCAGCGAACAATCATTTAGCTCCAAATGTTCGAATGATTTCTTCTGCGCGAGCTCTGCCAGCTTTTCCAGAACGGGAAGGTTGTCGATTCGCCCGTTACTGACGCGCAACGAACCTTCGCCGGAAGAGCTTTCCAATTTCGGATCCGCTCCGGCCCAGTGAAGATCGCCGAAGGCGCTGCCGGCCAAATGGCCTTTCCATTCAGCAGGTAGCCATGAGCGAATTGGGACCTGATTGAAGGTCGTCTTTAAATCGACGCTCTTATCCTTTCCGAGGCCAGCGTTTGCCCGGGCGTGAATGCTTTCACCGCTGCTCGAATTTGATGCGAGATCGATATCGTAAATCGTCAGGAGCGTCTTGGTGATGAGAAGATGCGCGCGGCGGAGATCCAGCTCGGGGAACACGGCCATCTTCAGTCTGCCGCTGGTGGCAATGTATTCAAAATCGGGGCCGTGAGGCGTAATGAGCAGGTGTGTGCCGAAAAATCCGGCCCGCTCGCCGCGAAATTGCCACGTTATGTTGGCCTGCGGCGTTTCAATCCGCTTCACATACACCCGGTTTGGCAAAAAAATGGCGAACCACGGCTTGGGTGCCACTGCTTCAGGATTTGCTTTGTAGATCTGAATGTCGACGTCGCCTGATTGCACGCACACATCGTTGAACCTCCACTGCCGCACAAAGACACCCAACGGATCAAAGGTTGCCGTAATGCCGCGAGCATTGAGTGACTTCATCGCTTTCACTCCATTCCTCGCTTCAAAACGCTCGCTTCGCGCTGTGAATGCGCTCGTGCGCAGGATCGGCGAGTACTGGCACTGAGGGAAATGCAAGCCTTTCGCCGTTTCCTTTTCCATGGCCACGCGAAACGCGTTGCTTTCGACGTAATGAGTGCCCA
>WNGI01004258.1_pt1 | contig 22285 bp, 29 predicted proteins | sample 5400621 | NCBI WGS metagenome assembly WNGI01 (sample SAMN13153374, study PRJNA577476) | soil metagenome | isolation source: 20 cm soil or saprolite under Garry oak tree replicate 1 | place: USA:California | collected 2016-06-15
CCATTCCCATGCGCCACGGCATGACGCTCGGCGAGCTGCTGCGCCTCGCGAATGATCGACTGCGCCTCCACGCGGCGCTCACCGTGGTGCCGGCGGCCGGGTGGCGTCGCTCGCTCTACTTCGATGCCACCGGGCTGCCGTGGATCAAGCCCTCGCCCAATATGCCCGATCTCGAGAGCGCGATGCATTACCCCGGAACCTGTCTGTTCGAGGGGACGAACCTCTCGGTCGGCCGGGGCACTTCGCTCGCGTTTCAGATCGTGGGCGCGCCGTGGCTCGATACTGCGGCGGTGCTGCGAAAGACGCGGGAGGCGGGAGGCGGGATGCGGGATGCGTTCCGGGGCGTGGAGATCAGCGCCGTCGCGTTCACGCCTGAGTCGCCCACCGACGGCAAGTACGGCGGCACTGCGCTGCCTGGGATCCGGCTGCGCGTGACCGATCGGCGACGCTACGATCCCACGAAGACGGCGGTGGCGCTGCTCGCCGCGCTCCGGGCCGTGCATCGGGACTCGCTGCGCTTCAACGAGCGCAGCTTCGATCGGCTGGCCGCGGGTCCCGATCTGCGCCGGGCGCTCGTCGCGGGGCGGCCGCCGGCCGTCATCTGGCGGTCGTGGGAGGGAACGCTCGCCCGGTTTCGCGGGATGCGAGCCAAGTACCTGTTGTATTGACCAGCCCCTGCGCGCTGTGGCATCGCTGCATCACGGCGCCCGGAGCGACGGGCTGGACTGCCCGGAGCGGGAGCACGATGTTGCTCCTGCGATCGCCTGCCCGCTCTCCCCCTAACGCATCGGGAGGAATTCATGTCTCACGCTCTCAAGGCCGCCCTCGTTCCGATAGTATTGGTCTTCGCGGCGTGCTGGCACGCCACGATCGAGACGGGGCTCACGCCTTCGAACCAAGTCATTGAGAAGGACTTTGCATCCGCCTGGATCGTCGGGCTCGTGCCTCCGAAGACGCTCGAGACTCAAGCCAAGTGTCCCACTGGCGTGGCGAAGGTCGAGACGAAGCTGAGCTTCCTGAACCAGCTCGTCGCCTTCCTGACCCTGGATATCTATACGCCGATGATGATCAAGGTGACCTGCGCGCAGGGCGGCCGGGCTTCCCTGTCTCCAGGCACGCGCGCTTTCGACGTCGGCGCGGTATACGTGGTGTACTGATCGGCTGACGGGCAGCGAGCCGACCAAGGGCGCATCGTCGTGATGCGCCCTTCGTTGTTCGGACCGGTATTGAGAGTCTCCCTTCGCACGGCTACTTTCCCCGGGCTATGAACCTGATTCCCCAGGCGGTGCGGGACGGCTTCGGACGGCTGCTCGCTCCGCTGGCTGGGTGGCTGATCCGCATGCACGTGCGGCCGAACGCTCTCACCACGCTCGGCACGCTGATCGTCCTCGGGTCCGCGGTGACGTTCGGACTGGGCAGGACCCGCTGGGGCGGGCTCCTGCTGCTGCTCTCCGGCGTGTTCGACATGGTGGACGGGCGCGTGGCACGCGAGGGCGGCATGATGACGACGTTCGGGGCGTTCTACGACTCGACGCTCGATCGAGTGGGTGAGGCGGCCCTGTTCACCGGGATCGCCGTGTACTTTTTGGGCGGCGGCGTGCCGCCGCAGCGCCTGACCGCCGCGGTGCTGGCGTGTATCGTGGCGCTGGCGGCCTCGCTGCTCGTGTCGTACACGCACGCCCGCGCCGAGGGACTGGGCCTCACCGCGCGCGTCGGGATCGCCCAACGCGCCGAGCGCGTGCTGCTCCTCGGGGCGCCGACGCTGTTCTTCGGGGCCGGGAACCGGGGGGCGTTGTTGTTTTGGTTGATCGCGATTCTCGCGCTCGCCACGACCGTCACGGTCGTGCAGCGCGTGCTCTACGTCGCCCGCAGCGCCGGGGCGCCGGCCGTGGGACGTCCCGTGCGTCAGCGGGACACGCTTCCCGGACACGCGCCGGCGCTGCAATCTCGGAAAGGACATTGATCGTGCCACAGCCGGTCGGCCGGGACATCGCGCCCGCCACAGGGAAGCTCGGCGTGATGCTCGTGGGGTTGGGGGCCGTCTCCACGACGTTCATCGCCGGTGTCGAAAACGTGCGGTGTGGCAGCGCACTGCCGATCGGGTCGCTCACCCAGATGGGAACGATCCGTCTCGGCAAGCGGACCGAGAAGCGGGCGCCGAAGATTCGGGACTTCGTGCCGCTGGCGCGGCTCACCGACCTGGTGTTCGCGGCCTGGGATCCGATTCCCGACGACGCGTACACGGCCGCGAAAAAGGCCGGCGTGCTCGAGCCGCAGCACCTCGAGCCCGTGGCGGCCTTCTTGAACGGCATCCGCCCCATCCCCGCGGCGTTCGACCGCAATTACGTGAAGCGCCTCTCCGGTACCAACGTCAAGTCGGGCAAGACCAAGCGGGACCTCGCCGAACAGCTGCGCGCCGACATCCGTACCTTCAAGAAGACGTCCGGTGCCGATCGCCTGGTGATGATCTGGGCCGGCTCCACGGAGGTCTTCCTCACCGCCGGTCCCGCCCACCAGACCATGGAGGCGTTCGAGCGGGCGATGGAGCAGAACGACCCCGCCATCGCCCCGTCGATGCTGTACGCCTACGCCGCGCTCATGGAAAACGTCCCGTTCGCCAACGGCGCGCCCAACCTGACCGTGGACATCCCGGTGTTCGAGCGCCTCGCGGAAGAGCGCCGGCTCCCGATCGGTGGCAAGGACTTCAAGACCGGTCAAACGATGATGAAGACCGTGCTCGCGCCGGCGTTCAAGGCGCGAATGCTCGGCCTCGCGGGCTGGTATTCGACCAACATCCTCGGCAACCGTGACGGCGAGGTGCTGGACGACCCCGAGTCGTTCAAGACGAAGGAGGAGTCGAAGCTCGGCGTGCTCGAGTACATCCTCCAGCCGGACCAGTATCCCGAATTGTACGGCAACGTCTTCCACAAGGTGCGGATCAACTATTACCCGCCGCGGGGGGACAACAAGGAGGGCTGGGACAACATCGACATTTTCGGGTGGCTGGGATACCCGATGCAGATCAAGGTCGACTTCCTGTGCCGCGATTCGATCCTGGCGGCGCCGCTCGTGCTCGATCTCGCCCTGTTTTTCGACCTCGCCCAACGTGCGCGGCTCTCCGGGATCCAGGAATGGCTCTCCTTCTACTTCAAGAGCCCGCAGACCGCGCCGGCGCTGTACCCCGAGCACGATCTCTTCATCCAGCAGATCAAGTTGAAGAACACGCTGCGGTGGCTGATGGGCGAGGACCAGATCACCCATCTCGGCATCGACTATTACGAGAAGGCGTGAGCACCGCGCAGTACGCCGTGACGGCCGTGGGGGTGGCCGCGATCGTCTGGGTATTGTGGTATTTCCTCTATTCGAGCGGGCCGGCGATCGCCGCGGGTGGTGCGGGCGGAGTCCAGGAGGTGCGCATCACCGTAAAAGGGGGCTACACACCCGACACGATCGTGGTGCGGGCGGGGACGCCGGTGCGATTACAGTTCTACCGCGACGAGACGGCGGACTGCTCCGAGCGTGTGGTGTTCGAGGACTTCGGGATCGACGCGGCGCTGCCCGCCTTCCAGACGACGGCCGTCGAGTTCACCCCGGAGGAGGCGGGGGAGTTCCGCTTTCGCTGCGGCATGAACATGCTGAAGGGCCTGCTCGTCGTCGAACCCGCCGGTGCGGACCGGCGACCCTCCGCGTCGCCGCACAAGCTCCATGAGTAAGTCACGGATCGTGCTGCCGATCGAGGGAATGAGCTGCGCGTCCTGTGCCGCCACGGTGCAGGAGGCTCTGGCCAGCGCCACCGGGGTCGCCGCGGCTGCGGTCAACTACGCGACGGCGAAGGCGGCCGTCGACTATGACGACACGCAGACCGGCGTGGCCGACCTGATCAAGACGGTGCGCACGGCCGGCTACGACTGCGGCAAGGCAAGCGTCACGTTCGGCGTCGAGCAGCTGCACTATGCGCCCGGGGTCGCGCCCCTCGAGCAGGCGCTCAGTCGCGTGCCGGGCGTGGTGCGCGCGGCGGCGAACCAGGCGACCGAAACGGTCACCGTGGACTACGTTCCCGGGGCGACGACGGCCGAAGCGCTGGAGCAGGCCGTCGCCCGGGCGGGCTTTCACGTGGCGGAGCCGATTCCCACCGAGGACCCGCTCGAGCGCGAGCGGATCACGCGGCAACGCGAGATCAAGAGCCTGACGTGGAAATTCGCGCTCGCCGTCACTGTGGCGGTCGTCGCGATGCTGGGCTCGATGCTGCTGATGGCGCAACAGGCGGACCCCACCTTCCAGCCGGTCGACGTGCTGGGACGGCTGCTCATGCCCCTCGCCGCGCGGCTCGACGCCATGCTGGGCGGACGGCTCGCACTCAACCCGCGGTGGCTGAAGGTCGGCCTCGCTCTGCTGACGCTCCCCGTGATGGTATGGTCGGGCCGGCAGTTCTATCGCGGCGCCTGGGCGGGCTTCCGGCATCGCACGGCCGACATGAATACGCTCATCGCGGTGGGCACGGGTGCGGCGTTCATCTACTCGCTCGTCGCGACGCTCATGCCCGGCGTGTTCACGCGCGCGGGGCTGCCCGCCGACACGTACTACGAGGCCGTGTCCGCGATCATCGCGCTCATCCTGCTCGGCCGCCTGCTCGAGGCGCGGGCCAAGGGCCGCACGTCGGCGGCGATCCGTCGGCTCGCGAGTCTGCGGGTGCGCACGGCCCACGTGCTGCGCGACGGCAGGGAGACCGAGCTCGCAGTCGAGGCGGTCGTCCCGGGCGATCTCGTGATCGTGAAGCCCGGCGAGACGATCCCGGTCGACGGCGTCGTGACCGAGGGCGCATCGGCGGTCGACGAATCGATGCTCACCGGTGAGCCGTTGCCGGTTCCGAAGCGAATCGGTGACGAAGTGATCGGCGCGACCGTGAATACGACCGGCAGCGTGACCTTCCGCGCCGTTCGGGTGGGCAAGGACTCGGCCCTCGGCCAGATCGTCCGGCTCGTGGAGGAGGCGCAGTCCGGCAAGGCCCCCGTCCAGCGGTTCGCGGACCGGGTCGCGGGGGTGTTCGTCCCGATCGTGATCGCCTGCGCCATCGCCGCGTTCGTGGTGTGGTTCGACGTCGGGCCCGAGCCGGCCGTGCTGTTTTCCACCATCGCGCTCGTCACGGTGCTGATCATCGCCTGCCCGTGCGCGCTCGGCCTGGCGACGCCGACGGCGATCCTGGTGGGCACTGGCAAAGCCGCCGAGTCCGGGATCCTGGTCCGGAGCGGGGAAGCGCTCGAACGCCTGTCGCGCGTGCGCGCCGTGTTGCTCGACAAGACGGGAACGATCACCGAAGGGAAGCCGACCGTGACGCACATCGTCACTGCGCGGCGGCCGGACGGCACGCCCATCGCGCCGGCGGAGGTGCTCAAGTGGGCGGCGGCCGTGGAGCAGCGCTCGGAGCACCCGCTTGCCGCTGCCATCCTGCGCGCCGCGAAGGACAAGCAGGTCGACCTCCCGCCGGCCGAGAAGTTCGCCGTCATGGAAGGCCGCGGCGTCCGCGGCACCGTGGATCGGCGCATCATCGAAGTCATCTCGCTGCGCCATGCGCGTGAGCGCAGCCTCGAGCTCGGCTCCCTCGGCCAGGATGCCGACCGGCTCGCCGCCCAGGGCCGCACGCCCGTCATCGTCGTGGTGAACAATACGGTGTACGCGGTCATTGCGATCTCCGATCCGATCAAGCCCACGGCGAAGGAGGCGATTTTGCACCTGAAGAAACTGGGGCTGACGGTGACGATGGTGTCCGGCGACTCCCGCAAGGGCGCCGAGGCGGTCGCGCAGGAAGTCGCCATCGATGACGTGATTCCGGAGGTGCTGCCGTCCCAGAAGGCCGAGCTGGTGAAGAAGCTGCAGGAGCGGGGGGGCCACGTCGCGATGGTGGGTGACGGCGTCAACGACGCGCCGGCGCTGGCTCAGGCGGACGTCGGGATCGCGATCGGGACCGGGACCGACATCGCCATGGAGGCGTCGGACGTGACCCTCATCCGCGGTGACCTGCGGGGTGTGGTGACGGCGATCCAGCTGTCGCAGCGCACGCTGCGCACCATCCGCTGGAACCTGCTCTGGGCGTTCGGATACAACGTCCTGCTCATCCCCGTCGCCGCCGGCGTGCTCTACCCCCTCACCGGCTGGCTGCTCTCGCCCGTGCTCGCGAGCGCCGCGATGGCGTGGTCCAGCTTGTCCGTGGTCTTGAACAGCCTCACCCTGCGGCGATTCAAGCCGGCGTGGGCGACATGAGTGCGGGATGAAGTACTTCCATCGCACCACGCTCTCACCCGACGCCGCCCTCGACGCGGCCAAGGCGTTCTTCGGGAGCCGAATGGCGCCGGCCGAGGAGTCGCCCCGCCGCCGGGCATTCGCCGGACCGCTCGGCAAGGTCACGGTCGCCGCGCGGGCCGAGGGCGGGCACTACACGTTCATCGAGGTGGGCACCGATCAGGTGGGGGAGTCGGAGATCGACCGCCTGGCGCGGCGGTTTCTGGCGGAGCTGCACCGCCAGGTCGAGCCGGGCCACGAGCTGCGCGGGGCGTACTAGCCGGCGAGCTTCGCCCCGTACCCCGCGCGCTCGACCGCCGCGACGAGCTGCTGGGTGGTCACGGCGTCGTCGTTGAAGTCGATCTCGGCCTCTCCCGCCCGCAGGTCCACGATCGCCGTGTACACTCCCGCGGTCGTCTTCAGCGCCGCTTCGACCTTCGCCTGGCAGTGCCCGCAGCTCATGCCACTGACGCGCAGCTTCAACGTCGCCATACCCACCTCCTCGAACTGCTTCGCGCGGCTGACCCCGGGCCGGCGGCCCGGGGAATAACCAACGACACCACACCCTGGTGGACCCCGGGGCACCGCCCCGGGGTCAGCCACGCCAACTTGATTCTCCCGCCCCCATCAGCCAAGTTTCACGCCCACTACAATTTACAATGGCGTCCCGCACCCGTCCCACCACCCAATCCCCGCCCCTCCCGGCGGGGCTCACCCGCGAGCAGCTGCTCGAAATCTACCGCTATCTGCGGCTGACGCGGGCGCTGGAGGAGCGGCTGACGGCGCTGTACCGGCAAAGCAAGGTGATCGGGGGCCTGTTCCGCTCGCTGGGCCAGGAGGGGGAATCGGTGGCCTCGGCCTACGCGCTGGAGCGGGGCAAGAATCGCGACCTCCTCTCGCCTCTGATTCGCAACCTCGGCTCGATGCTCGTCATGGGGGCGCGGCCCGTTGAGATTCTGCGGCAGTACATGGCCAAGGCAGATGGGCCAAGCCGGGGCCGGGAGCTGAACGTCCACTTCAACGACCTGGAGCTGGGCTACCTCGGCCAGATCTCGCACCTGGGCGACATGATTCCCATCATGGCCGGGATCACCCTGACGTTCAAACTGCGCGGCGAGCCCCGCGTGGGGCTCGTCTACATCGGGGACGGCGGCACCTCGACCGGTACGTTTCACGAGGGGCTGAACTTTGCGGCGGTGCAGCGCTGTCCGCTGGTGGTGATCGCTGAGTACAATCGCTGGGCGTACTCCACGCCGCCCGAGAAGCAGTTCGCAGTCAAGGACTTGGCCGACAAGGCGAAGGGATACGGCATCGCCGCCGCGATCGTGGACGGCAACGATGTGCTCGCCGTGTACCAGGCGACGAAGCTCGCCGTGGGGCGCGCCCGCGGCGGCGGCGGTGTGCAGTTCCTCGAGGTGAAGACGTACCGCCGCAAGGGCCACGCCGAGCACGACGACCAGCACTACGTGCCGCCCGACGAGCTCGACTGGTGGGCGAAGGAGAACGACCCGGTCGACCGCTACGTGAAACAGTTGCTGCAGCACGAGTGGGTCGAGGAGCGGGACCTGTCCGACGTCGACGAGCACGTGCGGCTGGAGGTCGACGAGGCCACCGATGGTTGCGTCGAGGAGCCACTGCCGCAGGGCGAGACGGCCCTTCCCGGCGTGTACGTGAACCCGCCGGCCGCCGACCGGCTCTGGTTTCGGAGTCTGTGATGCCGGAAGTCACCTATCTCGAGGCGCTGCGCCAGGGGCTGTGGGAAGAGATGGAGCGCGACGACCGCGTCTTCATTCTGGGGGAGGACGTGGGGCTGTACGGCGGCGCCTTCAAGGTCACGGAGGGCTTCTCCGAGCGGTTCGGCGCGCAGCGCGTGATCGACACGCCGATCTCCGAAGCCGCAATCGTCGGCGCGGCGGCCGGCGCGGCCCACATGGGCATGCGGCCCGTGGCCGAGATGCAGTTCATCGATTTCGTGTCGTGCGCCTACGACATGCTCACGAATTATGTCGCGACGGCGCGCTACCGCGCCGGCCTCGCCACCCCGATCGTGGTGCGGGGCCCCTGCGGCGGCTACGTACGCGGCGGGCCGTTTCACTCGCAGAATCCGGAGGCCGCGTTCTTCCACACACCGGGGTTGAAGATCGTCTACCCGGCGACGGCCCGCGATGCGAAGGGTCTCATCAAGGCGTCGATCCGCGACGACGACCCAGTCCTCTACCTCGAGCACAAGTGGCTGTACCGCCGCATCAAGGAACAGCTCCCCGAGGGCGAGGAGCTCGTCACGCCGATCGGTGAGGCGCGGCTCGCCCGGGAGGGAAAGGACCTCTCGATCGTCACCTACGGGGCGACGGTGTGGAAGTCGCTCGAGGCCGCCGAGCGGCTCGAGCAGGAGGACGGCGTGACGGCGGAGGTCTTGGATCTCCGCACGCTGCTGCCGCTGGACGACGCGGCGATCATGCGCACCGTGAAGAAGACCAACAAGGTGCTCCTGGTGCACGAAGACACGCGCACCGGGGGCGTCGCCGGGGAGATCGCGGCGCGCATCAACGAGCAGGCGTTCGAGTGGCTCGACGCGCCCATCAAGCGGGTGACGGCGCACGACGTACCGTTGCCGTACGCACCGACCCTGGAAGACTTTGTGCTGCCGCAGACCGAGGACATCGTCAAGGCCGCCCGATGGCTTGCGGCGTACTGAGGAGCGCTCATGGCTCGCGTTGACGTGCTCATGCCCCAGATGGGCGAATCCATCGCCGAAGGGACCGTGAGCAAGTGGCTCAAGAAGCTCGGGGATCCGGTGAAGCGGGACGAGCCGCTGTTCGAGATCTCGACCGACAAAGTGGACGCGGAGATCCCGTCGCCCACGGCCGGCGTGTTGGCGGAGATCAAAGTGCAGGAGGGGCAGACGGTGCCGGTGCAGACCCTCGTTGCGGTGATCGAGACGGAGAAGGGCGCCGCGGTCGCAGCGGCGCCCGCTCCGGCGCCGTCGAAGCCGGCCCCCGCGCCGCCGCCGACCTCCCCCGTCGTTCCCCGTCCTGCCCCGTCTTCCCCCGTCGCTCCAAAGGGCGGGGATGGGACGGAAACCGCCGACGAGCGCCTGCGGCGCCGCTCCACACCCTTGGTCCGCAAGATTGCGGCGGAGCATGCGGTCGACATCTCGACGATTCCGGGGACCGGGTTCGCCGGTCGGGTGACCAAACAGGACATTCTCGGCTATATCGACCGGGGAGCTCCTGGTAGGCCCCTAGCCCCAAGCCCCCAACCCCTGACCCCGACTGCCGTCCAGCACCCGACTGTCGAACCCTGGCCCGGCGACCGCGTCGAGCCCTTCTCGAAAATCCGCAAGATCACCGCGGATCACATGATCCTGTCGCGCCGCACGTCGGCGCATGTGACGAGCTTCTTCGAGGTGGACTACAAACCTCACCTACCTCGCCTTCATCACCAAGGCGTGCGCCGAGAACCTGCGCGGCCACCCCGTCGTGAACGCGGCGGTGTCGGGTGACAACATCATCTATCGCGGCGAGGTGAACATCGGGATCGCGGTGGCGCTCGAGTGGGGCCTGATCGTGCCCGTGGTGAAGCACGCCGACGAGCTGTCCCTCGTGGGCATCGCCCGCGCCATCAACGATCTGGGCGAGCGGGCGCGGACCAAGAAGCTCCTCCCCGACGAGATCCAGCGCGGCACCTTCACGATCACGAACCCCGGCGTGTTCGGCTCGTACGCGGGCGCGCCGATCATCAACCAGCCGCAGGTGGCGATCCTGGGCGTGGGGACGATCGAGAAGCGTCCCAAGGTCGTGACCCTGCCCGACGGGACCGACACGATCGCCATCCGCACGCTGGGCATGGTGTCCATGTCCTACGATCACCGCGTCGTGGACGGGGCCGACGCCGACCGCTTCCTCGCCGAGGTGAAGCGGATGCTCGAGGACTTTCCCGAGGGAGCGATTTAGCCATGGCCAAGGTGCTCACCGGCGCCCGGGTGCGCGTGCCCCCGGCCAACGAGGTCGACTATCTCGCGACGCTGCGGGAGCTGTGTCAGTTCGCGGAAGCGCGCGGGCAACGCATCTGGGTGTTCCGCAACGCCAAGGACCCGCAGCTGTTCACGGAGTTCTCCGAGAGTCCGACCGAGATGTCCCACCGGGCGCAGGCGTCGCGCCTTCCCGAAGAGATCAAACTCGAGAAGCGGCTGCAGGGCCTCGGCACCTACGCTCCCGATGCCTGGGAGCTCTGGACCGAGGTTTCGCTCGCCGCGGCGGCCGAGGCGTAAGTGGCGGGGCGCACGATCACCGTCGACGGCGAGGTGTGGGAGGTGTCCCCTTCCGGCCGCGTGACGGTCTACGGCAAAGACGAGTTCGGCCTGGTGTTCCAGCAGGGGACTGGCCCCGAGCGCCGGCGCCGCTTCACGCGCTACGCCCCCGTGGGGAGCCGCAGCACCGACGCGGCGCTCGCGGAGTTGTCGGACCGCGAGCTGACCCAGCTGCTGCGTCAGTCACAACCGGCCTGGACGGCTCCGGAGAGCGCCTACGGCGCGCGTTGATCTCCACTGTCATTCGACCGCATCCGACGGGGAATACGCCCCCGCCGAAGTGATGCGACGGGCCAAGGCGGCGGGCCTCGTCGCGATCGCGCTGACCGACCACGACACCACCGACGGCGTCGCGGAGGCCGCCCGCGCGGGCGCGGCGCTCGCGATCCGGGTGATTGCCGGGTGCGAGTTCAGCGTGAAAGCGCCGTGGGGCGAGCTGCATGTGCTCGGCTACTTCCTGCCCGCGGGCGAGCCGCGGTTGCAGGAGTTTCTCGTCGGCACGCGGGCCGCCCGGCACCGCCGCGCCGAGCAGATGGTCGCCCGGCTGCAGCGGCTCGGCGTGGAGATCGAGCTCGCGGACGTCTTGCGCGAGGCGGGAGACGGCTCGGTCGGACGACCGCATGTGGCGCGCGCCCTCGTCGCGGGCGGGGTCGCCGCGGACATCAACGACGCGTTCGGGCGCTATCTCGGGCGCGGCCGGCCGGCGTACGTCGAGAAGCCGTTGCCGGTGCTGCGCCAGGTGACCGACCTCGTCCACGGCGTGGGCGCGCTCGCGCTCGCCGCCCATCTTGGCGAGCACGGCAGCGAAGGGCAAATCCGGTCGTTCCAGGAACAGGGGTTGGATGGGCTCGAGGTGCGGCACCCGAGCCACTCACCGGCCGTCGAGCAGCGGCTCACGCGGATCGCGCAGCGGCTCGGGCTCGCCATCAGCGGCGGATCGGACTGGCACGGCGATACCGAGCTCGGGGACGCGCATGCGACGCTCGGCGGCCTCGACGTGCCGTTGGAGTGGCTGGAACAACTCGAAGAGCGTCGCGGCAAAACGTCGCGCGTAGTCGTCACGGAGACCCGGAAGGACAATTCATGACAGACCCACTAGCGGTCGGCAGCAAGGCCCCGGCGTTCCAAGCCGAGGCGTCCGACGGCAAGACGTACGCCCTCGCCGCAGTCCTCAAGTCGCAGCACGTCGCGCTCGTGTTCTACCCGGGCAACAACACTCCGGGGTGAAACCGCCAACTCTCCGCCGTGCGCGACGAGATGGCCAAGTTCCAGCGAGCCGGCATCCAACCCTTCGGCGTGAACCCCGCCGGGGTGGACGCTCACTTCAGCTACGCCACCAAGCTGGGCTTCAATTTTCCCTTGCTGTCCGATCCCGACCGGGCGATCGCCCGGGCGTATCACGCGCTCAAGGACGACGCTCACGGCATCCAGCGCACGGTCTACGTGGTGGCGCGCGACGGGACCATTGCCTTCGCGCAGCGGGGCGCGCCGCCGGCCGACGAGATCGTCGCCGCCGTGACCAGCGGGAAGCGCTGAGGCGGTGGCCGGCGATTTCCGCGGCAAGGTCGCCCTCATCACCGGGGTAGGGCGGGTCGGGCAGATCGGGCATGCGGTGGCGCGCGGCTTCGGCGCGGCCGGTGCCCAGCTCATCATCGTGGGCCACGACGCCACCGTCGTCGCAGAGCGGGCGAAGGAGCTCACGGCCAGCGGGGTCGCCGTTCGCGCGGTCGCAGGCGATCTCACCACGCCCGACACCGCGGGCCGGGCGGTCGCCCTGGCGAAACAGGCGTTCGGCGGCCTCGACGTCGTGGTGAACGTCGCCGGCGGCCTCCTCAATTTTGGACCGGTACTCGACGTGCGGCCGGAGCAGCTGGAGCGCGAGGTCGCGGTCAACCTCGAGACCGCGTTTCTCGTCTCGCAGGCGGCGATTCCCGCGCTGCTCGAACGCGGTGGCGGCGCGATCGTGAACTTCGCGTCGGTCGCGGTGCTCAAGCCCCAGCGCCACATGGCGTCGTACAGCGCGGCCAAGGCGGCGGTGGCGGGACTGACCCGTGCCCTGGCCCGCGAGCTCGCGGACCGGAGGGTGCGCGTGAACGCCGTCGCGCCGGGCATGGTGAAGACCGCCGCCAACCTCGCCCAGGTGAAGGACGCCAAGGTGCACTGGGTGGAGCTCGACCAGGTCGTGAACGCCGTGCTGTTTCTCGCGAGCGACGCGGCGGGCGCGGTCACGGGCGAGATCCTGCCGGTCGCCGGAGACGTCTGACCGGCGTGGTCGTCATGCGCGACGTCATCGTGATCGGCGGTGGCTGCTACGGCACGTTCTACGCCGGCCAGCTCGCGAAGGCGAAAGCGCGGGGCCGGGCCGACTATCGGTGCGTCGTGGTGGTGGACCGGGATCCAGGGTGCAGGGCTCGCACGGAGTTGGGCGAAGCGCCCGATCGGCAGTTCGTGTCCCGCGACTGGAGCGCCTACTTCGCCGCCGCGCTGGGCGGTGCCACGCGGCCGCGACCCGACGAGCCCCAGGACTACATCGTCCCGTCGCCGCTCATGCCGCACCTCATGTTCGAATGGGTGCGGGCCCGGGCCCGCGAGCGCTGGCCGCGGCGGTCCATCGCGGTGACGCCCGTCCCCGGCACGCTCGGGACTCCCTACGACCGGACGGCGCCCGACGGGACGCGGTACGTCTCGTTCGCCGATTGGATCTGTCCGACGCACTGCATCGAGCCCGTGATCTGCCCGGCCATCGGGGCCCCGCGCAGCTGGGAGATGGGCGACGCCGTGCGGGACCTGGCGGCGCGGCTACGCGCGTCCGGTGAGCCCGTGTTCGGTCCCGCGTTGTTCGTGTGCCGGCACCAGGTCTTCGGCGTCGGCACGTTCTCGGTGGACGCCGTGCTGGAAGGCGACGCTATCGTGCGGAAGGCGGGCGAAAGCGGCGAGCCGGCCGCGGTGCTCGTGGCGACGATCTCGAGCTGTCATGGGGCGCTGAATCTGCTGAGCATAGGCGCCGTCAGCCGTCGGCCTTCAGCGCCTGCTGATGGCTGACAGCCGATGGCGCCGTTACCTGCAGCAGAGCGTCAGGCGATCCTCACGCGAGCTCGCGACCTGTTCAACTCCGGTGAGTACTGGCTGGCCCACGAGGCCCTGGAAACCGTATGGCGTTCTATTATTAGGGACGGCGACCCGGATGCCGCGCGAGTCTGGCAGGGATTGATCCAGGCGGCGGCCGCGCTGCTGCACGACGAGCGGGGTAACCGGCATGGCGTGGAGGTGGTTGGAGCGGCCGCGCTCGAGAAGCTGGCCGGGCCCGAGCGGGCCGACGTCGAGTTCGAGATCAGGCGGTTTCGCGCGCAACTGGCGCGCGCCCTGATGGGGGAGGGCGATCCCCCACGATTGGAATTCCGAACGGATGCGCGAGAACGCCGGTAACGGCTACGACGTGATCATCGTGGGGGGCGGGCCCGCGGGGCTGTGCGCTGCCATGTACGCCGGTCGCGGCATGCTGAAGGCGCTCACGATCGAGCGCGGCGCGCCGGGGGGCGAGCTCCTGAACACCGACTTGATCGAAGACTACATCGGGTTCGAGAGCATCAAGGGGTGGGACCTGGCCCAGAAGATGAGCGAGCATGCCAAGAAGTTCGGCGCCACGATCGTCACCGACACCGTAGAGCGGGTGCGCAGGGCCGAGGACGGCTGGTTCGACGTCGCGACGTCGCGGGGAGTGCTGTACCGCGCTCCGGCGGTGATCCTCACGGCCGGCGGGACCCCGGTGAAGCTCGGGGTGCCGGGTGAGCAAGAGTACGCCGCGAAGGGTGTCTCGTACTGCGCGGTGTGCGACGGCGCGTTCTTCAAGGGTGAGGTGCTCGCGGTCGTAGGCGGCGGCGACGCCGCCGTCGAGGAGGCGGACTATCTCACCCGTTACGCCAGCAAGGTCTACATCGTGCACCGCCGTGATCGGCTGCGGGCGTCGAAGATCCTCCAGCAGCGGGCCTTCGCGAATCCAAAGATCGAGGTGATCTGGAACAAGCGCGTGGTGGAGATCACAGGGACCGGGCAGGGCGTCGATCACCTGGTGCTCGCGGACAGCGTCACCGGCGAGCACATGCGGCTGCGCGTCGGCGGCGTCTTCATCTTCATCGGCTTCAAGCCCAACACGGGCGTGATCGAGGGGCACCTGAAGCACGATGCCGCCGGTTACCTGATCACCGATGAGAAGATGATGACGTCGCTTCCGGGGCTGTTCGCCGCCGGCGACGTCCGCAGCCAGGTGACGCGTCAGATCACGACGGCGGTGGGCGATGCCACGACCGCGGCGATCGCGGTGGAGAAGTACCTCGCCTCTTTGAAGGCGTCCGACTGACGTGAAGATCGTGCCGATTCCCAACGGCGCGTTCGTCCAGAACAGCTACCTCGTCATCGACGAGGCGGCGGGCGAATGCGCCGTCATCGATCCGGGTGAGGAGGCGGGCCGCATTCTCCAGGAGATCGCAGCCACGGCGGCGCGCCCCACCGCGATCTGGATCACGCACGCGCATCTGGATCATGTGATGGGGGTCTCCCGCGTGCGACGGGAAACGGCGGCGCCCGTCTTTCTCCATCCGGCGGACCGCGCGCTGTACGATCACGCCGTGCAGCAAGGGCTCGCGTTCGGGGTCGCGGTCGAGCCGCCGCCGCCCCCCGACCGGGCGCTCGCCGCCGGGGACACGGTCCAGGTCGGGCGGCTCACGTTCGCCGTCCGCCACGCGCCGGGGCACTCGCCCGGGAGCGTGTGCCTCGTGGGCGAGGGCGTCGCCTTCACCGGTGACGTGTTGTTCGCCGGCTCGATCGGTCGCACCGATCTCCCCGGCGGCGATTTCGACACCCTGTTGCGCAGCATCGAGCGCGAGTTGCTTACGCTCCCCGATTCCACCATCGTGTACAGCGGCCATGGACCCCAAACTACCGTCGGACACGAGCGACGGACCAATCCTTTCCTCACGGGCGCCTATCGCCTCGGCTGAGCGGCCGGCGTGCCTGCGCTGCGGAGTGGCGGTCCGGCCCAAGCCGTGGGGGTGCAGGAACCCCTGTCCCAACTGCGGCTATGTGTATCCCCTGGGTGACTGCTCCGACTGAGCGGGATGAGTCACCTCCTGGCGCTCGCGTTGCTCGCGCTCGACACCCTGGTCCGCGCCTGGCGCATCCAGCTCGCCACCCGGACGGCGGGCGCCCGCCTCTCGTTTGGTGACGCGTTCCGCCTCAACCTGTACGGTGAGGCCGCTTCGCAACTGACGCCCAATCGGCTCGGGGGAGAGCCGGCCCGCTTTCTCGGCCTCACCGAGGCTGGGTTGCGCCCGGTGACCGGCCTCGTGGCGATCGGCGTCGAGGTGGCGTGCGAGTGGCCGGTGTTCCTGATCGCGTTCGCGGCGCTGTTCGTGTACTACGTGCCCGATTGGCGCGAGGCGGCCGGCGTGTGGCTGCGCCGTCACCGTGCGGGTGAGCTGGTGACGATCGAGATCATCGCCCTGGTGGTGCTGTTGGGGATCTACCTGTTGCAGCGCCTGGTCCGGTCGGGGATGATCCGGCATCGGGTGCGACGCCAATGGCGCGTAGCGTTGGCGCACGTGCGGCGCGCTCCCCGCTGGGTGCTGGGCGCCGGAGCGCTGCTCACCGTCGTGAGCGTGGCGGCGCGCGCCCTCATTCTGCCCGCGCTCGCCTGGGGGATGCCGGGCCCGCCGTTCGGTCAGATGTTCTTCGGCGCGCTGGCGCTGATCCATGCCCCGCTCGTCGTCCCGCTGCCGTCGGGGGGTGGGGGGCTCGAGGTGGCGTTCATGCAGGGGTTTGCCGGCGATTTCGGGGCGGCTCAGGTGCGGATGCTGCTGTGGTGGCGGTTCTATAGCGCGTTGCTCCTGACCGCGCTCGGCGTGTGCGTGCTGGTGCGCCAGCTCGGCTACCGGGCGGCCGTCGAGCTGTTCAAGATCGGGTGGGGGAGGACCAGACCCGCAGACGCGCAGCTGCGCAGACGCGCAGGAGAGGCAGACGCACCATGAGCCAGCCACGTATCGCCCCGCTGACGCCCGATCAGGCGGCCCCGGAGGTCCGGCCGATCTTCGAGACCTACCTGCAGGAGCGCGGCAACATTCCCAACATGTTCCGCACGGTCGCGCTCCGGCCGAGCTACCTCCGCACGCTGATCGCGCACTTTCGCACCGTCATGAACGAAGGCACCGTGCCGCCGCTCTTAAAGGAGCTGCTGTGGGTGCGCATCTCTCACCTCAACCGTTGCCGCTACTGACTCAATTCCCACACTGCCTTGGCGAGGCAGAAGGGAGCGAGTGAAGCCCTGGTCGACGCGATCCAGGACCGTGGCGGGCGCGCGCCGATCGAGCGGCTCGAGCCGGCGTGGCGCGCGGCGCTCGAGTACGCGGATGTGATGCACCGCTCCGGCCATGACGTCACCGACGAGCTGTACGGGCGGCTCGGGGCGGCGTGGGACCAGGGACAGATCGTGGAGATCACCTTGGTGATCGGCATGACCGAGTACTTCAACCGCTTCAATGACGCGCTACGGGTGGAGCCGACCAAGTGAATGCGGAGGCCCTTGCCTTGCAATTCCGCATTCCGCACTGCGCATTTAGAATTGGTCCGTCATGGGCGATTCCTGGCTGGCGACGAACGGCGTGGTGTCCGAACGGACGGAGGCAATGAGCGCGACCCGCATCGAGCGCGACCCGCTGGGCGAGCTGCCGGTTCCCGCCGCGGCGTTGTACGGAATCCAAACCGAGCGCGCCCGCCGCAATTTCCCGATTTCTCACCTCACCCCGCTCGCCCCCTTCGTCGATGCCGTCATCTGGATCAAGAAAGCCGCCGCCCTCACCCACCGGGAAACGAAACGTCTCGACGCGCCGCTCGCGGATGCCATCGTCCGGGCGGCGGACGAAGTGCTGGGCGGCGCCCACCGCGACCAGTTCGTCGTGGACCCCTATCAAGCGGGGGCGGGGACGTCGCACAACATGAACTGTAACGAGGTCCTCGCGAACCGGGCCAACGAGCTGCTGGGGGGCACGCGCGGCACCTACCAACCGGTGCATCCCAACGATCACGTCAACATGGCGCAGTCGACCAACGACGTGATCCCGACCGCCATCCGCCTGGCCGCGCTGGCGCAGCTCCCCGGCCTGCTCGACGCGATGACCGAGCTCGCGCGCGCCTTCCTCGCGAAGGGGCAGGCGTTCGATCGGATCCTCAAGTCCGGGCGCACCCACCTGCAGGACGCGACCCCGATCCGGCTGGGCCAGGAGTTCACGGCCTACGGCCACACCATCGAGCGCGCGCGCGACCGCGTCGCCCAGGCGGCGGACACGCTGCGCGACCTGGGAATCGGCGGCACCGCCGTCGGCACGGGGCTGAACGCCGAACCGGAGTACCCGCGGCTGATGGTGCGGCACCTCGCGGCCCTGACCGGCCTCGAGTTGCGCGAAGGCCGGGACCGCGTGCAGCTGATGCAGTCGCTGGGCGACGCCGCGGCGTTGTCGGGAGTCCTGCGGACCTACGCGATGGATTTGGGCAAGATCGCCAACGACGTGCGACTGCTGGCGTCGGGACCGAGGACCGGGCTCGCTGAGATCGTCCTGCCGGTGGTGCAGCCCGGTTCGAGCATCATGCCGGGGAAGGTGAACCCGTCGATCGCCGAGATGGTCAACATGGTGTGCTATCAGGCGCTCGGCAACGACGTCACCATCGCGACCGCGGCGGAGGCGGGGCAGCTCGAGTTGAACGTCATGATGCCCGTGATCGCCCACAATCTGCTGTTCACGATGGCGATCCTCACGAACGCCACCCGCATATTCGCGGAACGGTGCGTCGAGGGCATCGAGGCCGACCCGGCGCAGTGCGAGCACTGGCTGGAGCGGAGCCCGGCGCTGGTGACGGCGCTGGCCCCGAAGATCGGCTACGCGGAGGCGGCCAAGCTGGCCAAGGAAGCGGTGGCGAAGAACGTCACCGTGCGCCAGCTGGTGATCGAAAAGGGCATTCTCAAGGGCAAGGACCTGGAAGAGGTGCTGGATCTCGCCGCCATGACCGAGATCGGCGTACCCGGGCGGCGCAGGAAGTAGTGTCCACTCTCATCGGAGGGCGCTCATGAGCTGGATCGTCGCGGGGCTGATCGCAGGCGTCGGCGCGTTCTTCGCAGACTTCGTGATGTGGGGCAAGGTCTTCACCGGTCCGGAAATGCACGCGTTCGGCACCATGCCGCCCACGCCCGAGGAACGGAAGCAGATGATGCTGCCGGCGATGTTGAAGTCGGCCGCGCTGGCGCTCGGCTTCGGTCTCCTGCTCTCGTGCGGGTATCAACGCCTCAAGGGCGGGCTGTGGGTGCAGGGCGGCGGCCCGCTGGCGGGGATGGAGTACGCCACGCTCCTCTGGCTCTCCACCATCGCGATGTCGACCCTCGGAAGCGGCGTGTGGTACGACAAAGTTCGGCCGCTGCTCAAGGCGACCTTCTGGTCGTGGCTCGTCCGGCTGAACGTCGCGGGGCTCATCGTCGGTTTGCTCGTCAAGTAAGCGCCGTCACGCGAGGGGTCGTGATTCCAGTCACCGCGTCCGACCCCCCGTCGCAGGTACACGTTCCTGCATGCACAAAGCCATCCTGAGCGTCGCGGCGGTGTGGCTCGTCGCCGCGGCGCCCGTCCACGGCCAACGGCGGTTCCGCGTCGGCCCGACTTATTCGTCGATCACGCTCGAGGATCTCTCGGGCAACGCCCACAGTTTTTCATCGTTCGGCGGCTCCGCGGCGTTGATTACGGGGGACGAGGGAGAGACCGGCGTGACCGTGTCTCGGTACAATGACCTCGCCACCGACGGCGGCGTGCGACGCCTGACGTTGTTCGGGCTGGACTCGTACTACTATCCCATCGGGGCCCGCGGCGTGGCGCCTTTCGCCACGACCGCGCTCGGGCTGGCACGCGTCACCGAATCCGCGCCGGCGACACAGTGTCCGCCGATCTTGTGCCAGGACACCGTCTCCACGTCGAGTCAGATCGCGTTGGCGTTCGGGCTCGGCGTGCGCCTCGACGTGGGCGGCCGCGCCGTGGCGACGCTCGAAGGGCGCTTCTTGCAGGTGCCCGGCAGCCAGATCCAGGCGCTCGAAGCCCGGCTCAACGCGTCGCTGGCGCTCGGCAGCCGGCACATGGGTGAGTTCCTTGAGGGGACGTTGGGACCCGCGGCGAGCGTGTTCATCCCGGTCTCCGGGTCCTGGCGCGGCCGGGCGCCGTTCGCCGGCGTGCGGTTCCGCCGCGATACCAAGAAGGCCGGCACCGTGGGTCTGCAGATCGACTTCGCGCCGCTCAAGGTGACGAGTAACTGCTCGCCTCCCGGGTGCGAGCCGAACGCCATCCTCTTCGCGCCGGGATACGAGGCGTCGGCCCGTCCGCGCTGGGGGCGGCTGTATGGCGAAGTCGGTGTCCTGCTCGCCGGCGTGTACGCTACGGGCGAGGACCGTGGTATTGCCCAGGGCCTGCACGGGGGGATCGGCTGCGACCTCTACAGCGGCCGAGTGATGTGGAACCTCAACTCCCGGCTGCTGTGGCTGAAGCGCAACTCGGGGGAGAACGTGTTCGGCGTGCAGGTGGGGGTGAGCCTGAGCCCGAAACTGGGGCGGTCAGAGGTGGGAAGGGGCGGTAAGGGGCGGTAGGGGTTGGGTTCGGCGGGGCTACCGCTATATTGTCTCCATGCGCGTCACCACCTGGGCCGAGTACGGCTTGCTCGTGTCCCTCAACCTCGCGAAGCGGGCGGGGCAGGGGCCGGTGGCGGCGCGCGAGCTCGCCGAGCAAGACCGGCTTCCCCACGATTACGTCGAGCAGATCCTGCTGCGCCTGCGCCGCGCCGGGTTGGTCGAATCGGTGCGGGGCGCCAAGGGCGGCTATCACCTCGCGCGTGATCCGCAGGCCATCACGGTAAAGGACGTCATCGAGGCCTCGGAGCACGTCACCTTCGAAGTCAACTGCGATCTTCACCCGGTCGATCCCCAGCGATGTAGTCCGGAGGCATCGTGTAGCATCCGGCCGGTGTGGCGAATGCTGGAGCAGCGCATCAACGATCTGCTCGCCAGCGTTTCGCTCGCCGACCTGATGCATGACGAGCACGAGCTGTACCAAATCGCCGGGGTCATGGCTGGGAACTAGTCCCGCCAACCCAATTGTTTTTTTTGACGTGAAACCCGACTCTCTCGGTCGGGTTTAACCGATTGGAGGTCGTCGTGGAATACGCTCACCCCGAAGCGCTGGTCTCCACCGAGTGGGTGGCGCAGCACCTGAACGATGCCGGGCTGCGGTTGATCGAAGTCGACGTCGACACGACCGCCTACGACTCGGGACACATCCGGGGCGCGGTCGGCTGGAACTGGCAGTCGCAGCTGAACGATCCCGTCCGGCGCGACATCCCGGACAAGAAGGCGTTCGCGACGCTGCTGTCGCAGGCGGGAGTCACGCCCAAGACGACTGTGATTCTGTACGGCGACAATAACAACTGGTTCGCCGCGTTCGCGTTCTGGCTGCTGCAGCTGTACGGCCACACCAACGCCAAGCTGATGAACGGCGGGCGGGCGAAGTGGGTGGCGGAGGGCCGGTCGCTCGTCACCGATCGCCCGAGCATCCGCCCGACGACCTACCCGATTCCGGCGAAGGTCAACGCGACCATCCGGGCCCGGCGTCCCGACGTGGAGAAGGCGCTCAAGGCCAAGAAGGTGGCGTTGGTGGACGTGCGGTCGAAGCCGGAATTCGTCGGTGAGATCATCGCGCCGCCCGGCATGACGGAGACGGCGCAGCGGGCGGGGCACATCCCCGGTGCGAAGAACGTCCCGTGGGGTCAAGCCGTGGGCTCTGACGGCACCTTCAAGTCGCACGACGAGCTGCGGCAGCTGTACCAGGGCGCGAAGGTCATCGACGGCGCGAGCGAGATCATCGCCTACTGCCGGATCGGCGAACGGTCGAGCCACACCTGGTTCGCGCTCAAGTACCTGCTCGGCGTCAACAAGGTGAAGAACTACGACGGCTCGTGGACCGAGTGGGGCAACCTCGTCGGGGCGCCGATCGCGAAGGGAGCGGAATGAGAACGGCGACGGATAGTCGGACGGTCGGACGGTCGGACAGGAAGGCGTTCGCGGAGCCGGCACTGTGGACGCTGGTCGGGAATACTCCCCTTGTTCCTGTCCGACTGTCCGACGGTCCGACCGTCCGACTGAAGTGCGAGTGGCTCAACCCCGGCGGCTCGGTGAAGGATCGCGCGGCCCTCTTCATCTTGCGTGACGGGATCGCCCGCGGGGAGCTGCCCGACAAGCGGCTGCTCGACGCCTCGAGCGGCAACACGGCGATCGCCTACGCCATGCTGGGCGCGGCGGCGGGGATCGGCGTCACCGTGTGCGTCCCCCGGAATGCCGGCGCGGAGCGTCAGGCGCTGCTCGACGCCTACGGCGCGGAGGTCGTGTTGACCGATCCGCTCGAGGGCTCCGATGGCGCGATCCGAGAGGCGCGCCGGCTTGCCGCGAGGCGGCCGGACCGGTTCTGGTATGCCGATCAGTACAACCACCCGGCCAACCCGCGCGCTCACTATCTCACGACCGCGGAAGAGCTGTGGCGCCAGACTGGAGGGCGGATCACCCACTTCGTCGCCGGGCTCGGCACGACCGGCACGCTCGTGGGAACCGGCCGCCGTCTGAAAGAGTTGAACCCC
>WNGI01001216.1_pt1 | contig 22283 bp, 31 predicted proteins | sample 5400621 | NCBI WGS metagenome assembly WNGI01 (sample SAMN13153374, study PRJNA577476) | soil metagenome | isolation source: 20 cm soil or saprolite under Garry oak tree replicate 1 | place: USA:California | collected 2016-06-15
GCGTAGGACCTCCTACCCGCGGTCAAGGGGCGCGGGTAGGAGGTCCTACGTACTACGTACTTCAATCCCCATACAGCAGCCGGTAGGTTGATTTGAATCGAAAGGATTGCTTGCCGGCCAGTGCGGTTGCTTCAAACTCGGCACCCTCATCGGAATAGGTTCCGGTAAATCCGATGCTCATGACCTTTCGTGCCCAGGGATAGGTGCCGGCAATCGGTGAATGTTCCTGGCTGGTCATTTCACCTTTCCACTTGCCGCCAGCACACGTGTAGCTTCCGACGGTATAATAAAATCCGCCGCCGCCGCGCATCGTGCCGTCGCGCAGCACCATGATATGTCTGTTGTAGGCTTCCACGCCGTCCAGAAACCTTGTCTCGGCCAGATAAAGTCCGTTCCTGATCATGATTGATGCCGCGCCATCAAGAGCATCGTCAGGCCCGGGCTGCCCAGGGCCGTGCCGGCAAGACTGCGCGTCATTGCGCGGCTTTACAAGCCGGCAGCCGGCGCCGCTGTCATGCGATTGTCACAATCGGCCAAAACGCGATGGGTGGAGCGACCGCGTCCGCCGAAGCTTCAAAGAGAGAAGGCGGAAGCGATACCCATCAATTGCTGTTCGTGGCGTTGATGGGTTTCGCAAAGGGCTCAACCCATCCTTGTACTCACCAGCGACGGGTCGAGCGGCCGGAGTCTACCGGGATCGAACGGCGTCAGGTCGGTGGTAACAGCTTTGCCGCCGGCGATCAGCTCGGCCAGCGCCTCGCCGGTCGCCGGTGCGTTGAGGATGCCCCAGACGTTATGGCCCGTGGCCACATAGGCGCCCGCGCTTGCGGGCACCTTGCCGATCAGCGGCAGGCCGTCCCGCGTCAGCGGGCGGAAGCAGGCTTGCCGCGCGATGATTTTTTCCGCGCGGAAGCGCGGCGACAATCGCTCGGCGATCGCCTGCAGGCGATCGAGCGCGTCCGAATCCGGCGTCACCGCGGACGGGTCGAGCGGCAGCGGGGCCTGGTCGGAGAAGGCGGTGATGTGGGTGCTGCCGTCGGCCCGCGGAAATATTTCGACGCTCACGACCGCGCCGCTGTCCTCCTGAGTTTCGAGGAACAGCGCATCCGCCGGCACATCGCTACCCAGATCGTAGACGAGGCTTGGGCTTCGCTGCCCGAACACCGCGGGCAGCGGCATCCATCGCGCCGAGAGCAGCGACCACGGCCCCATCGCGATGACGACGGCATCCGCCTCGATGACGCCGCCATCGACCTCGACACCCCCGACATCAGATCCATTCGCGCGCCTGACCAGGCCGGTGACGTTGCCGCGGCGCAGCTCGGCGCCCTGCTCCTGCGCGGCGCTCATCACGGCAGCGGTGAACTTGCGGGGGTGAACGATCCCTGTGGTTTCCGTGGTGCCGAGCCGCTGCGCGATGATGACGCGGTCGGACAGCCAGTCGAGCCCGGGGCGCGCTTGGCGGCGCGCGTCATGCTCGGAGGTGACAAAACCGCTATAGGCGGTCATGCGGCGGTAGCCCCAATCGCCCGCGATCTCGCCGGGCAAAGCGGCGTGAAGCGCAAAACTTCGCCGCGCCAGCGCATCGAGCGGAGTGCCGGCGCACCAGTCGAGCGCTAGGAAGCCACCGGCCTTGCCGGATGCCGCGGCCGCCACCTCGGTCCGCTCCACGACCGTCACGTCGATGCCGCGGCGACCAAAGAAATAGGCGGTGCAGGCGCCGATCACGCCACCGCCGCAGATCACGATACGCATGGTTACTCCGCCAGAACACGAATTCCGAAAAGCGGACACCGCTCTTCGGAAAGGATCATGCTCCGCTAATTAGCCGTTCAACCGCCGATCCGGCAATTTATTCTTCAGTGTCGCCGCCCGCAGAGATATACTTGTAGGTGCAACAACGGGAGGTGAGCGTGGGCGTTCCCGTCATCCAACAAGCCAAAATCCAGGCCGAGGTCCTCGTTCCCTTGATCAAGGCCTTGCAGGCTGAATTGGGCGAGGAGCGAGCGAACGCGCTTGTGCGAAGGGCGCTGGGTGACACCTATCGCCGCTACGGCGAAGAGTTCTGGCGGACCAAGAACGAGAAGAACCTTGGCAAAACCATTGCGTCTGCGTTCGTACAGTACGCCCGCGAGGACGCGCTTGATTACACGGTGATCGAGCAGTCGCAAGACGCGTTCGAGATCGACGTTACGGGATGCCGGTACGCCGAGTTCTACAAGGAGCTGGGTGAGCCGGAACTCGGATTCCTGCTGGTCTGCGGCGCGGACTTCACGACGGCCGAGGGATTTGTTCCCGATATAAAACTCACGCGCACGCAAACCATCATGCAAGGCGCCAGCCATTGCGACTTTCGCTACAAGCGCACGAAAGAAACGCATTGAGCGCGACGCCTTTAGAGAAAGCCGTCAAACAGCCCGCCCTCCACCTGCTGCGGAACGGGGGGCCGTAACCCGGCTGTGCCGTCAGCTCTGGTGCGGTCCCCGGATGGCCTTCATGGCGTCTTCAATGTGGCGCCACTCCTTGGCTTCCTCGGCGTCACCCTTGCGCTCACAATCCTGGGCCTTCTGGGCTGCCTCGGCGATCGCGACGAAACCGTGCTTCTCGATCATCTGCCGCGCGACCATTTGAACCTGCATCTCCGACATCATGGCGCTCTCCCTGAGTTGGGCGCCCCCAAAACCGCAGCCGCCGATGGGGTCGCGCGCTGCGGCCAGTTGCAAACGGTCCAGCCGAGGTCTCGTTCCCGCTTGCGGGAGTACAAATAGTGCCTTGATTTGCCCGGCCGAGCTACCCCGACCGTAAGAACAGTGTCGGGGCGCTCCCTACCCGCTCAGCGAACCTGATCGGCCCTTCGCGCGACCAAGTATCAGGAGCCGCCCGCGGGGCGGATACGGCAGTGTAATCCGCAGCGATGATCCCGGCCAGCTGCATTGAGAGGCCACCATGTTACCAACGCAACTCTCATCGATGCCGCTTTGCCAGCGTCTGACTGTCATTATGACGAGGTGGCACAAGCTGATTAGAATCGCCGGCGATTCCTATCGCCCCGAGCTTCATTACATGCGAGGGCCCGGCCCGAGGTGGCACGCGAAGCATCAAGCCCGCACCGCGAAGGGTGTGCTTTAAGGCGCTCGGGATGAGGCGGTGTTTTCGCAACTGGAAACTGCCTGGAACGGCTAATATCGATTTTGCCAATCGGCCCCCTCCTCCTTATCCAATCTGGTCTCGTCCCAACGAAAAAGAAGTGCGAGCAAAATTCCAAGCACGAACGCTTCAGTGACCCCAAAAAGGACGGCTTCAATCACAGTCATCGGCGCCCCCGCATTGACCTGCGAATCTATTGTTCGCATCCTTGCACGCTCAGGCGTGTATCGTGGTTTCAATGTGGCGCTGGCGGCCCTTCCGCCTTTCTTCCACTATCTTTGACGCGGGAGGCATCGAACAACCCCCTGGTCACAAAAATAATGTCGGAATCGGACGTCCCGAAACGTCCTTAGGGGTGCGCACCGTCCATCCAACCCGAACGAGGCAACCCATGCTCTACGCCCTCCTGGCCTATCACGTCGAAGACGACGTCACCTCCTGGACTCCGCAACAGGATGCGGGGGTGATGGACAGTTTGAGCAGGATTCACGACCGCCTCACCCAGGAGGGGCGCATGGGGCCGGCGGCGCGGCTCGGGGCGACGGGCGGGGCCTGCGTGTTGCGCGGCCCAGGCAAGGGGGTAGTGACCGATGGTCCCTTCACCGAAAGCAAGGAGCAGCTTTTGGGCTTCTACGTCATCGACTGCGCGGATCGCGACGCCGCGATATCAGCCGCGCGCGATCTGCGCCAGGTCAATCCGACCGCCATGTATGAAATCCGCCCCGTCAGGCTCTATCGTCCGGGCCAGGCATTCCCGCTGACCGAGCAAGCCCAACCCGGATGATGCCAAACGACGGGGCGGCGCCGGACCAATCCGGCCTGGCGTTGCTCAATGTGACCGGGAGATCAGCAGGTCGTCGAACTTCTTTCCCTTGCGTAGCTGGGCGCGTACCCAGTGCGGTTGCAAGCCGCGTCCTGACCAGGTTTCAGAGGGCCGCTCCGGATTTCGGTATTTTGGCAGCACCTTCGGGTAGGGACGCCGCGTCTTGGCATCGATTTCAGCCCGGCGACGCTGCATTTCATGCATTTCAGCGTCGAGCCTCGTTGAAAGAATCTCACGAAGGTTTTCGTGCAAGGACCAGAGTTCGTCGACGCTCATTTTTGCGAGATCATTATCCTTCACATTTCGTCTCCTGGTTTGGCTTCAAACAAGCGTCGGGATAAAGGCGGGAAAAACGACGGCCAAAGTGATGCTCCGGCACGCGCCTTAATTTCCCCACTAAAGCATCCACCCGCGCAACTACCACGCGCAAACCGGGGATTGGTTCCGGGCTTAAATACAAAATGTTACACTTTGATTTGTTGGGTTAATCAGCCGCGACATCGCTCGCGGCAGGACGATTGGGTCGTCGCCGGGTTCCAGGCCAGCGATCCCTCCCCCAAGCGCAAATGCAGCCTGAGCGGGGGATGATTGCTCGGCGGCGCTGCGTATCAGAGCGGGGCCCGTTTGCCCATGGTGACCGATGGTATAAGCCCGGCGGTCGGGCCGGACCTACGTCGGGCGGTGTAGCTCGCCTTTCAGCCAGCCCGTTGCCTTTTCGGTTTTCATGGGGTCGGGCCGGTCGCAGTCAAAGCACTGGAACCTGCGCGGCCCCTTGCCGTCAGGAGGTAGCGCCAAAATTAGCAGTGCCCCGCAATAAGGGCACGTCGGTCGGTCGCCCTTGCCCATGGGATATATTCTGGCGCCAGTTTCGAAAATTCGTCAATTCCAAAAACTGTGCATTACGTGGAAATTGCCTGGCGGTATCAGGCTAATTTCCAGCAAGAAACCCCGTCCAGTTGGTGTGCCAGCACGGGGGCAGGCAGGGACGTCGCATCGGAGTACCGAGTAGTCTCGTCGGTGGCGCGGCCACAGAAAACGTCCTAGCATAGCCGTTCGGTAATCTGCGGGGTAACCACGATGCGATTCCACGTGAGGAGATCTGCTCACGTTCTGGAACGCCTCGGGCTTGCAATGGCCGGGGCTGCGAGCGGCCTGTTTGTCGGCGTTCTGGTGGGCTCGAACGTCGACCTGCTGACGTCCCAGGGTTTCCTGCTGCTGATGATGATTGCTGGCGCCGTCGGATTTTACCTCGGCATCGACACCCCTCAACTGCCGTTGCATTCGGCAAGCGGCGGCGCCGACGGCCAGATCGACACCGCGGAATTTTTGAGCGCGGTGGGCACGTTTCTCGCGACCGGCTCGGCCTTTGCCTCCGTGGCCGTGATCGTGCTCCGCCACGACCCGCACATCGCCTGGACGTCGATGATCATGGCGGGATGGGTGGTTGGCGTGGCCATGCAAATCATCGCCGGAGCGATCGCCCGCCTTCGCCGTTGAGGAATTTTCTCATTCCCGCTTCCAGGAACCAAATCTATAATTCTCCGCGTCCCGTCCCCCTAGGGGACGTATAGAGATTGGGCTGCTGGAAATGCCTTCAGATTCGAATGCGAAAACGCGCGTACAGATAGGCGTATTCGCATTGCTTTTCGTGATTGGTTGTTCGGTTGGTGCATACTTCATAGGCGACCTGGGCAAACTGCAGGACAGTCTTGCCGCGCGTGAAAGTCAGGCGGCATTGCAAGGGATCACCGATGCCAATCAACTCGATGAGGCGCTCAGGCAAAACCCCTCAAACAAATTGCTGCAGCTGATGGCAATGGCAACGAAGGCCGCGGATGAAACCAGCGCCGCGACCGAAAAACTGACAAGCGAAATCGAGCCGTCGTCGATTTCAAAGGCTGGCAACCTGGCCGTGCTGAGCCGGAGCGATCTCGAAGCGCTTCGCCGCGATCTGAACACGGCGGAAGCCAACGCGACGGCGTTCCTGCCGCGCTATGTCGCTGTGCTGAAAACCGAACGCGACAATGTCGAACAAGCCGCCGTCTCGCTGCATCTTGGAAGAGATACCGTCCGCAGGCTGCTGGATAATGTCGACAAGCGGCACGCGGACATCACGGCCCTGACTTCCCGGATATTGCCGGCGCGCGCCGATTATTATCGCGCCTACGAAAACTATGTCACGTTTCTCGACAGGGAATTCGGCACCTACAAGGTCGCAAACGGCGAGTTCATATTCGCGTTCCAACACACGGTGAACCGTTACAATGCCGTAGCCGAGGCCATGACGGTTGCGGCGAAGCGGGTCAATGACCTGGAAGCGGAACGAAGAGACCTGCAGAAGTCGCAGCAGGATAGCCTGGCGCAGCTCGTCAGCGGCAGGTGACCAAACCGATTCAACGTCATTGCGGGGAGCGACTTGTCCGCCGTAGCTCAAATGAGCGACGGCGGAAGCGACGAAGCAATCCAAGGTCGTCATTCAGGTGCGACGCGAAGCATCGAAGCCGGAAAAACCTCTTTGCACAACTCGGGCCTCTCCCGCCGCGAGAATGCGTGCCCCTGAGAGCGCTGGGTCCTGAAATGCCTTACGAGGATTTGTCGGTATTTGTCAGACTTCATTCCGTTTGCTGCGCCGCGCGTGCGAGGATTGGGTGAATACGAAGCAGTTCTCTTTCGCGAGATTGCTGCCGTAGTAGCGTAAATCGAGGTTGAAGATCTTGTGGGTAAAGGTCACGCCCGCCTGCCAATTGAGATAGGCAGGCAGCGGGAAGCCGCCGAGATCAGGAGCCTAATTACCGAACCAGGAATAGCCGGCAGCGGTCGTGAACGATATGCCGAGGTCCTGCGGGAGCAGACGACTCGGCAGGTCGAGGCCCACCCCGGCCGCCACGTATTGGCTCCAGGCGCCGGTGTTGGAGACGTCAGGCGAATAGGCGTAGCCGCTGGCAATGCGGATCGACTCGCCGATCCTTCTGTCGCCGCGGATGGCCGCCTCCCAATACTTGATGCCGTTGGTTTCGCCGGGAAGCTTTTCTCCGGGATAGCGAAATAGGTCACGCCGAGATCGAAATCGATATTTGCGATCTTGGGACGGAAACCGCCGTTGATAGTGAACTCGGCGGCTGGTTGGGTCGGCAGCCTGACGCCGGCCATTGTGGCGCCGGCATAGAGCTGACCAAACCTTGCCTCGATCGCGATGGCCACTACGGAATTTTCTTTGCCAGCTGGCAGGTCGCATCAATCGACTTGACCAATGGCCAACCAGTCAGTGATGTGTCCGAACAGGTGTCAGCCATGTCTCCAGACTAAACTTCAAGCCGGACGATGACAGCTCCCTGTGGGATGACAGCTCCTTCCGGATTGCTTCGCGAGCACCTTGTCATTGGGCGACTTCGCGCGACCCGGCGGCTGGCAATGACAATCTCAGCAAGCCGGGCCACCTCAATATGGCGGCTTCTTTCGCGCGCGCTGCGCCTTCGCCGCCTCGATCCACCAGGCGAGATCATCGGCGAAGCGGGGGAACGTGAACTCCAGCGCCTTGCCGGCCTCGCCGACCGGCTTGGCGTCTTCGGACAAGGCCTGCGCAATCGGCCCCACCGCGATCGTGCTCGAAATCACCACCATGCCCATCTCGCAGAGCGTGCCGTGCCAGGCGGTGGCGGCGTGCGCGCCCGCAAGACGGCCGGCCGAATAGCTGGCGATGGCGGCGGGACGCCAGAACCACTCCTCGAGAAAATGATCGGTGAGATTCTTCAAGCCCGGCTGCATGCCCCAATTGTATTCGCCGGTGATGAAGACAAAGCCGTCGGCGTCGCGGATCTGGCCGGCGAGTTTTTCCAGCGCGGCTGGCGCGCTGCCTTTCGGATATTCCTTGTACATCCGGTCCAGCATCGGCAGCCCGACCGCCTTGGCGTCGATCAGCTCGACCTCGTCGCCGCGGCCGCGCAAGCCCTCGACCACGAACTGCGCGAGCCGAATGCCCAAGCGGTCGGAGCGGTACGAACCGTAGAAGACGAGAATGCGATGGGCCATGGCCTCGACACATTAACATGTCCGGGCTGATGCGACAGCATCATGCTCGGGCTGATGCGACAGCATCATGCTCGGGCTGATGCGACAGCATCATGCCCAGGCTGGTGCCCCATGCAGCCCGGGAATTGAACCCCCTCGCCCGCAGGCACGACCAACCATGCGCACCGCTCCTTCCTTGCCCCTCGGGTTCGCTTAAAAAACACAAAACATGCCGCTCTATTTCCGCATCATCCTGGGCTGCTTCGCGATCGCCGGCGCGGGTTTTACGATACGCGCGCTGTGGACCGGCATCGTCTATGGCAAGGGCTGGACTCCCTACAGCCGGGACGAGCAGCCGGGGATGTTCGCCTTCCGCGTGTTTGCGAATCTCGTCGGCATCGCCATCTGCCTGTGGCTCGCGGCGGGCTACAGCTTGCAAGACTTTCTCGCGCCGTTCGGCCTCGGCGCATCGCTTCGCCAGTAGCCGTCAGCGCGGTCTCCTCACGAAAACGCTAATGCCGCTTGAAATACTGCACTTCGCGCTCGTGCTTTTCCGCCGCCGCGCGCGACTTGAAGGTGCCGAGATTGCGGCGCTTGCCGGTCTTCGGATCGACCTTTCGGGAATAAAGCCGGTACCCGCCCGATTGCAATTTGCGGATCATGGAAAGCCTCCTGCTTCGCGTACTTCCCACATCAATCGCGGCGGCCGCGCGCTTGTTCCGCGCTGGTCACGACCGATGTAACGCCGACGTGACGCCGCCTGGCCCGTCATAACGCTGACGTGAGTACGCCTCGCCTGTCATGCCAACGATTGCTTTCCCAAATGCCCTTTGTGACCAGTTGGCGTGGGACACTGGAGATCACGAACCCGGAGAACAAGATGCTCGCTCACCTGCCGATTGTCATTCTCGCCGCCCTGCATCCCGTGGCTGTCGCGGACGCCGTGCCGAAACTGGATATCGCGCGCGAGTGCCAGTTCGAAGGCGGCGCCAAGCCGGTGCAGGAAAGGTGCGCGGCCGATGAGACCCAGGCGCGCAACCAGCTGCAAGACGAATGGAAACAATTTGGCCCGGACGCGAAAAAGCAGTGCAGCGAGGAAAGCACCACGGACAACATCGCCAGCTACGTCGAATTGCAGACATGCCTCGAAATGGAGCGGGATGTGAAGATACCGCCGAGGTAACGGGTCGAGGCGCGCTCAAGCCGCCAACATGAATCGTCGTCACCCGCGAAGTCGGGCGACCGAGGTTAAAAACAAAGATTGGTGACGAGATTTCCGCGCTTGTCCTTGATCGCCCAGGGACATCGCAGGCGTTCAAGCGCCTTCCTGGCGTCTTCATCGCCGAGCGCTGCGGCCCGCTCGTAATAGGCTTTCGCCGCAGCCGAATCCTTCGGCCCGCCGCGGCCTTCCTGGCTGAACGCGCCCATCCGCTCCAGCGCGCCGGCGTGATTTTGCGCCGCCGCCTTCTCGAACAGGGCGCGCGCGCCGGCGTCGTCCTTGGCGCCACCGGTGCCCTCCGCCAGCATCAAGCCGAGCTGATATTGCGCCTCGGCATTGGTCTCGGCGGCTTTCGCCAACAGCTCTCGTGCCTGCGCCAGATCGGACGAGGTGCCGCCGCCACCGAGCGCCGCGAGATTGGTGACGCCGCGCGGATTGCCGGCTTGCGCCGCGCGCTCGAACAGTTTGCGCGCCTGCTCCTCATCGCGCGCGACGCCCGAGCCGGTGCCATAGAGCACGCCGAGTTCGACCATCGCCGAGGAAGAGCCCTTGTCGGCCGCCTTGCGCCAGGCCGCGATCGCGTCCCCCGTTTGTCCGCTGGCGGCGTAGGCGCGGCCGAGCTGGTAGAGCGCGCGCCGCGACGAGCTAGCGGCGATGCGGCAATATTTGATCGCGGTCGCGACGTCGGACGGCGCGACATCCGGGGTGCCCTTGACGTCGGCCGGCTTGTCGGGATCGGAGGGATCGGCGGCGACCCGGTCGCACAGCACGAGATCGGCCGATTGCGCCTTGACCTGCGATGGATTGGCCAATGACGCAGCCGCCGCGATCGCAATCGCCGCCAGCGCGATGCGGCCTGTTCCGGCGGAGGAATTCGCGTGGGATCGTTTCATCATGACGCGCATGTTTGCGTCGACAGCATCGGGAGATCAAGCACCGCCTTGAACGCAAAGATCCGCCAAAACGCCGATGCGCTTTGGCGGATCAGGTACGGCCGGACGTCCCCAACGCCCGGGCCGTCTCGGGTCGAAGGCTTAGGCCGCGGCCGCCTTGGCGGCGGTCGGAACGGAGGCGATCGTCTTCAGAATCTGCGAAGTGATCTGGTAGGGGTCGCCTTGCGAGTTCGGGCGGCGATCTTCCAGATAGCCCTTGTAGCCGTTATTGACGAAGGAGTGCGGCACCCGGATCGAGGCGCCGCGGTCCGCGACACCGTAGGTGAACTCGGTGATCGCGGCGGTCTCGTGCTTGCCGGTCAGGCGCATGTGGTTGTCCGGGCCGTAGACCGCGATGTGATCTTCGCGGGCGGCTTCGAACGCCTCCATCAGCTGGTCGAAATACTCCTTGCCGCCGACCTCGCGCATATATTTGGTGGAGAAGTTTGCGTGCATGCCGGAACCGTTCCAGTCGGTGTCGCCGAGCGGCTTGCAGTGGAATTCGATATCGACGCCGTACTTCTCGGTCAGCCGCAGCATCAGATAGCGGGCCATCCACATTTCGTCGGCAGCGCGCTTGGAGCCCTTGCCAAAAATCTGGAACTCCCACTGGCCTTTTGCCACTTCGGCGTTGATGCCTTCGTGATTGATGCCGGCGGCGAGGCAGAGGTCGAGATGCTCTTCCACCATCTTGCGCGCGACGTCGCCGACATTCTTGTAGCCGACGCCGGTGTAATAGGGTCCCTGCGGCGCCGGGTAGCCGCTTGACGGGAAGCCGAGCGGACGGCCGTCCTTGTAGAAGAAATATTCCTGCTCAAAACCGAACCAGGCGCCTTCGTCGTCGAGAATGGTCGCGCGCTTGTTCGAGGGATGCGGGGTCTTGCCATCGGGCATCATGACTTCGCACATCACCAGCGCGCCGTTGGGGCGGGCGCCGTCTGGATAGATCGCCACCGGCTTGAGCACGCAATCGGAATTATGGCCCTCGGCCTGAAGGGTCGAGCTTCCGTCAAAACCCCACAGCGGAAGCTGCTCCAGCGTTGGAAATGAATCGAATTCCTTGATCTGCGTTTTGCCGCGTAGATTCGGCGTCGGCGTGTATCCGTCGAGCCAGATATACTCGAGCTTATACTTGGTCATTGAGGTCTCTCATGAGTTGATGATGCGAAAGGGTGGAAACCGAGGTCTTTTGGTCACCACAAGCGTACCCGGCCAGCATCGGCCGAGCCTTCTCAAGCAATTAAAGTGCCAAAACGCTGCATTGCGGAACGCCCCGAGGCCGAGAAAATCCCTTACCGCTCGCTGTCGGGCAGTCCAATCAAGGTGCGGCAAAGCCGCGCGGTTTCCAGTGGCGGCAAGCTGGCGCTTACGCCTGATTCGACGGCAGTCCGCGCCCTCATCAGCCGTCCCGATTAAAGCTGCGCCACTCGCCCGCAACATTTCCCAGGAAAGCCGGCCCCTCTCCGCAACCTTGGCAACAGCCCAGGCGTTGGCCAGTCCGCGGCTGCCTTCCAGTGAGCAAAAACAAAATTGCCCATAATTTATACATCGGATGATTTTGTTTTGATCAGGTTGCATGAGCGGCGAGCAGGGACGATATCGGTTTCAGTAACCGGTCGAGAACGAGTCGGGCGCAGCATAGGTCCAGGCGCCGACAAGAGGGTGGCGACCGAAGTCGCGCCACAAGGAGACGATCATGAATGCGGGTTTGAATCGCGGATCTGCCAAGATCTACCAATTCCCGGTCGGAGGCCGCTCGGCCAATGACCGACGCCGCCACGAGGAGACCGGGAGCGCCACCGAGCCTGCTTCGTCACGCGTGAGCGAAGTCGCATGCAGCGACGCCTGGTATCACGAGGCGGCAATCCAGGAATCCAAGCCAATTCGGGAGCGCTGATGCCATCAGCACCCCCGATGCCGAGGCGTTGCGCTTCTCTGGCGCAATATCAAGTGGGATGAAAGGGTCGAAACGGTTTCGGCCCTTTTTCATGTCTGCTCGCAGGCCGCCGCCGGCCGTTTGCCATGCTTGACCGTGGTGCCTGCCCTGGTGATTTTCAACGTGACGCCGCCGCCAGAGTAACGCGAGCCCGACAGTGCAACGCGCTTGCCAAGCGTCACGGCCTTTCCATCGATCTGCAGGTGGGCACGCCGGTCGTATGGAAAAAATCCGACGATGAACTGCGAGCCGTCGGCGCAGCGATAGTTCTGGAACGTCTGCGCGACGGCGGGCGATGAGCCGCTTGCAAGTCCCGCTGCAACTGCTGCGGCACCGAAAATAATGATGGCTTTGCACCGACTCATGCTGGGCCCCCTTTGAACGGTGAATATAGACCACAGCCACCCGCTCAAGCGATATGCCTTCCCGACATTTCTCCGCCGCAGAGGATGGCCTAGACTGACGCCATGCCAGACCCACCTGCCCGCCACCTCAATCTCGCCGGCGCCAGCAATTTCCGCGACCTCGGGGGTTATCGCACCAGGGACGGGCGGACCGTGCGCTGGCAGCAGATCTTTCGTTCCAACCATCTTGGCCACCTCACCGAGGCGGACATCGAGGTTCTGCGTCCGTTGGGCCTGAAGAGCGCGTTCGATTTTCGCGGCAGCGAAGAGCGCGTGGCCGCCATTTGCGGGCTTGCCGGGATCGCGGTTCATTCGCTGCCGATCGAGCCGACCGTGGTTGCAGCGTTGCGGGCGCGGCTCGCCGACGGCATCCCGCTGTCATCCACCGATGCGATTGAGGTGATGCGGGAGTCCTACCGCAACTATGTGCGCCACAACACGCCGAGCTTCCGCGCGCTGTTCGCCCTTCTGCTTGAGGACCGCGCGCCGCTGGTGATCCATTGCACCGCCGGCAAGGATCGCACCGGTTTCGCCTGCGCGCTGATCCTGCATTCGCTCGGCGTGTCCTGTGAGCTGATTGCCGAGGATTATCTGCTCACCAACCGCTTCTACCGGCGCGACCCCGCAGCCAGCTCCGATCTTCCCGAGGACGTCAGGCAGGTGCTCGCGTCGGTGCAAGCTTCCTTCCTCACCGCGGGCTTCGATGCCATCAGCGCCGATTATGGTGATCTCGAAGGCTATCTCGGTGACGCCTTGGGGCCTCGGCGCACGCGAACGCGCAACGCTCCAGTCGCGCTACCTGGAATCCTGAAATTCGCATCGCGCCCAAGGCAACGGATGAAGTTGCCTCAGGCCGCCGCTTCCATTTCGGCATCGAGGTCCGCGATGACGTCCTCGAATGCCGAGATCGCCTGCTGAACTGTGGCAATCTGCATCAATTCCCAGGCACTAACCGGGCCGTGACGATTTTGCATTGCGACAACCAAATCCCGCCGCTGCTCCTTGAGCTGAATAAGCGGCAGACCGTGGTCAGGCAGATGTCTCATCATGGTGGCTCCCACCCCTTGGATCGGACGACCCTGAGGTATAGTGGCGTGGTTCTGCCGTTGCCTTACAAAACTCCGGCAAATTTTAACGAGTTGGTCCGGGGCTTGGGCTGCCCTACGTCTCCGCCACCACCGCCTGCTCAATCGCTCGGAACAGCGCCTTCGTCACACAATTCGTACTCCAATCGGTCTGGTGAAGACCGTCCGCCGAATTGATCATCGTATCAAAGGGAATCCCGTCTTCCTCATGCCAGCGGTGCATGAGCGCGAACCGGGGGAATAAATTGGCCCTGGCGGTATCGGCGGCAGCCGATATCAGCGACACCATAAGCCTGGTATCGTCGATTTTTTGAGGCGTAAGGAGAGCCGGCGCGTATTGCAGGTCCATCAGGATTACATCCGCCTCCAGCGCCCCGAGCCAGCCAAGTCCCGTTGCGATGGTCCCGGCGACACGGTGCGGATCGTACAGATCCCTGTGATAGATCGCGTTCGTTCCGACTTGCCAGATCACCAGTGTCGGAGCCTCGGCAATGACGTCAGGTTCAAAACGCGATAGCTCCTCGGGAGCCTCCTGGCCGCCGATGCCTCTGTTGAGCACGTCGATCATCCGATCTGGAAATCGATTCCTTAGGGCCAGTTCCAGCCGGTAAGGATAAGGCACGACATCGCCCTCGCCCGCTGTCGACGACGAGCCAATGGCCACGATCTTGATCTTCCTTTGATATCTCAGAGCCTGCACCAAGTGTAGGAGCGGCCGTCTGAGCCGTATGAGCTCTTCAGCAATGTCGCAAGGCGGTGGCGCGTCGCACATATAAACCTCCATTTGCTCACAAGAAATCACCTGCATTTGGGCGAAATTTATCAGAGCATTGCAAATGAATTTCGTCTGGCGATAGTTTGCCCGTGCCACCTTTTGACCTGGAGACCGATCATGGATGGAAAAGTCGTTGTCGTAACCGGCGCCTCGGGCGCGCTCGGCAAGGTGGTTGCGGAAGCGGCGCTTGCGCGCGGCGCAAAAGTGGCCGGCGTCGATCACGCGGCGTCGCAGATCCCGGCGACGGCAAATCGGATCGAACTTGGCGGCGTCGATCTGTCCGATGCGGCGCAAGCCAAAAAGGCGATCGACGCTGCGGCCGCACAGTTTGGCCGGCTGGACGCCTTGATCAATATCGCCGGCGCCTTTGCGTTCGAAACCGTCGCCGAGGGCGATCCAAAAACCTGGCAGCGCATGTACGCGATCAACGTGCTCACCGCGCTGAATGCGTCGCGATCGGCGCTCCCGCATCTTGCGGCTTCCGCCTCCGCGCGGATCGTGAATGTCGGCGCGCTGGCGGCGCTGCAGGCTGGCGCCGGCATGGGCCCCTACGCCGCGTCCAAGGCCGGCGTGCATCGCCTCACCGAGACGCTCGCCGCCGAATGGAAAGGCAAGATCGCCGTCAACGCCGTGCTGCCGTCGATCATCGACACGCCGGCCAATCGCGCCAGCATGTCGAAAGCGGATTTCAGCAAATGGGTGAGGCCGCAAGAACTGGCCGAGGTGATCCTGTTTCTCGCAAGCGACGCCGCCAGTGCCGTCACCGGCGCACTGCTTCCGGTGAGCGGGCGGGTATAGGCTTCACGCCTCCGCCAGCTTCTTCAGGACGGCGCTAAAGCGAATGCTGCGCTTGCCCGCCAGCGCGGTGGCTTCCGCAACCGCGCCTTCATCGGTGTAGGTGCCGGAAAAGCCGATGCCGACCTCATAGCCGCCGAACACCGGGCGTTCGCCCTGGCTCGGCGTATGCTCATGGTTGACGAGTTCGCCTTTCCATCTGCCGTTGGTGCCGGTATAGGCGCCGATATAATCGAAGAACGCATCGCCGCCGCGGATCTTGCCATCGTGCAGCACCATGACGCCGGTGTTGCCGCCGTCGATGCCGTCGAGCATCCGGATATGAATGGAGTAAAGGCCGTTGCTGATGCCGCCTTTTCCGACGGAGACGACCGGCGGTGCCGCCTCTTCGCTGATGGGAGTCATCACCGAGTTGAAGGCAACGCCAGGCAATTGCGTCGTGCCGCCTTCGAAAAAATATTGCTCGCCCTGCTGCCTGCCCTTGAGCGAGAGCGTGATCCTGTCGGTCTTCAACAGGGGCTGGAAATTCGGGTCCTCGTTGTGGCGTAACGTCGATATCTCGGCCGATACCTCGCCATGATCGGATTCCTGGTAGGTGCCGATGAAAGCGAAAGCCGAATTGCCGCCCATCATCTTGCCGTCATAGACATAGAGCACGCCACGGCGCGACCCGTGCACCGTATACATGTCGACCCTGTAAAGCCCCTTCAGCATCCCCGCTCCGGCCCACAATCCGTCGCGAACGGCCTAACGCGCTATTGCCGCCCTCCATCCCGCCAAGTATCTCGACGGTGATATGGTACAGGCATTCCTGGTTATGACATCTGCCGTTCCGGCGCAGGATAGCCGCTCCCGCACGGTGTGATCAAATGCCACGATCCGGGTTAAGCTACAGGCGCTGAGTCGCGCATGCGGCACCGGAGTCCCCTTGGAAACCGCGCTTTATCTGCCCGTCAAACGCTTCCTGGAAAACCTCGGCTTCACGGTCAAGGGCGAAGTCGGCGGCTGCGACCTCGTGGCGCTCAGCGGCGACGAGCCGCCGATCGTCGTGATTGGCGAACTCAAGCTCTCCTTCAATCTCGAGCTGCTTCTGCAGGCAGTTGACCGCGCCGGCGCCTGCGACGAGGTCTGGCTTGCCGCCAAGATGTCGGTGCGCGGCAAGGGACGCGAGAGCGACGCGCGCTATCGCAATCTCTGCCGCCGGCTCGGCTTCGGCATGCTCGCAGTCACCTCAACTGGCGACGTCGAGGTGATCGTCAAGCCGCCCACGACAAGCCCGCGCCGCAATCCCAAAAAGCGCTCGCGCCTGGTCGCCGAGCACCGGCGCCGCGTGGGCGATCCGGTATTGGGCGGAAGCACGCGCGCACCGATAATGACGGCCTATCGCCAGCAGGCGCTGGCCTGCGCATTCGCGCTGTCGCGAGGACCGCGGCGTGTGCGGGATCTCAAGCCCGAGTTTCCGGATGCGCCGAAAATTCTGCTGCACAACGTTTATGGCTGGTTCGATCGCACCGAGCGCGGCATTTATGTCCTGACCGATGCGGGACGCGCCGCGCTGAAGCGCTGGCCGCAGCAGACGATGGCGACGGACGTTGCAAGAGCTGGCGATTCGATTCCGTCACGATGACGGGAAACAAAAACAGTTGGGAGGACAGCATGATCGTGGTGACCGGCAGCGTGACGGCGCGGGAAGATTCGCTCGATGAAATCAGCAGGTTGAGTCTCGAACACGTCCATCGCTCGCGCGAAGAGCCCGGGTGTATCTCTCACGCCGTGCATGTCGATTGCGAGAACGCCCTGCGGCTGGTGTTCATCGAACAATGGGCAGATCGCGCCGCGCTATTGGCGCATTTCGCGGTCCCCGCCTCGCGCAATTTCGTCCGCGCGCTGCAGCCGCTCGCCGCCGCAGCCACGACGATCGAGATTTATGACGCCACCAGGCTGGAGAATCTTTGAATCAATCTCAGTGCATGGCTGGATTGCCACACCAATTTCATATTGCAATGCAACATAAGGCCTCCTAGGTATTTCAGATCAGACAAGAGGCCCCGATGAGCGAAGACTGGAATACGAAATATGGACGGCGGCGCGTCCGTCGCGATCCGCCGACGCTGGATGAAGCAATCTTCGCTGCAATCGGTATCACCGACGACCAGGAAGCCCAGGCTGAAATCGCCGCTTCGCTGATGGGGCTTCCGATCGAATCGGTGCAGGCCGAAGTGAAGAAAGCCGGGCGCCTATCCGCGCGATCTTCGACCCGGGTGATCGCGGGCGAACAAGGCGCGCAGCGCTCGGTGGTGGTCGAGCGCCGCGTCCTCAGAAGGTTCGGCAACGACAAGCGCACCGGCACTTAGAGCGGGATTGCCTTGAGTTGAATCGGCGCGAACGTTTGGCTCACCTCGCCCCGCTTGCGGGGAGAGGTCGAAGCCGAAGGCCCAGACCATACATTCGCAGACCCATCTGCCAATAGGCGCGGTAGAGATTGATCATCGCGCGTGCCGCGACGATCGGTGTCGCGATCGCGAGGCCTGCAAACGGCGACAGCGGTTGCTGGTCTAGATCGATGCTGCCGGTGGATTCGCCCTGGCGGAAGACCAGATGCGCGCCGAACTTGCTGGCAAGCGCCCGCATCGCGCGGTTCTGCGCGCCGGTCGTGATCCGCAGCGAGCGGTAGCCCTTCGATCGCGCTTCCGCGATCAGTCTTCTGAACAGGATGCTGCCGACGCCCTGCCGTCGCACGCTCGCTTCGACGCTGAAGGCGATCTCCGGTAGTGAATCCGGGGATTGATCCGGCGGATGCAGCTCCGCCGCGCCGCGTACCACGCCGTCTTCGAAATAGGCGATGATGATCGTGCCATCGTCGGCGCATTTCGCCGCATAGCGTTCGATGAAGCTGTCATCCATGAAGCCCTGGAAGCGGTCATGGCGGCTCACGCGATCGAGCCGCAACAGGTGATCGCGCAGCAGCGGCAATTCCTCCTGCTGACGCAGGATCCGAACATTGCCCTTGGCACGTGTCGAATGGGTGAGATCTTGGTAGGTCACGTCATAACTCCTCTTGGATGGCCCTCGAGGAGGCGTCGAATCCCTAGACAACCAATATTTGTGCATCGCAGCATAAAATTCAAGGGCAGGTTCCGCCTCAAAAAGCGGCAACAATTTCAAGGATTAAGACGCCACAATTCGGCCGTTGTTGAGAGCTTCGCGACCATTGCCGAGGTCAACAAGCAACCTGCAAGTACTGGATTTGAGCCAAGCTTTGGCCCACTATCGGAACGGCTTCGCGGAGGTCCATCGTGGCTGTCGTGGTCGATACGAGTTCTTCAGTTCCGGATCGACGGCTTGCGGTCTGGCAGGACATCGTTTGCGATACCTTTGTCGGGCTCGATTGCCAATCGGATATGCACGACGCGTTTTGGGGTTCGGTTTCGCAATCGGTGATCGGGTCTGCGACGTGTACGCGAGTCGATTCCTGCGCCCAGCGGGTGCTCCGCACGCCGTCCCGGATCGCGCGCGCCAGCGAAGATTTCGTGCTGGTGACCTTGGGAACCAGCGGCGTGAACGGGGTGTTTCAGGACGGCCGCGAAGCTGTCGTATCTGCGGGTCAGTTTGTTATTTACGACACCACCCGCCCCTACGAGCTGCGCTTCGACGACAGCTTTTCGCAGACGATTTTTCAGATGCCCCGGAAGCTTCTGCAACAGCGCATCGGCTCGTTCGACACGTTGACCGCAACCACCTTTTCCGGCGATCGTCCGCTCGAACGACTGGCCTATGAGTTCCTGCTTGGCATGAGCAAGACTATCGACCATGTCGATCCCGCCACCGCAGCCCGCCTGCTGGACCAAGGGCTGGATCTTGTCGCGATGGCCTTCGCCGACAGGATGCGCGAGCGTTCGACGGACCAGTCATTTCACAGATCCGCGCTGCTCTATCGTCTCAAGAACTACATCCTGACACACCTCCGCGATCCCGAGCTGTCGATGCCGCGCGCAACGGCGGCCATTGGAATCTCACCGCGTTATGCCAGCGATTTGATGGCCGCAGAACAGACCTCATTCCGCAGCTACGTCCAGACGCAACGTCTGGAGCGGTGCAAGCGCGATCTGTCAGATCCCGCCCATGCCACTCGGCACGTCGGCGACATCGCATTCGCATGGGGCTTCAACGACCTCGCCCACTTCAGCCGAATCTTCAAGCAAAGGTTCGGCGTCTCGCCGCGCGAATGGCGCGAGCACCGGGCGCCGTAACCCTTCTTTCGATCGGGCTTCCTTCCCGCACTGCGCGTGCGTCGACGCGACCGAACCGGCCGCCTCGGGTTGCCAATCGCCGGTTAAGACAAGTTTTCATGCCGCCACGGACAAGCAGCGCGGCCCGGCATCGCTGTAAGCTTCGGACCGGTGATTGTCTGTGTCCGAATGCGAAAGGATGACGACGATGGGTCTGGTTCATCAGAAATACAAGGTTGCGGTGGTTCAGGCGGCGCCGGTCTTTCTCGACCTAGATGCTACGGTGGACAAGACGATCGCCCTGATCGAGCAGGCCGCCGAGCAGGGCGCGAAGCTGATCGCGTTTCCCGAGACCTTCATTCCCGGATATCCGTGGCAGATCTGGCTTGGGGCTCCCGCCTGGGCGATCGGCCGCGGCTTCGTTCAGCGCTATTTCGATAACTCGTTGTCATTTGACAGCCCGCAAGCCGAAAAAATTCGCACGGTCGTAAAGCGCGCCAAGCTGACCGCAGTGATCGGCGTGTCCGAACGCGACGGCGGCAGCCTCTATATCGGTCAATGGCTGATCGGTCCCGACGGCGAGACCATCGCGAAGCGCCGCAAGCTGCGGCCGACCCATGCCGAACGCACCGTGTTCGGCGAGGGCGACGGCAGCGACCTTGCCGTCCATGATCGCGCCGACGTGGGACGACTCGGTGCATTGTGCTGCTGGGAGCATCTGCAACCGCTGTCGAAATACGCGATGTATGCCCAGAACGAGCAGGTTCACGTCGGCGCCTGGCCGAGCTTCTCATTGTACGACCCATTCGCCCATGCGCTTGGCTGGGAAGTCAACAACGCGGCGAGCAAGGTCTATGCTGTTGAGGGCTCATGTTTCTTCCTCGGCCCCTGCGCGGTGGTCTCGCAGGCCATGATCGACGAGCTTTGCGACTCCCCCGAAAAACACGCCTTCCTGCATGCTGGCGGCGGCCACGCGGTAATCTATGGGCCGGACGGGAGTTCGCTTGCCGAGAAACTTCCACCCGATCAGGAGGGCATTCTGTATGCCGATATCGATCTCGGCATGATCGGCGTGGCAAAGAACGCCGCCGATCCCGCGGGACACTATTCCAGGCCGGATGTCACGCGGCTACTGCTCAACACCTCCCGCGCCAATCGCGTCGAGCATTTTACGTTGCCGATCGATGCCGAGGTCATGAGCGAAATCAGGCTTCAAGCCTGATGATCCAACCTCAAGAGGAGCTAGCCATGGAATCCGCGATCCCAGAGCATCTCCGAACCGCCCGTACGCGTCACCGGCGCATCCCCGACGACTATGCGCCACCCTACCCATCGTTCGTGGCGCGGCACAAGCCGAGCGTACAGCGGGTGGTGATGGCCTATTTCGGCATCCAGACCCGTGGTGCGCCTTCAAAAGCCGCCGAGCAGGCGACGGCGCGGATCGCCGCCTGTTTCGAATCCAATGGCGGCCCAAGGCATTGGGATCGGGCGCGGTATATCGACGAAGCCGGCTTCACGAATATCGTGACCGTTGCCTATTGGGACGATCGCGTAAAGTTCGATGACTGGTTCCCGGCGGCGCGCGAGGGCTGGACCGGCGACCAGCGAGCCACCGACGGATACGGTACGTTCATTGAGGCGCTTTATCCAATGCCTATTGGGGCGGCATGCGCGATCGCGTTCCGCTGTCCCAGACCAGCGAGATGGCGCCCGCCGGTGCTATCAGCGCCGTTCGTGACGGCTCTCGCATTCGGGTCATCGCGCACGACAATGTGTGCCTGATCCGGTCGGGTCAGGATTGGGGCGACACTGAAGCATCCGAACGCAAAATGTATCTCGAGGATGTGGAGCCGGTCTTGAGGGAAGGCATGGACTTCCTGCGCGACAACGGTCGCTCGATCGGCTGCTATGCCAACCGCTACATGACAGTCGTTGCACCCGACGGCACGCCGACCGAAAAATCCTATGGCATGAGCTGGTGGAAAAGCCTGGCGGCACTGGAGCGATGGGCTGAATCGCATCCGACCCATGTCAGGATCTTCGGCGCCGCCATGAAATATCTGTCGACATTGGGGCCAGCCGCGAAGCTGCGGCTCTATCATGAAGTTACAGTCGCCCGGGCCCACGAGCAGTTTTTCGAATATGTGGACTGTCACCCGCAAACCGGAATGCTGAAAGCCGTGCAGACGGTTAACGCTGCCTAGGGTGCGATTGCGCCGTCCGCTATACTACAACACCATCTGCGTCTGCGTGACGATTGCCACAAGGCGGCCGTCCTCGGTCTCGAGCCGCGTTTGCCAGACCTGGGTGCGCCGTCCCCGATGCACCGGCGTCGCGGTGGCGATCACGGTCATGCCCTCTTTGGCACCGCCGATGAAATTGGTCTTGCTCTCGATCGTGGTGGTGCCCTTCGCATCCTCAGGCAAATTGATCACGGTCGCCGCCGCGCCGACCGAATCCGCAAGCGCCATGATCGCGCCGCCATGAAGCGCATCGCCGAGCGTACAGAGATCCGGCCGCACCAGCATCCGCGCCACCACGCGATCCTTTTCGGCTTCGGTGAAAGTCACGCCTTTCAGCTCCGCAAAAGGCATTTTCATCGAATGGATTTTTTCAAGCGGCGTCATGGTTGTCATTCCTCCAGCTTTCCTCTCCGGTCGTCTTTCCGGGGCGCGCGCAGCGCGAACCCGGAATCTCGAGATTCCGGGTCTGGTCCTTCGGACCATCCCGGAATGACGGGTTTATCCCAAAACATGTTCTTGAAACGATTACCTGCGAGGTCAAGCCGGCAATGACGTTCGCCGGCCCGTGACAAGCAAATTATTATCCGCCATATCATCCGCCATGCGCCAGTTTCCACCCCGCCGTATCGTTTGTCTCACCGAGGAAACCGTCGAGACGCTGTATCTGTTGGGCGAACAGGACCGGAT
>WNGI01003402.1_pt1 | contig 22281 bp, 17 predicted proteins | sample 5400621 | NCBI WGS metagenome assembly WNGI01 (sample SAMN13153374, study PRJNA577476) | soil metagenome | isolation source: 20 cm soil or saprolite under Garry oak tree replicate 1 | place: USA:California | collected 2016-06-15
AAGTTCCGGATCCTGGGTCTCCCGGACAACGGGACCTACGCGGAGCAGGTAGCGGTGCCGGCCGCCAACGTCCTCCCTCGCCCGGCGGGCCTCACAGACGAGGAGGCCGCCGCCGTCCCGCTCGCGGGGCTGACCGCGTTCCGCGCGCTGATCACGCGGGGCCGGGTGCAGCGCGGCGAGACCGTGCTCGTGCTTGGAATCGGTGGCGGAGTCGCGACCGTGGCCCTGCTCATTGCCAAGCATGCCGGGGCCCGGGTGCTGGTCACGTCAGGGAGCGATGAGAAACTGGCGCGCGCTCGGGCGCTGGGGGCGGAGCGGGGCTTCAACTACAAGACGGCCGATTGGGTCGCGGCGGTTCGCGAGGCGGCCGGCGGGCTGGGGCCGGACCTGATCATCGACGGGACCGGGGGAGCGACGTTTGAGCGGGCGCTCGACGCCGCACGCCCCGGGGGCCGCGTGGTCAGCTACGGCGCCACGACGGGGAACGTGCCCGAGCTCACGGTGCGGCGAATTTTCTGGAAGCAGCTCTCCCTGCTGGGGTCGACCATGGGCTCGCCGGACGACTTTCGCGCCATGCTGGCCCTGTTCGGGGAGGGCAGGCTGCGCCCCGTGGTCGACCGGGCCTTCTCGCTGGCCGACGCCGGCAAGGCGCTCCTGCGCATGGAGCGGGCCGAGCAGTTCGGCAAGATCGTGCTGCGGATCGCCTAGCCTCTCCTGCGGAGCGTGCATGGGGCGCCGCTATAGATCATGGCTTCTCCCCGAGCGCACGGATCGCCGCCATCCGATGAGCGCGATCCCCACCCCGACCACGGCCGGAAGGACGTGTGCCGCCGCGCCGGCACCCCCGGGGCCCAACCACGCCTTCGTCATGGCGTCACGAACCGCCATTTCCCCGGCGACGTAGCCCAGGACGCCGGACCCCGCCCAGACGACCCATGCATGCCGGTTCATCACGTCCGCGAGCACCCAGCTTCCCCACATCACCAACGGCAGCGACAGCGCGACCCCGACCACCATCAACGAGGTATTCCCGGCGGCGATCGCGGCGATCGCGAGGACATTGTCGAGGCTCATCGCCGTGTCGGCGACAGCGATGAGCCAAATGGCCTCCACGAGACCGGCGGCCTCTCGCGGATGCTCACGCGCCCGATGCGGCTGAACCAACCTGAACGCGATCCCGAGCAGTAATGCGCCGCCGAGAATCTGCGCGCCCGGCAGACGGAGCACGGCCGTCGCGGCAAAGGTGCAGGCAATTCGGAGCACGATCGCCCCGACCGTGCCCCAGACGGTGCCGAGCGTTTTCACGTTGGCGGGAAGGCCCCGAACCGCCAGCGCGATCACGACCGCGTTATCGCCGGCAAGCACAAGGTCGATCAGCAGGATACCAAGCAGGCGTCCCCACAACTCCGGGCCCGGCAGGAACGACATCCCCACACCCCCCAGGCCGGGGGGGAATAAAAAAACCCCCGAAACGGCCTCGTTTCGGAGGTCTCGTCGCAGCACATCGCTGGGGTGAGCCGGGCGCTCTCGCGCCGTCTTGACGACTCACCCGGGGCCGTTCACGGGCCCCCGAGTACTCCCCTCGCTCATTCCTACTTTAACCGGAAAGGCTGCGGGTTGTCAAAATATCTCCGACGGAAGGGGATTAGGAACCCACGGCGGAAATGCCGGGGACAATTGTGTCGACGGACCGGAGGGACACGATGCCGAACGCACTGAGAGAGAACGGCGGCCTGACCCGCCGCCGGTTGTTGGCGCTCACCGCCGGGGCCGCGGCCGGCGCCGCGCTGCCGGCCGCCTGGCCGTTCGGGGAACCGGCGCTGGGGGCCGCGGAGAAGCGCGGCGGCACGCTGACGGTCGGCGTCAACACCGACCTGGTCTCGCTGGACCCCAACGACATCGTGTTCGCGAACGTCCCGATGTTCTTCCAGGTCTACGACTACCTCGTCAAATATAGCGCCACGCTGCAGCCCCGGCCCGACCTCGCCGAGTTCTGGGATCTGGCGAAGGACGGCATGAGCGTGGTATTCCGGCTGCGGGACGGCATCCGCACGCATTCCGACGGGACCTTCGGCGCGGACGCCCTGATCGCCAATTTTCGCCGGACGAAGGACAAGGCAACGGGCGGCGGACTCTTCAGCCGTCTCGCCGACTGGGAGGCCGCCGACCGGCTCGACGAACGAACCGTGCGGTTCCGGTTCTCCCACCCGCATCCCGATTACCTGGCCCAGATCGCCCGGTGGGGCATGGTGGATCCGGCGGCCTTCTCCACGGTAAAGAACAAGGGCGGCGGGACGGGACCCTTCCGGGTGCAGGAGTGGGTGCCGGGCGACCACGTCACGTTCGCCCGCTTCGACGGCTACTGGCAGCGGGGGCTCCCGCTGCTCGATCGCGTGATCTGCCGGGTCTTTTCAGATCCGCAGGCGCTCGAGAACGCCTTCCAGGCCGGAACGGTCGACGTCGCGCACACCATCGTCAACAAAGACGTGGCCCGGCTGCGGCAGGCCGGGTTCCGGATCACGCCCGCCCCGGTGCCGAACGAGTACTACGTGCTGGTCCTCAACACCCGCAGGCCGCCGCTCGACAACATCGAGGTCCGGCAGGCGATCCAGGCGCTGGTGGATCGCGCCACGGTGGTGCGCACGGTGCTCGGCGGCGTCGGCCGGCCCGTCGCGCAGATGGTGACGCCGGCCTCGCCGGGCTACGATCCGACGCTGGACACCGAATACGGGTACAATCCCGCGAAGGCGAAGCAGCTCCTCGCGTCCGCCGGCGTCGGGCGCAACGTGCGGCTGAGCTTTCTCACCTCCACGAGCACGCCGGAGCTGCCGCAGATCGCGCAGATCATCCAGGAGGATCTCAAGCAGGCCGGCCTCGACGTCACCATCACGATCCAGGAGCCGGCTCAATACTTCCCAGCATACTTTGCCGGCACCTTCGATCTCAGCCTCTCGTTCCTCACGCTGGCGACGATCGATCCCACGGATTTTACGATCAGCTCGGCGTTCCGGACGAACGGGACGAACCCCGCGTGGATCCAGACCGGGCCGCCGCGCGAATACATCGAAGGCCTGCAGGGCCTCAATACGACGTCCAACATGCGGGAGCGCTGGACGAGGCTGCGCGGCGTCGTCCGCTACATCCTGAAACAGGCCTGGGCGGTCCCGGTGGCGCTGCGGCTGCCGACGTACGGCCTCGGGAAGGACGTGGAGGGGTTCGACGTGGATCCGCAGATGCTGGTCCAGCTGAAGGGCACGTGGCTGAACCGCTGACGGTTCGGACTCGGTTCACGGTCGGGAGGTGCGGGACACGGAGACGGAGATCCGGTACGAACTCATGCGTCCGCAGGACATCGTCGCGGCGCGCGCGCGGACGCCGATCGCCTACGTGCCGATCGGCCCGATGGAGTGGCACGGACCGCACATGGCCGTCGGCATGGACATGCTGCACGCGCACACGATGGCGCTCGAAGCGGCGCGCAAGGCCGGCGGCGTCGTGCTGCCGCCCCTGCCGCTCGGCACGGAGACCTACACGGACGCGGAACGCCTCCGGCACCGCGGCTTCACCGGGACCGAGCGCGTCTACGGGATGGACTACCCCGGCTTTGCGCTGCCGAGCCTCTACATCGAGGAGAGCGCCTTTGCGCTCATCGTGCGCGAGGTCGTCCGGGGGCTGAAGCGGCAGGCGTTCAAGGTGATCGCGCTCGTGAACGGCCACGGCGCCCTCAACCATCGGAACACGCTCATGCGGGTGGCGACCGAGACGACGGAGCCGGGCCGTGCGACCGTCCTGCTCGCGGGATACCTCTACGATGGGCGGTACCGGGAGCACGCGGCGATCGGCGAGACCTCGTACCTGCTGGCGTACCATCCCGAGGCCATCGACCTCTCCGCGCTGCCCCCGCTGCCGGCGCCGCTCGGGTACCGGGACTTCGGGATCCTCGATCGCCAGACCGTGGTCGGGGAGCCATCTCCGGGCTTCGCCGTGGCCGCAGAGCACGATCCGCGGCGGGCCACCGCGGAGCGCGGTCGCGACGACGTGGCCTACGAGTCCGACCAGATCGCCCGGAGGGTCACCGAGGCGCTCGCCGCGCTCGACCGGACGTAGGCGGCAATGGCCGCCGGCGGTCTGGGACGCTACCTGGCGCGGCGCGCCACCGAAGCCGCCCTCACCCTCTTCCTGGCGTCGGTGCTGGTCTTCGCCATGGTGGCCGCGCTGCCGGGGGATCCGGCGCAGGTCATTCTCGGGGACCGCGGCACGCCAGACCAGCTGCTCGCCCTGCGCGCGTACCTCGGCCTGGACCGGCCGCTCCCGCTGCAGTACGGGCAGTGGGTCGTCCGGATCGCGCGCGGCGATCTCGGCCACTCGCTCATCAACGGCGTGCCGGTCACCGACATCATCGGGCGCGCCCTGCTGCTCACGCTGCAGCTCTCGCTGTGGGCGTTGGCTGTGGTCGTGCTGATCGCGTTCCCCGCCGGCATGTTCGCGGCCACCCGGCCGCGCTCGCCGGTCGCCGCCGCCCTGCGCTGGTACCACGGGTGGGCGCTGGCCGTGCCGGTGTTTTGGCTCGGCGTGCTGCTGTCGTGGTACTTCGGCGTCGTCTTGAAGTGGCTCCCGCCGTCGGGGGTCGTGGCGCTCGGGGAGAGTCCGTCCGGCTGGGCGCGCAGCCTCGTCCTGCCCGGCATCACGCTCGGCCTCGGGGTCGGCTCGGTCATGGCGCGCTTCGTCGAGGCCTCCGTCGGCGACGTGCTGTCGAACGACTACGTGCGCACGGCGCGCGCGAAGGGCCTCCCGGGCCGCGCGGTCGTGTGGCGGCACGCGCTCGGCAACGCGCTCATTCCGATCGTCACGGTGCTGGGGATTCAGACCGGGTTCTTCATCGGCGGCGCCGTGATCACCGAGGCCGTCTTCGCGATTCCGGGCCTCGGCAGCATGCTCTGGCGCTCGATCCTGACCCGGGACTACCTCGTGACGCAGTCCGTGATCCTGATCGGCATCGCAGGGTTCGTCGTGATCAACCTCTGTACCGACGCGCTCTACGGCCTGCTCGATCCACGGGTGAGGTACCAATGACGGCCGCGGCGCGTTCGGGGCACCGATGACCGCCTCGGCGAGGACGCTCCCGGGCCACCACGCGCATCTCCGCGCGCGGACGGCGGCCCGGCGCAGGTGGGTGCTCGATCCCGGGGTCGCGTTCCTGGCCGCAATCACGACGGCCGCCGTCGCCGCCCCGTTCCTCGCGCGCTTCGGGCCCACGGACATGAGCAAGGAGGCGGTGCTCGCGCTCCCGACGTGGAGTCACCTGCTGGGCACGGACCAGTTCGGGCGGGACCTGCTCAGCCGCCTGTTGTACGGCGGCCGGATCGCCCTCCTGATCGGTGCCGGCGCGACGGCGATCGCCGCCGTGTGCGGCGTGCCGCTCGGGCTGTGGACGGGATTCAAAGGCGGCGCGGTGGACGCGATCGCGATGCGGACGGTGGATACGCTCTTGGCCATCCCGCCCGTGCTGCTCGCGATGGCGCTCGTGGCCGCGGTCGGGCCGGGGTCGGTGAACGCCGGCGTGGCGGTTGCGGTCGTCGGGCTGCCGCAGTTCGCGAGGATCGTCCGCGCCAACGTGCTGACGCACAAAGCGATGGAGTACGTGGAAGCCTCGGTCGCGGCGGGGGCGCGCGATGCGCGGATCGTCTTTCGCACGATCCTGCCGAACGTGCTCTCGCCGGTGCTCATCCAGATTCCGATCGGCGTCTCGCGCGCCATCCTGCTCGAAGCGAGCCTGAGCTTCCTGGGCCTCGGGACGCAGCCGCCGCAGCCGTCCTGGGGGCTGATGATCAGCGAGAGTCGAGAATACATGCACGCGGCGCCGTGGTACGGGATCTTCCCGGGCGCGATGATCGCGCTGACCGTGCTCGCATTGAACCACGTGGCCGACGGCGTGCGGGCCCGGTGGCGGACCGAGGGGCATGTGTGAAATCCCAAGCACTCTAAGGCCGCGCCCTCAACCCTTCCATCCGCACGGCCTCTTGCAGATGCTGCGACTCAGGTATATTCCGGATAATACCTAAGGTATATCACCCCACCTCTCTGGGGGGGCTCCCTGGATGGCCTGAGTCCACAACTATCCCATAGACTTTTACTGTATCTCGGTCCAGCACTTACAGGAAACTCCTTAGAAGAAGGCGATGGGGAAAGGTGGAGGTGCTGGTGTGCCGCAACGCCGGTCTGCGCCCATTGGGCTGATCGTTGTCCTGCTCTCCACGCTCATGACCGGGCCCGGTCCCATGGCCCAGGCTCAACTACAGGAGCAGGACCTCAAGCTTCATCGGCAGTTCAAAGCCTCCCTCGTGAAAGCCGTGGACGTCAGACGCCTGTCACGCCTTTCTCTCGCCGGTAGGACCCGGGGGGCGGCCAGGAAAGCGATGCGGCGTTTGGTTCACAACCGCCGCCTCCACGAAAGAGCAAAATCCCTCAACTCCCACGAGGCCATGAAGGTCAAGCACGCATGGGCCTCCGCCTCCCATCCGCCGCGGACGTCCACGGGGACGGGGCAGGGACCGGACGCCGTCACCGGTGCCCCGATCTCCGGGCTTTTTGAGTCTCTTGCCTGCGGGTGTGAGCCTCCTGACACTCAGGTAGCGGCCGACTCCAACTACCTCTTCGAAGCGGTGAACACCGCAGGACTCATCGCCGACAAGGCCGGCAACGTCCTCGCCCTTTTCGACCTTCATGCCTTCACCCCTGGGGCGCGTCCCGGCTTCTTCATCAGCGATCCCAAAGTCCGCTTCGACCCCCTGTCCGGAGTGTGGTTTTTCAGTATCATCAGCGTCTCCGGAGCGCCCGATGGGTCAGGGCTGTGGTGGCTGGCGGTCTCACAGCCGTCCGACCCGTTCCATTGGATGATCTATAATTTCGAGGGGGTGGCCGGAACGTTTCCTGATTTCGACGCTCTGGGGATCAGTGACGACAAGGTCGTTCTGACCGCGAATGCCTTTTCCTCCGAGACCAGCTTCGTGGGGGCCGAAGTGCTTGTCCTCAGCAAGGCCGAGCTGGAGGCCGGCATGCCGTCCCTCGATGCCGCCCTGTTTGTCGACAACCGCTTTTTCACATTCCAGCCGGCTCACTCTCTTTCTCCCACAGGCGGCCCGCTGTATATGGCGTCGTCGGATCCCGATTATTCGCAGGTCTACCATGTCTTCTCCATCCTGGGGACCCCTCCGGGCGCCGTCAGTATTTCACTGACCGACGTGCCCCTCGACCTCGCCAACGTTGGTCCTCTGAACACGCCCCCGAATGCGACGCAGGCAGGCACCTCCAACCTGATCGATACGAATGATAACCGCGCCTTGGATGTCGTGTACCGCGACGGGCGCATCTGGGTGACGGCAAACGACGGCTGCCTTGATGCTTCCTTCAATTTCCTCTCGTGCGTGCGCCTCACGCAGATCGATACGGCCCAGATGGTCAGGACCCAAGACCTAGACTTTGGGGAGGCCGGTGGCAACTTCTACTACGGGGCGATACAGGTCGTCCCGGATCCCAACATCGCCGGGACGAATGACCTCATCACGGTGTTCACGGAATCCAATCCGTCCGACTTCCCCTCGGTGATGACGAGCGGGCGAATGGAGGCCATGGACCCTCCGAACACGATGAGGTCTCCGGTCCTTATTCAGCCGGGCCTCGCCCCCTATTCCGGCGGCCGATGGGGAGATTACTCGGGAGCGGGCGCAGACCCGTCGAGCGCGCTCTCCGGCACGGCCTGGGTGGCCGGCGAGTTCACGGAGTCGGATGGGGAGTGGGGGACGGCGATCGTGAACGTCGCCTTCACCTGCTCTCCCTGCTTCTAGCTCCTGGGGGGCGCGCGCGGGGGATCTGACCAAAAGACCGCGCGTTTTGGATCCTGAGCGAGGGTTCATCTCTTCTATGTCGAGCCTGTGGCGAGAGACGGGAAAGTGATTCGAATTCTTTGCGATGGTGGAGACGAGCGGATTCGAACCGCCGACCTCCTGAGTGCGATTCAGGCGCTCTCCCAGCTGAGCTACGTCCCCACGGCCGCGGAGCACTCCCGACGGCGTTTCGCCGCACCCGAAACACCGGACCCGCCACCCTATCGCGGGCGACGAGCCAGTCTGATTATAGCCGACGCCCGCGGGACCCGCAACCTCTGCATGCGGTTGGCTCCATCTCGATTAGGAGTCCCCGTAGGGGGCAACCTCTGCGTGCGGTTGGCTCCATCTCGATTAGGAGTCCCCGCAGGGGGCAACTATGACCGGGGCACGACCGGCAGGATGATCCGCGAGGGCCGCGCCGAATCGTGGAACACGGTCTGGGTCGCCACGACGCAGTCGATCCGCGAGGGCCGCGCCGAATCGTGGAACACGGTCTGGGTCGCCACGACGCAGTCGCCGATGCGTTCGTCCCCCAGCCCGTTCCCCGTGTTCAGGTTGCGATCGTAGGCGGGAAAGTTCGAGCTCGAGACCTCGACCCGGATCCGGTGTCCCGCCTTGAACAGATTGCTCGTCGAGCCCAGGTCCACCCGGTACTCGTAGACCTTCCCGGGCGACGGCAGCGCCGGCGAGGACAGCGAGTCCCGGTACCTGGCCCGGAGGATGCCGTCCGCGACGTTGATGGCGCGGCCGTCGGGATAGACGTCGACGAGCTTGGCGGTCCAGTCGGTGTCCCGGGCGGTCGTGGCGGCGAACAGCACCGCCGACACGGGCCCGGTCACCTCGACGTCGCGCCCGAGCGGCGGCGTCGTGTAGACGAGCACGCCGTTGTGGATCTCTACCGGCCGCTGGTCGGCCGGCCCCATCGGCGAGACCAGGTACCGGCAGCAGGAGCGGCCGCCCAGGCTCATGGCGGGCGTGCGCGGATCGTAGAGGAAGATGTCCGGCTCCTCGTCACCGGGCCGCTCCCGGCTCAGAACGCCGTCACCGTTGAGGGAGTTCGCCGTCCCGGCGCTGTGGAGGAAGAACTCCGCCGCCTCGGCGCGCCGGAGAGGCCACTCGCGCTCCTCGCGCCACCGGTTTTCCCCCATGACAAAGATGCGCACCGGAGGGTCGTCTGGGACCCCGTTCTCGACGCCCCGGAGCCAGTAATCGAACCAGCGGAGCTGCCACTCGTTGATGCGGCTGCGCGCTTCGTCGCCGAAATCCCACCCTGAAACGATCTGCGCCCAGGGGACGTGATGCCAGGGCCCGATGAGGAGCCGCTGGCCGTCCCGGGCCGCCTCCTCTGCCGCACGCTCGCGCAGGCCCCGGTAGTTGCGGATGCTCCCATCAAGGAAGATGTCGTACCACCCGGCGATATGGAACGCCGGAACGCGCACCTGCGCGTAGCGGCGCTCGATGCTCCACCGCTCCCAGTACTCGTCGCGCGTGGGATGCTCGAGCCAGTCGAAGAACCAGGGAGCGATCCCCTCCCGGCGGAGCAGCGCGTACGCCTTGATGGGCAGCGTGCCGAACTTCAGCCCGGCTGCGCTGAACGACGCGAAGAGCTCCGCCTCCAGGGCGGGCAGCTCGCGCCGGCGGGCGGTGTCCTCGGCGAGGTTCACGCCCCAGGACTCGGTGAACGCGAGGTGGAGCGCGCCCCCACGGTACGTCCAGCCGTCGTAGTATTCCGACGCGGTCATTCCGGGGACGACACACGCGAGGTGCGGGGGCGCCGTCACCGCCGCGAGGAGTTGGGTCGCCCCGACATAGGAGAGCCCGTACATCCCCACCCGGCCGTTCGCCTTCGGAAGGCGGGCCGCCCATTCGACCGTGTCGTAGCCGTCTTCGGCCTCGTGCTCAAACGGATACCAGTCCCCCCCGCTGGTCCAGCGGCCTCGAACGTCCTGGATGACGACCATGTAGCCCCGGCGGGCGTACCAGGAGGGATGGGCGTAGACGGAGTCCTGTCCCTGGGTCTTGTTGTAGGGGGAGCGCATCAGCAGGACGGGAAACGGCCCCGGGCCCTCCGGGACGTACACATCCGCATTCAGCGAGACCCCGTCGCGCATCCTGACCGGGACATCGTGCGTCACCGACACCGTGCCGTTGCGCGCCACCGTGGTGCCCCCCGTGTGTGGACGTGTTCCCCCGGCGCTCCGCCTCCCCGCGGGGCGCCCGCTCCGCTATCTGGCGGCGCCGGCCGCGTCGAGGACCGCGAACGGGTAGCGGCTGATCGAGAACTCCCGGTGTCCGAGCCGCTCCGCCTTCGTCGTCTCGCCCTGCGCCACCGCGAGGATCGCCTCGTAGATGCGGCGCCCCATGCTCTCGATGGTCTCGGTCCCTTCGAGGATCAGCCCGGCGTTGAGATCGATGTTGTCCTGCATGCGCGAGGCGATGTGTGAGTTCGTCGCGACCTTGATCACGGGCGCGATCGGCGACCCCGTCGGCGTGCCGCGTCCGGTCGTGAACACGGCCACCTGCGCGCCCCCCGCGACCATCCCCACCATCTGCTCGATATCGTGTCCGGGCGTGTCCATGATCACCAATCCCTGGGCCGCCGGGCGGACGGCGTACTCCACCACCTGCTGGATCGTGCGCGTGCCGCCTTTCTTGGCGGCGCCGAGGGACTTTTCCTCGATCGTCGTGAGGCCCCCCTCGATATTGCCCGGGGCCGGGTTCGCCCCCCGGATGTCCTCGCCGTGCGCGCGGACCACGGCCTCGTAGCGGTGGATGATCGTGTAAATCTCCTCGGCGACCTGGGGGCTGGTTGCGCGCCTGGCCAGCAGATGCTCGGCGCCGATGAGCTCGGTCGTCTCCGCCAGAATCACGGTGCCCCCGGCGTCCACCAGGTGGTCGCTGGCCGCCCCGAGCGCCGGGTTCGCGGTGATCCCCGACAGCGCGTCGGATCCCCCGCATTCCGTTCCAAGGATCAGCGCGCTCGCCGGCGCGCGCTCCCGCCGGGCGGCGGCCGCCCCGCTCAGCAGCGCCGTGAGGCGCTTGCGCCCCTGCTCCACCGCAGCCTGAACCCCTCCGGCCTCCGTCACGACGACGAGATCGCCCCGCTGGCCCGCCGCGCGGATTCGATCGAGCAGCGCCGACCGCTCGGGCGTGTCGGCGATGAGGAGCGCGGCCGCGACGTTGGGATTCGCCGCGAACCCCGCAAGCGTGCGGGCGATCCGCTCGCGGTTCGGCGGGAGGTCCTCGGGGGTCGGCTCGTAATCATGCGCCACCCAGATCGCATCCGTGCCCCGGGCGATCGCCCGCGCCACCCCCGACGCCGAGGCCACGAGCGGCAGCACCAGCACGTGGTTGCGCGTCCCCCACCCTCGATCGCGGCGATAGAGGAGAATCTCGTCCATCGACCTCACATCGTCGGCGCGATCCGGTGGATCGCCATCTCGAAGTCCCCCAGCGCTTCGAGGGCCGTCTCCTCCAGACACACTCTGCCGAGCGCTGCGACCACCGCCTCAGCCGCGCCGGCGGACGGGAGTTCATCCAGCATCACGTCGACATCCCCGGCAAACGGCCGGGCGTGGGGCGCGATCCCGACGTGCACCACGGGCGCCACCGGGCAGCCCGCGGGCAGCCCCTCGACGAGCGGCGAGAGAATGACGTGGGCCCCCGCCGCCGCGAGCCCCGTCTTCTGGGCGATGCGGGACCGGGGAGCCTCCATGAAGAAGGCGCCGCGCCCGGCCGGGGGCGTCGCGTACGGGAGCGGCGTCGCATCGCGGGGGACGACGCCGGCGCTTCCACGCGCAACCTGCGTCGGCCGCGGGTCCGGGCCGTCCCGGCCGGCGGACACCGCCTGCAGCACCGTGGCCCCCGCCCTGAGGAGCCGGTCGATCACCTCGGAAAACACGCGGGCCTGCGCCGGCGGGATCCCGAGCCACGCCGCCTCGATCCCTACCCGCAGATCCGCCCAGGTGAGCGTGACCTCGGGATCAGACGCCGCCCCGGTCCGCAGCCGCTCCAGTGCCTGGCGCCCGGCGGCGATCGCCGCGATCGTCCCGCCCGACTGCTGGATCCCGACGAACTCTGCGCGCTGCCCGCGCCCGGCGATCGACCGGTGGAGCGCCACCCCCTGGACCGTCTCGCACCCGAGGCTCACCACGAGCGTCCCGGCCACGTTGGGATGGGTTCCGAGGGCGGCGAGCACCTGCGCTGTGAGGTGGGCGTCCCCGCCGAGTTGCGCGCAGCCGTGCTGGTGCTCGATCGCCACGGCGCCGGGAGCGCCCTCGGCGACCGTCCGCGCCGCCTGGGCCGCACAGACCACCGATGGGATGACGAGGAAGTGGCGCCGGATGCCCAGGGCGCCGCTCGGACGTTTCCACCCTCGGAAGGTCGGGGGGGCCTCAGCCATCGTTATCGGGCCCGGTCGCTCCGCACATTATGCACGTGGACGTGCTGGCCGGGCCGGATTTCCGCGGTGGCCACGCCGATCACTTCGCCGTACTTGATCACCGGGGCGCCGGCCGCCATGGAAGCCACCGCGATCTTGTGCCCGAACGGGATCAACGTCTCCGCCACCACGCGCACGCTCTCGCCGCCCCGGCGGACCTCGACCGCGGTGCCCGGCTGGAGCGGCGCCAGCGCGATGGCCGCGGTGTCTCGGGCGTCCAGCAGGAGGGCCACGGGGCGGGCGGCGGACACGGCCCCGTTACCAGCCGATCGCGTAGCCGTTCCGCCGGGGATCGGCGGCGCCGGCGAGCCAGCCTGTCTCTGGATCCGCGAGGAGCCCCTGGACTCCGCCCACCCGCATGGACCACGGCCCCAGCAGGTCGATCTCGTACCCGCGGCCGGCGAGCGCGCTCCGAGTCGACTCGGGAACCCGCGACTCCATCCGCATCACCTGCGCGGGCAGCGGATCGCCCACGTCGTCCACCCACCGGAACCGGGGCGCTGCGATCGCGTCCTGGAGATTGAGCCCGAAGTCGAGCAGGTGCACGAGGACCTGCACGGTCGTGACAAGGATACCGTAGGACCCGGGCGTCCCGATCGTTCCCGCAAACCGCCCGTTCCTGTGGAGGTGGAGCGGCGCGATCGGCCACTCGTGGGTCTTGCCGGGGGCGACGACGTTGGGGTGCCCGGGGGTCATCGAGAACCAGTGCATGGCGTTGTTCAGGCAGACCCCGGTCCCGGGGACGACGACGCCGCTGCCGAATCCGTGCCCCAGACTGTGGGTGATGTTGACCGCCAGCCCGCTCGCGTCCGCGGCCGCAAGGTGCGTGGTCGATGCCGTCCCTCCGCCGCCCTCGGCGGCTCCTCCCTCCCTGAATCCGCCGCCCGGCGCGCCGGCCATCTGGGCCGCGCGGAGGCGCCGGTCGACTTCCGCCCGCAGTTCCCCGGTGTGATCGGGCGAGAGCAGCCGGGCCGCCGGCACATCGACGAACGCCGGGTCCCCCACGTAGCGGTCGGTGTCCATTCGCGCCGCCCGCGAGGCTTCCGCGACCTTGGCCAGATGATCTGGGCTCAGATGTCCCGCGTCTCTGACGTTGAGCGTGTCCAGGATGTTGAGCGTCTCGAGGACCTGCACCGCGCTGGTCGGCGGCGGCGGCGCGTAGACCGTGACTCCCCGGTATGTGGTGTGGATGGGGGAGGTCCACCGGAGCGTCTCCGGATATGCGCGCAGGTCCCCCTCCGTGAGCAACCCGCCGCGGTCCCTCATCAAGCGGTCGATCGCCCGGCCCAGGGGTCCGCCGTACAGGTAGCCGACCCCTTCCGCGGCGATCCGCCGGAATGTCCTGGCCAGATCCGGCTGCGCGAGGAGCGACCCGACGGCCGGGATGTGGCCATGATGGTAGTAGGTGGCGGTCCCTTCCGGCGTCAGCCTGCTCCCGCTCTCGGAGAACATCTGGTCGTCGAACGGCGTGAACGGGACCCCGCGCTCCGCCAGTTCGATTGCGGGTTCCAGCACGTGCGAGAGGGACAGCTTTCCATAGTCGCTCAGCACTCGAGCCCACCCCGCAAGGTTTCCCGGAACGGCCGGGGTCAGGGGTCCCGCGTCGGGGTGCCCGCCCGTAAATCGGTCTGGGGTCGCGCCGGAGGGGGCGCGGCCGAGGAAGACCAGCACCCGCGGCGTCCCGCCCGGCGGCGTTAGTACCAGGGTGCCGCATCCGGCGAGTCCCGACATGTACGGCTCCGCCACACCGATCGCGGCGGCCGCCGCCACGACGGCATCGACCGCGTTGCCCCCCTGCGCCAGCATGCGCACGCCTGCGAGGGTGGCCAGAGGGTTGGCCGTGGCAACCATTCCCCGCCGGCCGTAGACCACCGGACGAAGCCCAAACTTTGTGGCAGACGTCTCGTGCGGCACCGCCATCCCCCTTTACGCCGGACCACCGGATGGGCCCGGAGGCCTCACCCGCAACACGGCCACACAAAGCGGGAGGGGATGGCCGTTGCTGGCCATCCCCGTCCCGTCACATTACCTGACGCGGTCTACCGTTAGCGGACCAATCGGACGTTGGCGGCCTGCGGACCCTTCCGCCCGGCCGTCTCCTCGTACTCCACCTTGTCGCCCTCGTTCAGGGACTTGTAGCCATCGCCCTGGATCGCGCTGTAGTGCACGAACAGATCCTTCGTGCCCTCCTCGGGGGTAATGAACCCGTAACCCTTCTCAGAGCTAAACCACTTGACCGTTCCTACTGCCATACCTTCCCACTCCTTTACCGTGCATGCTACCAACCGACTTTTCAGCCTGCTGATGCGAAGCATATTATGCCACACGGAAAACCCAAAAGGCAAGTCGTCCGGTTCACTCGGCGACCGTGGCTGGGGCGGCGCCGGCGTCCGCCGTGTACCGGCCGGCAAACGCGGCCAGCGCGCGCTGAAACGCCAGGAGCGGCGCGCGGACCACCCCCGCCCCGATCTGTCCCTTTCCGGCGTGGCGGTGCGCGATCCCCGTGTTGATGACCGGCGTGAGCCCCAGCTTGACGACGGAGCGCAGATCGATCCCTGTCGGCGCGCCGGCGAAGTCGAGCGCCGGGATCTTGAAGTGGACGCTCTGCCCCAGGGTGATCTCCGCCATGGACTGCGTCACGGCCAGGGCCTCGCGCAGGGAGGGCAGCCCCACGAAGCCGACGACGGCCGGCGCGGCCGCCATCGCCATTCCCCCCACCCCCACCGTCTCCACGATGGCGCTGTCGCCCATGTCCGGGTTGGCATCCTCCGCCCCAAACCCCGGGAAGTACATGCCCGCCGGCGCGGGCGCCGGGGCGGTGAACCACTGATCCCCCAGGCCGCTGACCCGAATGCCGAACTCGACGCCGTTCCGGCTCATCACCGTGACGACGGTGCTGTAGGGGATCTCGCGGATCGCGCCCGCCATGGCTTTCGCCCCGGCCATGGCGAGGTTCAAGAAGAATTGATCGTTGTCGGCCAGGAACCGCAGGACGGACGGCAGGACCGATCCCGAGATCCCGCACTCCACGAGCGCGGGCGCGATCGCCCGGAAGAACAGGCTGGTCGCGGCGACGTTGCGCTGGTGCAGCTCGTCGCCCATGGTGAGGGCGCGGGCCATCAGCGGGAGGAGCGGCACCCCGCCGAGCCGCCGGACCGCCGCATCGAGCGCGGGGGCGAGCGCCTCGCGCATCCACCGCAGGCGGGCGATCACCGTCCCGTCGTTGGCTCCGAACCGGAGCACGGCTCCGATCCCCTCGTTCAGCGGAGCGTAGGCCGTGATTCCGTGTTCGGGATCCCGCACTTCCCCCACCGGCATGGACGGGGAGACGATCCCGGCCATGGGACCAACCACCCCCGCGTCGTGGGTGCAGCGCAGCGCGATGGCGCCGCGGTCGAGGAGCGCCTCCGCCGCGGCCGGGTCGGCGGCCCAGCCTTCGAAGAGCGCCGCGCCGAGGACCGCCCCCCGCATCGGGCCGCACATGGAGGCGGGAGCGATCGGCGGACCCGCGTGCAGCAGGACGCGACCGCCGAACTCCGGGATCGCCTCGCGCGCTTCGCGGATCCTGGTGAGCACCGGAGCCGCCGCGTTGAGGCGGCGATGAGCGATCTCGTTGGCGGCGGTGATGCGGCCGGCGAGGGTGGCGGCCACGCGCCGGGCCCTCAGCCGACCCCCAGCGCCCTGGCCGCCTTCGCGACGTCGCCGGCCTTGACCCAGAGAATGGCGCCAAACCGGCCGGCGCCGGCGCTGACCGCGTCGGCCGCCGTGACGTTGACCCCGGCCCCGGCGAGTTTTGTGAAGTAGCCCACCAGGGCTCCCACCCGGTCCTCGCCTTCGATGACGAACGCCTTCTTCGGGCCGACCGCCTTCCAGCCCGCCTTCCCGGCCGCGGCCCGAAACGCCGCGGCGTCCGAAACGAAGAAGTCGATCTGCGCGCGCCCCCCGCTGGGGAACGCGTGAAACCCGATGAGGTTCACGGCGGCGTCCTTGAGGTGCGTGAGGATGCGGGCGCCCTCTCCCGGGTTGTCGCCCGTTTCAATGTAGAAGTACTCGACCAGACGAACGGCGGCGGGCATCGGCATCGCCTCCTTGGGGGGTTCCGGTGTTGGTGGTCCTGTTTACTGCGGGACCGCGGAATCCCCTTCACAAGGTCGGCGTGGCGGTGCGGGCGGCCTCGTGCAGAAACGCCTGTTTCTCGATGGCGTGCTTGATGGCTTCATCCTGGCTGATCCGGCGGGTTTTCACCAACGTCTTCAGGCTCTGGTCCAGGGACTGCATGCCTTCCCGCGATCCGGTCTGAATGGCCGACGACAGCTGGTGCACCTTGTTATCCCGCACCAGGTTGCGGATGGCCGCGTTCGCCACCATGATCTCCAGGGCCGCCACCCGGCCCTGCCCGTCCTGGGTCGTCACCAGGGTCTGGGCGACCACCCCCAGCAGCGTGTCCGCCACCTGCACGCGAATCTGATCCTGCTGGTGAGGCGGGAACACGTCCACGATGCGGCTGATGGTCTGCGGGGCGTTGCTCGTGTGGAGCGTGGACAGCACCAGGTGGCCCGTCTCCGCCGCCGTGAGGGCCAGGGCGATCGTCTCTTGATCACGCATCTCGCCCACCAGGATGATATCCGGGTCTTCCCGCAGGGCGCTGCGCAGGGCGGTGGTAAAGGACCTGGTGTTGGGCCCGACCTCCCGTTGATTGATATTGCATTTCTTGTCCTGGTGAATGAACTCGATCGGATCCTCGATGGTGAGAATGTGATCTTCCCGGTTGTTGTTCATGTGGTCGACCATCGCGGCCAGGGTCGTGGACTTTCCCGACCCGGTCGGCCCGGTGACGAGCACGAGCCCGCGGTCTTTCATCGCCAGCTCTTTGAGGATGGGCGGCATCCCCAGCTCATCGAGCGACCTGTTCTTCTCCGGGATCAGACGCATCACCATGGCTTCGCCCATGCGGTTCACAAACGCATTGACGCGGAACCGGCCGACGTCCTTCAGTTCGAGCGAAAAATCCAGGTCGTGCGACTCCTCAAACCTCGCCTTCTGGTCGTCCGTGAGGATATCGAACAGCATCGCATGCATCCCGTCGCGGTCGAGCGGGGGCGCATCGATGCGCACCAGGGTACCGTTGATCCTGAACGTGGGAGGGGAACCCACCTTGAGATGGAGATCGGAGGCCCCGCGTTCCTTGGTCTGGACGAGGAGGTCGCTGATGTCCATCAGTCCACCCCGACCGCGCGGGACAGTTCCTCCAACGAGGTCAGGCCGCCTTCGACGAGCGCCAGTCCCTGCGCGCGCATGGTCGCCCCCACCGTCTGGATCACGCGGTCGAAGACCGCCCCCGGCGCGCTCGAGCGCAGGAGCTGTCGGGTTTCCGCGTCGACGATCCACAGTTGAGTCAGCAGGCGCTGACCCAGGAACCCGGTGAAACTGCACGCTTCGCATCCACGGGCGGACAGCGTCCGCCGGCCGGCCGGTCCGGAGCGTTCGGGCATGGTCTCCTTGCACTTCGGGCAGAGCGCCCGGACGGCGCGGACCGCCAGGATGCCTCGAAGGGTAGAGGCCACGAGCGCGGGCCCGGCGGCTTCCAGCATCTGGCCGAGCAGGCCCACGACATCGTCCTGCGGGTGCCCGGCGAGCACCAATCGCGCCTGCCCGACTTGATGCGCGGCCACCAGCGCCTCGCTGCGCGCGACATTATCGGCCACGATCACATCCACCTCCGAGCGGGCCGCCGTGTACACATGGAGGGCAACCTGGTCCAGGGAGCCGACGAGCGTCTGGTTGATGGTGGGCCGCCGGAAGAGCGGAACCGTTTCGAGCGCCCATACCTCGCCCCCTCGAGCGGACGGGATGAGCGCATGGAGCAGGGTGGACCGCGCCGCGGGTTCGCGGCACCCCACCATCACGACGCCGCTGGCGGCCTGAAGGGCGCTGCGCAGCGCCTGAATGACACGCCCATCCACCCCCAGCACCGCCAGATCCGGCGCTCCCGTCTGGGGGGGATAGAGCATGATCGTCGCCGCCGGCCCCACCACGGTCGGGAGGAATGTCACCACGAGATTCGTCCCGACGGCGCCCACCATCACGGTCGCGGCCGCCGTGCCGACCGGACTCTCCCCGAACCCGGTCAGGTCGCGCAGGTGGCGGATGATGGCGCGGTGCAGTTCGTCCGGCGGATCGGCGCGGTCCGCGAGCACGCCCTGCAGACGATACCGCACCCGGCCGTGCCCTTCGCTCGCCGGGGTGAAGTGGACGGCCGAGGCTCCCTGGCGAAGGGCCTGCACGAGGTGAAACTGCAGATACTGCGCCTCGGAGGTGCCCGCGGTCCGGTTCGGCTGCGGGGCCCGCCGTGAGAAGAGGTGATCGAGCAGCTCATTGATATTGGAGGCCAGCGCGAGGGCGCGGTTCACCTGCAGTTTGGTCCGGGCCGCGACTTCATCGACCGTTTTCTGGTCGGTCGGATCGACCATCGCCAATCGCATCTCCTCGCCGAATTTGAAGATCGGGAGGATCTGGCGCTCCCGCAGGAACTCTTCGGGGAGGAGCCGGACCGCCTCTTCATCGATGATCTCGCGGGCCAGGAACACATACGGGTACCCCAGTTGGTTGCCCAGCGCCCATGCGATATCGTCCTCGTTGACCGCTCCCTGCTCGACCAGGACCTGGCCCAACCGTTTGCCGCTCTGCGCTTGTTCCGCCAGCGCCTTCTTGAACTGCTCGGGGGTGATCAGGGCGTTGGCCAGCAGCACCTCCCCCAACCGGGCTCCGAGCGGAGCGCCGGCCTCGACGGGCTCGCGCGGTGCGGGCGCCTCCCCCGCCAGCAGCCGGCGGATTTCCGCCCCCAACGTCTCCACATTGAACGGCTTCTCGATGGTGACGATACACCCGGCTTCCAGCCACAGTGTCAAATCTTCGCCCGTGGCGAACGCGCTCATCGCCGCCACCCGGAGGCCCTCGCCCCCGATGCTGTCGTGAAGGCGGCGCACCACTTCCAGCCCGTGCATGTCGGGCAGGTGCATGTCGAGCAGGGTGAGGTCGGGGGCCACCTCCCGGGCGACGGCCAGCGCTTCGGCGCCCGAACGCGCCTCGCGGACCTCGAATCCTTCCGCCTCCAGGGCTATCCGGACCAGGGCGAGATCGGCCGGTTGATCGTCAACGACCAGCACACAGGCTCTGGCTCTCACGGTCCCATCATCCCGCTTTCCGGGCGGCCGTGGGGCCCCCCAGTCCCGAGGCACCGATCGGAGTGGGTGGCGGGCAGTCCTCGAAATCGAATGGGGACCGGTGACCCCGGTCCCCATCGTGTGACGCCCCAGGAGAAGCTAACGCAGCAACAGGTGGCCTGTGGCCCACAAGATCAGTCCGCCGAGCAGCAGGACAGCGGCCCACACGCGACATCCCTCCCTTGAGGCGGGCCCTCCCCTTCCGTCCTGGAGTATACCCATCCTGGAGCATGATAGTATAGACAATACCCCCAGGCTGCGCCCTCCAGACTGGGACCCTACAGATATCTCCCTCCGGTGACCTCGATGACCGCCCCGGTGACGAAACTCGACAAGTCGCTCGCCAGGAAGAGCGCGACCGCGGCCACTTCTTCGGGTCTGCCCAGCCGGCCGAGCGGGGTCTCGGCGACGCTCCGCGCGAGGTGCTCCTCCCCGAGGGCCCGGGTCATCGGGGTCTCGATCATCCCCGGCTGGATGGCGTTCGCGCGCACCCCGTACTTCGCGTACTCACGCGCCGTCACTTTGGTCAGCGCCACGATGCCCGCCTTCGCCGACGCATAGTTCGCCTGTCCGAAATTCCCGATCTTGGCGGAGATCGACGAGATATTGACGATGGCCCCCCCTCGGCCGCCCTCGCGCATGCCGGCGGCCACGGCTTTTGTGCAGAGAAAGGTGCCCTTGAGGTGCACGTCGAGCACAAGGTCCCAATCCGCCTCAGTGAGGTTCCGGATCGTCGCGTCGCGCGTCAGGCCGGCATTGTTGACCAGGATGTCGACCGGCCCGAGCGCCGCGAGCGTCTGCCCCACCGCCCCCTCGACCTCCGCTGCGCGGCTCACGTCGGCGCGCAGGGCGACCGCGCGGCGGCCGAGCGCCTCGACGGCGGACACGGTTTCAGCCGCGGCGGTGGGATTCACGTCGAGAACGGCCACATCGGCCCCCTCTTCCGCGTACCGGATGGCTGTGGAACGCCCGATCCCCGACCCGGCCCCTGTCACGAGCGCGACCCGACCGGCCAGCAGCGGTCCCATCCCTCGCACCCCCTCCCGCAGCGCGCACGCGCCGCCACCATGCTCAACCGGATATGCCGCGACGTCAACCGGGGTAGGGAGATTACCCTAACCGAGCGCCCCCGTCCGTTTGGGATCGCTTCGGTTCTGGGGGCGTGCTACCCTACCATCCGGGAAATCTCCGATTTATTTTCAGATAATAAGCCTGTTAATGTAGAGAAAACGCTTAAGGAGTCCCATTGGGCAGCCGCCGGCGGCAGCTGTGATCACCCTACGGTCGCCGAAACGCGACCGAGAGCGGCAGCGGAGATCACCACATCACGGGGAGGGGTGTATGAGGCTTCAGCGGATTGGAGTCGGTGTCCTTGCACTGGTGCTGGTCATGGGGATCATGAGCGGGACGATGACGTCGCAGCCGATCGTCCCCCAGACCAACCTGGCCCTGGAGCATGCCATCAGGATTGCCCTGGGCCAGGTGGACCCCAAGCCTCACGAGCAGATGCTCTCCAGCGGGGTGGTGCAGGCCGGGCTGCACGCCAGGTACGGGGAAGGCGCGCTCGCCGGCGCCGTCCGCGGGCCCGCCAGACACGTCAGTCTCCCGAGCCCGAACAACGACGTGATCCGCGCCCTCAGCTGCCCCAACGTGTTCACCGGCCAGTTCAACAACATCCGGGTGAACCAGGAGTGTTCCTTCCGCCGGCAGGCGGAGGAACAGATCGCCGTCGACCCCAGCGACCCGACCCACCTGATCGCGGGGCAGAACGACAGCCGCATCGGCTACAACAAATGCGGGATCGATTATTCCTTCGATCAGGGTCAGCACTGGGGGGACCAGCTCCCGCCCTTCTACCAATACATCCTGAAGGATGGGCACACGGCCGACGCCGCGAGCGACCCGATGATCGTGTTCGACTCCCAGAGCAACGCCTATTTCGGCTGCGTCGTGTTTGACGTCATTGCGGCGGCCAACGGGGTCGTGGTCACCAAATCCAACGCCGCGTTCGGGGGCACGTTTTTCCACACCCCGGCCCCCGGACCCACCCAGAGCCTCTCGGACAATCCCCTCGGCGTCGTGGCCAGCGACAACAACCCCACGATCTTCAACGACAAGCCGTTCATGGCCGCGGATGCCAGTCCGGGCAGCCCCAAACGAGATAACGTCTACGTGACCTGGACGCGCTTCCGGACGTCGATCGACGGCTTCACGACCTTCGAGAGCCCCATCTACTTCGCCCAGTCCACGAACGGCGGGGCGACCTTTTCTCCGGGCGTGGAGATCAGCGGGGCGAGCGACGCCTGCGTCCTCGGCAACCTCTTCGATCCCACGGAAGCCGCCAACGAGTGCAACATGAACCAGGGCTCCTGGCCGGTCGCCGGTCCGGACGGCACCCTCTACGTTTTCTTCAACAACAGCAACACGCCGACGCTCGTCGCCCAGCAGATGATGGTGAAGTGCCCGGGCACCGCCGACTGCACGATATCGGCCAACTGGGTTGGACCCTTCAAGATCGCCGACGACTTCGACACCCAGCCCTTCTCGGCGCCGATCGCGGGCTGCAACTCCGGCCGGCAGTGCCTGCCGCCGAACGGCTACCGGTTGAACGACTACGGCGCGGGCGCGTTCGACCCGACCGGCAAGGATGGAGGGCGGCTGTACTTCTCCTGGTCCGACTTCCGCAACGCCGGGCCGTGCGCGACGAACAGCAGCGGCTTCCCCGTCGAGC
>WNGI01001063.1_pt1 | contig 22276 bp, 20 predicted proteins | sample 5400621 | NCBI WGS metagenome assembly WNGI01 (sample SAMN13153374, study PRJNA577476) | soil metagenome | isolation source: 20 cm soil or saprolite under Garry oak tree replicate 1 | place: USA:California | collected 2016-06-15
CTAGCCCTCGCCGGGGTCACGCCCGTTAGAAGCGTGCTCGAGCGAAGAGCATCGGGGCTGTGGCGCAGTGGGAGCGCATCACACTGGCAGTGTGGGGGTCGCGGGTTCGAATCCCGCCAGCTCCACCAGGCCGCAGGCCCGGGCTCTTAACTGAGGTGGTACCGCGGAAGGTCTTTCCGTCCTCTTGGACGAAAGGCCTTTTTGTTTTTGGAAAGGAGGTCGACATGACGAGCGAAGTGAAGAAGAAGACCGAACGCTACCCGCCCCAAGCCATCGAGGCGAAATGGCAGAAGCGCTGGAGCTCGTCCGGCCTCCACGAAACGCCGGACAGCTCCGATAAGCCGAACTTCTATTTCGTGACGATGTACCCGTACCCGTCGGGAGAGCTCCATGTCGGGCACTGGTACGCCATGGCGCCATCGGATGCGGCAGCCCGTTTCCTGCGCATGCGGGGCCACAACGTGCTGTTCCCGATGGGCTTCGACGCTTTTGGGCTGCCGGCCGAGAACGCGGCGATCAAACGGAAGATGCATCCGGCGGAGTGGACCGAAAAGAACATGGCCCACATGCGGGATCAGTTCCGCATGATGGGCGCGTCGATCGACTGGCGCCGCGAAGTCGTCACCTGCTACCCCGAGTACTACCGGTGGAACCAGTGGATCTTCTTGAAATTTCTGGAAAAAGGTCTGGCCTATCGCGCGATGGCGCCCGTGAACTGGTGCCCGAAGGATCAGACCGTGCTCGCGAACGAGCAGGTGATCGCTGGCCGTTGCGAGCGGTGTGAGACGCCCGTCGTCAAGCGCGACCTCGAGCAATGGTTCTTCCGCATCACCGACTATGCCGACGAGCTGCTGCGGTACGAAGGCATCGACTGGCCCGAACGCGTCCGCGTCATGCAGACGAACTGGATCGGCCGATCGGAAGGCGCCGAAATCTCGTTCGCGGTCGAAGGGCACGCCGGCGAGCGCATCAAGTTCTTCACCACGCGGCCGGACACGATCTACGGTGCGACCTTCATGGTGCTCGCGCCGGAGCATCCGCTCGTCGCGAAGATAACGACCGCGGACCGCCGGACGGAGCTCGACGCGTACGTCGCGCGCGCCCGGAACATGGCGGAGATCGAGCGGACCTCGGCCGAGCGCGAAAAGACTGGTGTCGAGACCGGCGCTTTCGCTCGGAACGAGTTCAGCGGCGAGCGCATCCCGATCTGGGTCGCCGATTACGTCCTCTCGACGTACGGGACTGGCGCCATCATGGCCGTCCCCGCGCACGACGAGCGTGACTTCGAGTTCGCGAAACGCTACCGGCTTGAGATCCGCGAGGTGATCTCGCCGGACGGGGCCGATCGAGGGAGCCCGAGTGCTCCATATCTCGGCGAAGGGACGATGGTTCGGAGCGGTCCCTTCACCGGAAAACGAAGCGAAGAGGGAAAGCGGGCCATTGCCGAGGAGGCCAAGCGCCGCGGCATCGGCGGGCCGTCGGTGATCTTCCGCCTGCGCGATTGGCTCATCTCGCGGCAGCGGTACTGGGGAACACCGATCCCGATCGTCTACTGCGACGATTGCGGCATCGTTCCGGTGCCCGAGAAGGACCTGCCGGTCATCCTGCCGCGGGATGCGCCCTTCATTGTGGAAGGGGGCAACCCACTGGCGAAGGTCGAGTCGTTCGTCCGCACGACATGCCCGCGCTGCGGCAAGCCCGCGCGACGAGAGACGGACACGATGGACACGTTCGTCGACTCATCCTGGTATGTCTACCGCTACCCCGATCCCAAGTACGAGCGCCTCTTCATGAACGCGGAAATCGGGCGTCTCTGGCTACCGGTCGCGCGTTACACGGGCGGGATCGAGCACGCGATCCTGCACCTGCTCTACGCGCGGTTCGTCGCGAAGGCACTACGCGACATGGGTTATCTCTGGTTCGGCGAACCGTTCAAGCACCTGCGTAATCAGGGCACGATCGTCTTCGGTGGCCGCAAGATGTCGAAGTCGCGCGGCAACGTCCAGGCACCAGACGAATACGTCGCGAGGTACGGCGCGGACAGCCTGAGGCTGTTCCTCATGTTCATGGGCCCGTGGACCGAGGGTTCGGACTGGGACGCCGCCGGCATCGAAGGTACGCATCGCTTCCTGAATCGTGTCTGGACCCTCGGGATCGAGAAAGCGGACGGCGCCGCCCCGGATCGCGATGAGGCAGTGGACCGAGCCGTCCACCGGACGATCCAGAAGGTGACCGAGGACCTCGAGGGCTATCGCTTCAACACGGCGATCGCGGCGATGATGGAGCTCTCGACAACGCTCTCTCGCGCCCGTGGCAAGAGCCGCGAACAGGGGATCGACGCGCTGGTCCTTCTGCTGGCGCCGTTCGCCCCGCACATCGCCGAGGAGCTGTGGGAGCGACGCGGTGGCAAGGGCTCGGTGCATCGGCAATCCTGGCCGGCTTTCGATCCCGCGCTCGCCGCGGAAAAGGAGATCACCCTAGTCGTCCAGGTCGACGGCAAGGTCCGTGACCGCATTGCCGCCGCGGCCGGGCTGGCAGAGGCGAAGGCGCGGGAGATGGCCCTCGCGAGCCCCCGCGCGAAAGCTGCGCTCGACGGTCATATCGTCGACCGCGTCATAGTCGTGCAGGATCGTCTGGTGAACATCGTCACGAAGCGGCGGTCGTGACAGCCGAGATCCGGCTCGCCGCGCTCTGCGACCACGCGCTCGTCGGCCAGGACGGAAAGGTCAGCCTGATGGGGATCTTCCGCAACATCTCGGTGAGTGGACTGCCGGCGCAGCACCCGCGAATGTTCGTCGTCGCGATCCTGGGCCTCGAGGTCGGCGCGCACACCGTGCGTGTGCGGCTGCTCCGACCCGACGGCCAGCAGGCGATGCCGAATCCGCCCGAGATCTCGGTGCACGCGGTCGCCGGGCAGGACGTAAACGTGATCGTGGAGCTCAACAACATGAGCTTCACGAGCTACGGCGTCCACAAGTTCGACCTCGAGGTCGACGGCAGCTCCATCGGCGGGTTACCGGTCGCGATCGTGCAGATGCAGCAACAGCAACAGGGCAGACGCACGAATTGATGACAGGCTGTCGTCAAAAATGACGACAGCGCTGACACATTTGTCGGCTAGCCACGGCGGCGCGGGCAGCTCACCGTTCCGGGCGTGCCCCGGACAGTTCTCATCGGTATCGCGACCCTCGTGCTCGCGGGCGCCGGTCTTGTCATCGCCCGGCTGCACGCGGACGAACCGCAGCAGGTCGCCATCGTCGAAGAGACGCACGCGCCGGCCCGGACGCCCGAGCCTCACCTTGTCGTCGACGTCTCGGGCGCGGTCGCGCATCCCGGCGTCTATCGCCTACCCGGCGGCTCACGGGTCGTCGACGCCCTCCTCGCCGCGGGAGGGATGACCGGCGAGGCCGACCTCGCCGCGCTCAACAAAGCCGCTCCGATCCACGACGGACAGCGGATCTACGTCCCGCGGCCGGGTGAGATGGTGCCGCCCGGGAGCGCGACCAGCGAGGCGCAGCTCAAGCTCGACCTGAACCGCGCCACCGCGAGCGAGCTCGAGAGTCTGCCCGGCATCGGTCCCGCGACCGCGGCCCGCATCGTCCGCTCCCGCAATGCGCGCCCCTTCGCCAAAGTGGAAGAGCTTCAGACGCGCGGGCTCGTGCCGGCCCGCGTATTCGCCGATATCCGCGATCTCATCACCACCGGGTGACACAAGTCCTTCGGGCGCCGCTCGTGGCTGCCGCGGCGGCCGCGATCGCCATCGCCTTCGTGAACCGGATCGCGCCGATCTGTGGCCTCGTGCTCGCCCTCGGCCTCACGATGGCCTGCGCGTGGCTCGCGCTTGCGAGCATCGACCGCGCGCGGCGCCTCTGCTGGTCCGCCGCGGCGCTCTTTGCCTCGCTCGCCGGAGTCGCCGCCATCGTCGGGCCCCTCCCCGGCTTCGATCTCCGGCATGCCGGACCGCTGGACGCCCTGCGGGACGCGCTCGCCGAGCCTCTCCGTCGACTCATCCCGGAGCCTGAAGGCGGGATCGTTCGGGGCATCGTCCTCGGCGAGCGCGCGAGCGTCGATGCGGATCTCGCGGCGGCCTTCGCCAGAAGCGGGACTACCCACCTGCTCGCGATCTCCGGCTTCAACATGACGCTCGTCGCGACCGGAGTAGCGATCGTGATGCGAGGTCGGGTGCCTCCGCTGGTCACGGCGGCGGTGACGCTCGGGTGTGTGATCGCCTATAGCGTCCTGGTCGGTCTGGCGCCAAGCGTGATCAGAGCCGCGCTCATGGCGGCGGTCGCCGCTTGCGGACTTGCGTTCGGCCGCCGCCCGGCGACGGTGAACGGGCTCGCCCTCGCCGTCGCGGCGATGGTCGCCGCCGACCCCGCGACGCTCAGCGATGTCGGCTTTCTGCTCTCGGCGACGGCGACCGGAGGTCTCCTCTTCCTCGGCGATCCCCTGTCAGAGCGGCTCGCGTTCCTGCCGCCTGCGATCCGCGAGGGGCTCGCGACCTCGTTGGCGGCGACGCTCCCGACCTTGCCGATCATCGCCGCGGTCTTCGGTCGCGTCTCGCTCGTCTCGCCTCTCGCCAATCTCGCCGCCGTACCGCTCTTCGCTCCGCTGATGCTTTCCGGTGCGGCCAGCGCGGCGATCGGCGCTCTGTCGATCGACCTGGCGCGTGTCCCCGCGCTCGGTACCTATGGGCTCGCCCTCTTGCTCCGCACGATCGTCGAGTCGACGGCGTCTCTACCCATGGCGTCGCTCGCCGTCCCCGAAGGTCCGCTTGCCGGCGTGCTGTACGGCGCCCTCGTAGCCGCGGGGCTCCGGTTCGGGCCAGTGTTGGCGAGCGCGTCGGTCCGTAGTGCTGGGTCGCGTGCCATAGGAGCGCTGCGCACCCCGCCCCTCTCGATCCGATCGTTCGGGCGGCGCGCCCGGTGGGCGTCCGCAGCGCTTCTGGCGATCGTCCTCGTCGTCCTCGCGGCGACGCAGCTCTGGCCAGCAGCGAGCGGCGTTCGCGTGCGGGCTCTCGATGTTGGCCAGGGCGACGCTTTCCTCGTCGAGGTGAGCGGAAGAACGCTGCTCGTCGACGGGGGACCTGACCCAGCGCGACTCCTGGCCGAGCTCGGCGCCAGCCTGCCCCCATGGACTCGTCGGATCGACGTCGTCGCGCTCACGCACGCTCATGCCGATCATGCGAATGGGCTCATCGGCGTGCTCGAACGCTATGAGGTCGGTCTCGCGATCGAGCCGGTCGGACTCAATCCCGGCCCGGTGGCCACGGCCTGGGGCGAGCGAATCGCACGCGCGCATGTGCCTCGGCGCGCCGTCGCGGCCGGCGCGCGGATGCGGATCGGCGACGCGACGCTCCTTGTGCTTGCGCCCGATGGCGATCCGCGCGTCGACGTCCCATCGCTCGTGCTGCGGCTCGAGCTGGGGACGTTCTCCATGCTTTTCATGGGCGACGCGACAGATCAGGCGCAGGCGGATCTCCTGCTCTCGAAGGATTCGCTCGCGACACGGGTCTACGTGCCCCCGCATCACGGCGCCGCAACGCCGTATGCCGCGGCTCTTGTCGAAGCGGTGCGGCCATCGGTGGCGGTCATCTCCGTCGGCGCGCAGAACCGGTATGGTCATCCCACTCCCGAGACGCTCGCGGCGCTCGGCAGGGTCACGACGTATCGCACCGACCGCGATGGCACGGTGGAGTTCGATCAAGGTGGCAGGCAGTTCTTCGCTCGCACCCACGCGAATGGTCTTCCTCCTCCACGGGGAGGATTCCTTCCGCATGCGCCTCCGACTCGGTGAGCTCGTTGGAGCGTTGCTGGCCGGTCGATCGACAGCATCGACGAATCTCGCGGCGCTCCTCGAGCCGCGGATCGGAACGCTGCTCGGCGTCTCGCGTCACGACGCCCGGACCGACTCTGGCGCCGCGATCACGCTCTCAGGGCAGGCGCAAGGCCTCTTCGATGCGATCGATGAACGCCGGGTGGTGGTCGTCGAACACGCCGAGGCGCTCCGCGACCTCGAGGTCATCGCCTCGTTCCCGCCCGAGGCGGCCCTGGTACTCGTGGCGGTCGAACGTCTCCCCTCGAGCCGAGCGCGTCGCGCGCCACGGACCAAGGCCGCTCCGCCTGCGACGCTTATCGACGCGGTCGAGTCGGTCGGCGGCCTGGTCGAGCGGATCGAACGCCTCGCGCCAGCCGACGTCCCGCCCTGGATCTCGGCGCGGGCCAAGCTTCACGGGATCACTCTCGGGGCGGATGCCATGCCCGCGCTCGCGTCGGCCGTAGGGCCCGATGCCGAGCGCATCGAGCAGGAGCTGGGCAAGCTCGCGGCGTACACGGCGGGCGTGGCCGTGACGGCGGCGGACGTTCGAACCCTTGTGAGCGGCGCGATCGAAACCGACGTGTTCGAGCTCACGCAGTCGGTCGTGCGGAAGGACGCCAAGACCGCGATCGGCACCCTCGAGCGGCTCCTGGCGGACGGGAACGCGGTGCAGCAGATCCTCGCGCTGCTGCTCTGGCAGTTCCGCGTGCTGCTCTTCGCATCCGCGATGCGGACGAACGCCGACGCGGAGCGCATGGCGAAGGCGATCCGCTCGACACCGTTCGCCATCGCGCGCGCGACGGCCTTCGCGCGGCGTGTCACGCGCGCCGACATCGTCCGCGCGTACGAGGCGATCTATGCGACCGATCAGGTGATCAAGACCGGGCGTGCGGAGTCGGATGTCGCAGCGCTTACGCTCTGCGTGCTCGACCTCTGCGGGATCGCGAACGCCGACCTGCGGGACATGCTTCTGGTGGAGCCGCCGCGCCGCTGAGCGGGGCTAACGCTTCGCGGTGGCCTCCCGCGCTTGACCCTGCACCGGTTTCGCTTCCTGCGTCTTCCGATAATCCTCGAGGAAGCGCTTCTGTCCGGCCGCGGTCAGTGGATGTTCGAACAGCTGCTTCAGGACGGCAAAGGGCATGGTTGCTATATCCGCGCCGGCAAGCGCCGCCTGCGTGACATGCATCGGGTTGCGGATGGACGCGGCGAGCACCTTCGTCTTGATCTCCTGTTGGCGGTAGGCGGACACGATGTCCGCCACCACGCGCATGCCGTCCTCGTTGATGTCGTCGAGACGTCCGGCGAACGGGCTGACGATGTAAGCGCCGATCGCGGCCGCCAGGAGCGCCTGATTCACGGAGAAGCAGAGCGTCACGTTGATGCGGATGCCCTCGCCGGCGAGGACCTTCCCGGCCCCCAGCCCATCCGGTGTCAGGGGGACCTTGACGATGACGTTCTTGTGCCATGAGGCGAGGCGCCGGCCCTCGACGACCATGTCGTCCTTCTTCTCGCTGACGCATTCGGCCGAGACGTTTCCGATGATCTGGCAGATGCGCTTGACCTGCTCCTCGTGATCGTGGCCGGCTTTCGCGATGAGCGTGGGGTTGGTTGTGACGCCGTCGATCACGCCCCAGCCGACGGCCTGCTCGATCTCTTCATAGACCGCGGTGTCGAGGTAGAGCTTCATGTGGACATCTCCTGCAGTCGGGGTGCCGTCTCCAGGGCGCGGCCATTCGCCCGCGCGAACGCCAGCGCGGCTTCGATGAAGGTCGAAAAGAGCGGATGTGGCCGGGTGGGCCGTGACTTGAACTCCGGGTGGTACTGCGTACCCAGATAGAACGGGTGATCCGGGATCTCGGAGATCTCGACAAGTCGGCCGTCCGGCGACAGGCCGCTGAACCGCATGCCGTGGCTCTGCAGAAGATCGCGGTACGCGTTATTGAACTCGAAGCGGTGCCGGTGTCGCTCGAGGACGATCGGTTGGGCGTACGCCCGCGCGGCGAGCGAGCCGGGTTCGATCACGCAGGGGTAGCTGCCGACACGCATCGTCCCGCCTTTGTCGGCGATGTCGCGCTGCTCGGGAAGCAGATCGATCACGGGATGCGGCGTGAATGCGTCGAACTCCGTCGAGTTCGCGTCGTCGGTGCCGAGCGCGGTACGCGCGAGCTCGATGACCATGCACTGCATGCCCATGCATAGGCCGAGCGTCGGCACGCGCCGCTCCCGGCCGAACCGCGAGGCCTTCACTTTGCCTTCGATTCCGCGGTAGCCGAAGCCTCCCGGGACAACGATCCCATCGAGGCCGACCAGCGGCTCGACGTCGTCCGAGCGCTCAAGATGTTCGCTGTCGATCCACTGCAGGCGAACGTCACATCCCGCGGCCCACGCCGCGTGCTTGACCGCCTCAGCGACCGAGAGATACGCGTCAGGAAGCTCGATGTACTTGCCGACGAGCCCGATTGCGAGCGGAATGCGCGCTCCGCGGATGCGATCGGTGAGCGCCTTCCATTCCGCGAGGTCCGGCTCCTGTGCTCCAGCCAGGCCGAGCTCCTCGACGACGATCTTGCCCAGCCCGGCCTCCTCGAGCATTAGCGGAACGCCGTAGATCGACCAGGCGTCCGGCTCGCTGATCACGTTGTCGACCCTCACGTCGCAGAAGAGAGCGATCTTCTCGCGCAGATCGTCATCGATCGGCTCGTCGGCGCGCGCGATGACGACGTCGGGCTGGATGCCGATCGCCCGGAGCTCCCGAACTGAGTGCTGTGTCGGCTTGGTCTTGAGCTCCCCCGTGGCGACGCGCGGCAGAAGCGTGAGGTGGATATACATGACGTTCTGCCTGCCGACGTCGTTACGGAACTGCCGGATCGCCTCGAGGTAGGGGAGCGACTCGATGTCGCCGACGGTGCCGCCGACCTCGACCACGACGATCTCGGCCTGCTGCTCGCGTGCGACGCGATGGATCCGCTCCTTGATCTCATTCGTGACGTGCGGAATCACCTGCACGGTCGCGCCGAGGTAATCGCCGCGCCGCTCCTTCGCGATGACGGCGTTGTAGACCTGGCCTGTGGTGAGGTTCGACGCGCGCGTGACGTTGCGGTCGATGAAGCGCTCGTAGTGCCCGAGGTCGAGATCGGTCTCGGCACCGTCCTCCGTCACGAAGACCTCGCCGTGCTGGTACGGGGACATCGTCCCTGGGTCGACGTTGAGGTAGGGGTCCATCTTGAGCGAGGCGACCGCGAGACCTCTCGCTGCGAGGATGCGTCCCAGGGAAGCTGCGGTGATGCCCTTGCCAAGCGAGGAGGTGACCCCTCCGGTCACGAACACGAACTTCGGCACGAGGTGGACCTCCGGGGTTTTTTCTATGTTACTCCGCTCGGCAGAGCTGAAGAAGACACGCGAGGATCAAATTTCGTTCATTCGATGGGGAACGGCAGGCTGTTCAACACGACAAGTCGCGGCCGATCGTGGCCGGTGTGCGGCGGGTAGGAGGGGACCTCGACGGGCGCGTCCTGCCGGCAGTCATCGAGCCGTCCATCGAACCGCAGCGCGCGGAAGCGCGCGTCATGAAGCGCTCCATCCTGAAGGCCGGCATGCTCGACGATCGCGACCAGGCGCGGCCGCATGAACTTGAGTCCTGGTTGCAGGGCGATGGGCGATGCGAAGGGCGATTCCTCGTTCACGAAGTCGCGCGTCGCGCCGTCGAGCCATGCGCCAAGGTACGGCGGTACGTACGCCTCACCCGCGAACGCCAGCGCCCCCTCGTTGGCTCGGAAACCGCAGAGCAGCACGCGGGCTCCACGTCGCTCGTCGACGATCAGGCCGCCGATGACGACATCGGCTCGAGGCGTCACGTGGCACTTGAGCCACTCCGCGGTCCGCGCCCCGGGGACGTACTTCGAATCGCGGCGTTTTGCGACGATGCCCTCAAGTCCGTACTCGGCGACAACGTCGAGGAAGGGCTCGCCGTCGTCATCGAGATGCTCCGGCACCGCGAGGATCCGAGAGCCCAGGCCGGCGCTGAATAGACGCGCGCGTCGATCGGCCAGCCGGCGTCCGATCAGCGGGCGTCCGTCCTCGTAAAGGAGGTCGAAGGCGACGAAGATCGGCCCGCGGCCGCGCTTCGCGGCCTTCGGGCCGAGCCTGCCCGCGAGAAGGTCGTAGCTCGGACGGCCGCGCGAGTCGCAGACGACGATCTCGCCGTCGATGAGCACGCCCTCTGGAAGGCGCATGTCGCGAAGCTCGGGAAGAAGGCTCAGAAGGTCCCCGCCCGAGCGATCGGTAACGCTCAGGCCGGTCGCGTCACGCCCCGCAAGCGCCCGGATCCCATCCCACTTCAGCTCGAAGATGTACTCGGGCGAGTTGAACGCGCGGGCCGCGAGGCGGGGCCGCATCGGGACGAGGGCGCGAGGGAGAGCGCCCACCGCCTCGCGGACGTCGATGAGCGTCGGGTGCTGGGCATGCTCGTCCCGTTCGCCCTCGCGCGCCATTCAGCGAGGATAGTTCCGCGACCGGCGGCGACCCCCAATAGATGCGGTCCTAGGACGCCTTCTTTCTCGCGGCACGCGAGGGCGACGCCGCACGCTTCGTCTTCGCCTCGCCCTTCTTGGCCTTCTCGACAGATGCTTTGAGCGCGGACATGAGGTCGATGACCGTGGTCTCGGTCTCAGGCTCTGGGGCTTCGATGACCTCGCGCTTTTCGACCTTCGCCTCGACCAGCTTCATGACCGCTTGCTTGTATTCGTCCTTGTATTCCTGCGGCTCGAAATCGCTGGCCATCATGTTCACTAGGTTCTCGGCCATCTTGAGCTCGGCGGGAGACACCTTGACGGTCTCCGGAACGTCGAGGTCTTCGGTGGATCGGATCTCGTCCGGCCAGTGGAGCGTGTTCATGAGCAAAGCGCCGTCCAGCGGGCGGACCGACACGAGTCGCTCGCGATCGCGCAGCGCGAACTTGGCGATCGCGATGCGTCCGGTCTTCGTGAGCGTCTGGTTGAGGAGGGCGTACGGCTTCTCCGCCGACTTCTCCGGCTCGAGGTAGTACGCCGACTGGTAATAGAGCGCGCCGGGCAGCTCCTCGTCCTTGACAAAGCCGGAGATGTCGATGGCTTTGCTTGACCGCAGCGGCAGCTTCTCGAGGTCCTCGTCCGTGAGCTCGACGTAACTGCCCTTCTCGTACTCGTAGCCACGCACGACCTCGCTCCAGGCGACCTCGTGATCACCCTCGACGCACCAGCGCTTGTTCTTGATCCGACTCTTGTGCTCCGGGCAGAGGAGGTTGAACGACACCTTGCTCGTGCTCTCCGTCGCCAGGTACATCCGGACCGGGATAGCGACCATGCCAAAACTCATCACACCGCGCCAGATCGAACGTGGCATTCCACACCTCGCGGCCGCATCTTCCCGGCAGGACCCCGTCCTCGGCTTCGCCGCGCGGCCTAGCCGCGCGAGTGTAGCGCCCGGCTCACGGCAGCGCCGGTGGCGGCTTGCGACCGCCGAAACGCACCACGCGGAGGATCCGATCGAGCGTCGCTGAATCACCGTGCCAGTGCTCGCGCACGATCCGCTCATCCGTGGCGCTCAGGACGATGCGCAGCGCGAGCCCCGCGACGATCGCGTCGTCAAAAGACCCCACGACGGGAATGAAGTCCGGGATGAGGTCGATCGGCGAGGCAAGCCAGAGACTCGCGAGCCCGAGGACGACCTTCGCCGGAAGAGGCACGCGCGGATCACGCGCGAGACCGGTGAAGAGCCGCACAAGATTCGGCAGAAGCAGAGCGAGCTCGCGCGCGAGAAGCCTCTGCCCGGCGACCACAAGGACGATGACGAGCAGCGTCCAGATGAGGATCAGCGCGACCGCGAGCTGCACCCAGCCCACGAGGTCCATCCGTCAGTTCGCGATCGCGCGCTCCGCGAGCGACGTCGGGATCGAACCGCTCGATGTGATCGCGTCGTGGAAGGCGCGCAAGGCGCTCCGATCCGCGGACCCGCGTTTAGCGAGCCAGCGCGTGCGGATGTCGACGATCTCGAGCATTCCGGTGAGGTAGCTCGATGCCTGGGTCGGCCACGAGCAATACCGTCCCACCTCGGCCTTCGCGTTAGGCGGCGTGAGGTTGCCCTTCTTGACCATGAAATCGACTGCCTCGTCGAAGGTCATCTCGCCCATGTGCAGCGAGGTGTCGACGACGATGCGTGCCGCCCTGAAGAGCGTGGCTTCGTATTGGAACAGCAGGTGGCGCGGATCGGCGAAGAAGCCCTGCTCCCGCATCACGCGCTCCGCGTAGAGGCCCCATCCTTCGGCGAAGTACGAGGTGAAGTGGGTCCGCCGGATCTCCGACCGGTTCTGCTTCGCCATCACGAGGTGCCAGTGGTGTCCTGGATAGGCCTCGTGGACGGCGGTGGTGGGGATACCAGCGCTGCAGTTTCCCTCGAGCCTCTTCTGCACCTCTTCGGGCGGGGTGTTGTCCGGCGGATACGGAACGAAGAAGTGACCGTGCAGCGAGTCGCTGAAGGCGGGCGGCTGGTTGTAGCTGGCGACGGCCTGGATCGGCCGCTGAAAGTGCGGTGACGGCTCGACCGTGCAGCGCTCCCCCGGTGGAAGCGTCACGAGCCCGGTGTCCGCGAGGAAGGCTCGGGCGCGATCCGTCCATTCCTCATATTCGACGCGCATCGCGTCCGGCGTCGGAGCGTGCACGCGGTTGAGGCGCTCGCAGACAGTCGTCCACTCGCCGCCGCCGTCGATTTGGCTGGCGATCTTGTTGGCCTCGTTCGTCAGCAGCTCGTACTGCTCGCGACCGCGCTCACGGAGCTCCCGCGCCCCGAAGGGGAGCAGCTCTTTTTCTCTAAGGAGCGCGGTGTAGAGGTCTTCTCCGATCGCGAAGTCGCCCGAAGCCCGCCCCTTGTTAGTCTCGAGGAACTCGGCGAAGTCCTCATACGCTCCGGCCGCGGTGGCGCCGGCTTCGGCTACCTTTTGTCGGAGCGCCGGATCCTTCACCTCCGCCGGGACGAGCTCGCGGGAATAGCGCGCCGCGGCCTTCGCCTGGCTGACCGCGCGATCCGCGTACACGCGCGGGACGAGCGACCAGTCGAGGTTCGCCCTTCCGTCAGCAACGTGCCGCGTGACCGTCAGCAATCGCGCGCGCGCTGCGTCGGCGAGATCGCGCTCGGGACGCAGGCGATGGAGGAACAGCGTGAACACACCGCCGAGCGATGGATTGAGATACGTGTTGGGTTGTCGCTTCCAGTCAAGACGTGGCTGCGTGAGCTCCCGTCCGCGCAGCGAGGAGAGGACGACGTCGCGGTCGATCAGCTCTTCCGCCGAGAGCTCGGCGTCGGGCGTTGCGCGGAAGCGCTTGGTCCATTCCAAAACCCGGGCCTCGCGTCGGCGGAAGGCTTCCGCCGACAGGTCCTCCGAGCGCCCGTCGTATTCGGTGAGGCCGAGCATGCTCGCCCAGGAGGGCGATTCGTCGTACCGCTCGGTGAGGTAGTCCTTGACCAGCGACGCAAAGGACGCGGACGTCACGATGCGACCTCCCCGACAATGGCGAAGGTCACAGATTGAGCCTCACCGAGTATCAGCGCAAACGCGACTTCCGCCGCACGCCCGAACCCAAGGGCAAGCAGCCGAAGAAGGAAGAGACGCGTCGCTACGTGGTCCACCGCCATCATGCGACGCGCCTCCACTGGGACGTGCGCCTCGAGATGCGTGGGACCCTCGCATCGTGGGCCGTGCCGAACGGCCCGCCGCTCGAGGCCGGAAAGAGACGCCTCGCGGTCCATACCGAGGACCACCCGATCGAGTACCTCAATTTCCATGGCGTGATCCCGGACGGCTACGGCGCCGGGTCGATGACGATCTGGGACAGCGGCACGTATGAGCTCCTCGAGGAAAAGGACGACGAGCTCAAGCTTCGTTTCAACGGGAAACGCTTGCAAGGCGAGTGGGTCCTGGTGAAAACGCGTCAGAACGAAGGACGCGACTGGCTGATGATCAAGCACGGCACGCCGCCGAAGAACGATCCATTGCTCGGGAAGATCGCGCCGATGCTCGCGGCAGCGGCCGACGAGCCGTTCGACTCGCCCGAGTTCACGTATGAGCCGAAGTGGGACGGCGTGCGCACCATCGCCTTCGTTGATGGTGGCGAGGTGCGCCTGCAGACCCGCAACCTGCTCGATTGCACGCGGCAGTACCCCGAGGCCACCCAGGTCGCCGAAGCGATGACCGGCGCGTACCAGGCGATCGTCGATGGCGAGATCGTCGCCCTCGACGAAAAAGGCGTACCCAGCTTTCAGCGGCTGCAGCCACGCATGCACGTGACTGACGACTCGACGGTCCGCAAGCTCCGGCGATCCACACCGGTCATCTACCAGGTCTTCGATCTCCTCTACGCGGATGGCGAGGACCTCACCCGAAAGCCGCTTCGTGAACGGCTCCGCAGGCTTGACGAGGCACTCACGCCGATGGGCGCGATCCGCCGCAGCGAGGGCTTCGTCGGAACGGGCGTTGCGCTCTTCGATGCCGCGAAGGAGCAGGGGCTCGAGGGGATCATCGCCAAGCGCCTCGACTCCACTTATCAGCCCGGCGCACGCTCGCCCGCGTGGGTGAAGGTGAAGGCGTTCCGCACGATGGACTGCGTCATCGGCGGATGGACTGCCGGACAGGGCGGGCGTGCGAGCACGCTCGGTGCGCTATTGCTCGGCGTATACCGCGACGGAAAGCTCGAGCCGGTCGGCCACGTCGGGACCGGGTTCGACGAACGAACGCTTCGAGATTTGCTCGCGACGCTCGAGAAGCACGAATCACCGACCTCCCCATTCGCCACGATGCCGCGTGTCAATCAGCCGGCGCGGTGGTGCATGCCCGAGCTGGTCTGCGAGGTCGAGTACGTGGAGATCACGCGCGACGGAACACTCCGGCACCCCACCTACCGCGGCCTGCGCCCCGACGTCGACCCTCGCGAGTGCACCGGCGAGGAGCGGCGCGAATCGGCGAAGCGTGCGCAGGAAGCCGCGAAGAAGGCGGCGGTTTCGCTTCCCGTAGCCAGGAACGGCGAGGGCCCCGAGCGCGTGCCTGCCGTTCTCGAGGTTGAGGGCCATCGAATCAAGCTCACGAATCTTCAGAAGGTCCTCTGGCCCGAGGACGGCTACACCAAGGCTGATCTCATTCGCTACTACGCGGAGGTCTCACCGTTTCTGGTGCCGTGGCTGCGGGACCGGCCGCTCACGATGAAGCCGTTTCCCGACGGGATCGCGGGGCAGAGCTTCTATCAGAAGGACAAGCCCGACTTCACCCCGCGCTGGATCAAGAGCTGGAAAGACCCTCACGAGCCGGACAACGACTACGTGCTCGCCAACGACATGGCGACGCTCGTCTGGCTCGCGAATTACACCGCGATCGAGCTCCACCCGCGGCTCGCGCGGATCGACCTGCCGGACAATCCCGACAACGTCATGATCGACCTCGATCCGGCGGAGGGCGCGACGTGGGATGACGTGAAGGAGGTCGCGCATGCGGTCAAGGGCGTGCTCGACGATCTCGGCCTCGTGGGCTTCCCAAAGACCACCGGCTCGCGGGGCATCCACGTCCTCGTCCCCGTCGCGCGCCGCTATACCTTCGAAGAAACGCGCGCCTTCGCTCTGCGCGTGGGGCAGCTGGCACGGGAGCGGCTGCCCAAGCTCGTGACCCTGGAGTTCACGAAGGCTCGCCGGCGCGGCATCTACATCGACTACCTGCAGAACGTGCGCATGAAGTCGACCGCGGGGCCGTACAGCGTCCGGCCCATCCGGCGCGCACCCGTATCGGCCCCGCTCAAGTGGGAAGAGATCGCTTCTCTCGGCCGGCCCGACGCGTTCACGATCGCCAACATGGCGACGCGTCTCGAATCGGTCGGTGATCTGTTGACGCCGTCGCTCGAGCTCGCGCAGAAGCTGCCGAAACCGCAGACGTGAGCAAGCGCGCGGCGGTCCTCGCTCCCGGTTACGGCGGGACCGCGGACCAGCCGATCCTGAAGAAGCTCGCCTCGGCGCTCGCATCGTTCGGGATCGAGTCCCGGGCGGTGACCTTCCGGACACGCGGATCGCGGCCGAGCAGGGAGTACGCGCTCGAGCTGGACGACCTTCGCGCGGCGCGCGGCGCGCTCGGCGATGCCGAGCGCATCGCTCTCGTCGGCCGCTCGTTCGGGGGCCGCATGTGCGCGTTCCTCGCCGAGCGCGAGCCCCCTGACGCGCTGGTGATCCTGGGTCATCCGATCGCGCCTCCCCAACGGCCCCGTCCGCGGGACGAGGCCGTCCTCGCGGCGATCACCTGCCCGACGCTCATCGTCCAGGGAGAGCTGGACGAGCTCGGGCCGCTTGCGGTCCTCGAGCGGATCGCCGGCCGCAATCCACGGATCGATCTTGTGACCATCGCCCAAGCCGGACACGAGTTCGGAGCCGCAGAGGTCGAGGCAGTCGCGGCGGCGGCACGCTGGCTCGACGGCGTCCTCCGCTAGACGACGATGTCTCCGCACGGCGTTCACACCCAGTTCACGAGCCTTGGCGACGATCTTCGCCGACGACAATCAGCAAGGGAGAGTTTCACATGCGAGGCATCGGCATCATCGTCACGCTCGTCATCGCCGCGATCGTCGGCGTGGGCGCGTATCAATTGGGAGTCGCGCAAGGTCTCGCGACCACGGGGACCGCGGTCGCCCCGTACGGCTACTACCACCCGTTCTTCTTCGGTGGGTTCGGGTTCCTCTTCCCGCTTCTGTTCATCTTCTTCATCTTCTTCCTGCTCCGCGGCGCGTTCTGGGGCGGGTGGGGAAGGCGTTACGGCGGCGGTCCCGGAGGCGGGTACTGGGGCGACCCGAAGGCGCGCCTCGAGGAGTGGCACAAAGAGATTCACGGCGAGAAGCCACAGGGCGGCGGGTCGACGACCCCGACGCCGCCCAGCGGACGCTGAGCCCTCCTTCATCGCGAGGACGCCGGACCGCTGTCCGGCGTCTTCGCTTGCATAGGATTGCCCGGCGGTGAGAACGATTCTCGTCGTCGACGACGAACCTAAGATCGTTCAGCTCGCGCGCGACTATCTCGAGCACGCCGGGTTCGCGGTCCTCGCCGCCCACGACGGAAAGGCCGCGCTCGCGGCCGCGCGAGGGCAGCGCCCCGACCTCGTGGTCCTGGATCTGGGGCTTCCCGAGCTCGACGGCCTCGATGTTGCGCGCACGCTCCGGGCCGAGTCGAACGTGCCGATCGTGATGCTCACCGGTCGCAGCGAGGAGTCGGACAAGCTCGTGGGCCTCGAGCTCGGCGCGGACGACTACGTCACCAAGCCATTCAGTCCGAAAGAGCTCGTGGCGCGGGTGCGCGCGGTGCTGCGGCGCGTCGAGCGGCCGAAGCTTTCCAGCGAGCTCATTGCGGTTGGAGACGTGCGGCTAGACATACCGCGGATGCGAGTCACAAGATCCGACCGCGCCATCGACCTCACGCCGACCGAGTTCCAGCTCCTCGCGACGCTCGCGCGCGAGCCGGGTCGCGTGTTCACGCGGGCGCAGCTGCTCGACGCCGTACGCGGCGTAGCGTTCGAGTCGTACGAGCGGGCCATTGATGCGCACGTGAAGAACATCCGGCGGAAGCTCGAGGACGACGCATCCGCACCCCGCTATCTGCTCACCGTCTACGGGGTCGGGTACCGTTTCGCGGACCTCGACGAGTGAGAGGCGGTTGGCGTCACGCGCGCGCGCGTCCACCGTGGTGGCCGGAGAACGAACCATTTCCGCCCCGGCGCGGCTGGGCGGGAGGGCCCTGGGCGATGCGCGGCGGGTTCGTCCGCCGGATGGCCATGTTCTTCGTGGCGGCGGCGGTCCTCTCCGTCGTCGCTGCGACATTCCTCTTCTGGACGCTCGCGAGCGCACTCGGCGCCCCGGACCTTCCGGGGAATATCGCGCGCGGGGTCGCCCTTCTCATCGTTCTTCTCGGTTTAGGCCTGGCGGCCCGGTCATTGCGTCGGCTCGCCGCCCCGGTCGGCGACGTCATTGACGCGGTCGGCCGCGTTGCCGAGGGCGATCTCTCCGCGCGCGTCGAGGAGCGCGGCCCACGGGAGGCCCGCGCTCTCGCGCGAGCGTTCAACGCGATGACGACGCGCCTCGCCGCGAGCGAGGAGCAGCGGCGCCGGCTACTCGCCGACGTGAGTCACGAGCTCAGGACGCCGCTATCCGTGGTGCAGGGAAATCTCGAGGCGATGGTCGACGGCGTGCACCCTCCCGATGAAGAGCATCTGCTCTCGATCCTCGATGAAACGAAGGTCCTCTCGCGCCTGGTTGAGGACCTGCGGACGCTTTCGCTCGCGGAGTCGGGCGCGCTCGCGCTTCACCGCGAGCCGACCGATCTGGGCGCGCTCGCAAGGGAGACGATCGCCTCGTTCGCGGGACGAGCCGAGGCGTCCGGCGTCACGCTTGACGCGACGACGCCGCCGGACCTACCGCTCGCGGATACCGACCCGGTGCGCGCTCGCGAGATCCTCGAAAATCTTGTCGCGAACGCGCTTCGCTACACCCCCCACGGAGGCAACGTGACCGTCGACGCGAGCGCGGATGACGGACACATCGCGTTCGTCGTGTCCGACACAGGCGTGGGCATCCCAGCCGAGGCTCTCACGCGCATCTTCGACCGCTTCTACAAGTCTGCCGAGTCCCGGGGCGCGGGGCTCGGTCTTGCCATCGCCAAGCAGCTCGTCGAAGCGCACGGTGGCACGATCGGCGCGACGAGCATCGTCGGGCAGGGCACCGCCGTCCGTTTCACATTGCCACGATCGACCTAACTGCGGGTCGCGCGCTGCGCGCCGACCGCATAGGCCTCCCTCATCAGGCGCCATAGCGGCGGATCGACGTCGGCCTCGCTCGTGATCCGGAAATGAAGGACGCGTCCGAGCGCGCCGTAGTCGTCGACCTTTCGGACGCGCGCATGGGTCACATCGCGCTTGAGCCAGAGGGTCATGTCGATCCACCGTGCATGGGGCGCCAGGCCGATGGAGCGAGCGCGGACCTGGAAAACGATCCCGCGGCCCTGCGGATCGACCGTGACCGGACCGATCTGCCGGATCCGGTCGTGGAGGAATCGATACAGCGCGAGGATTTCGGGCGGCCTGCCCGCAAGGTGCGTCGCGACGGAGATGCGACGGCACGAATGCGACATGTTCCGCGTGACGAACCGTCCGGCCGCAATTGGGGCACCGCCAGAGCGGCCGTTTCCGCGCCGTCATGGCGCGAGCTTGGCGCCCTCCGTGTCGTCGATCTGCGCGCGCTGTAGCTTGCCTGAGTAGTCGACGTAGATCGACTTCCACTCGGAGTACACGTCGAGCGCGGCGCGGCCGGCCTCGCGATGGCCATTGCCGGTCGCCTTCATGCCGCCGAACGGAAGCTGGATCTCGGCGCCGATCGTGCCGGCGTTCACATACACGATCCCGGTCTCCGCGTCGCGCATGAAGCGGAACGCGTTGTTCACGTTGCGCGTGTAGATCGAGCTTGAGAGCCCGTACTTCGTCGAGTTGAGGACCTTGATCGCCTCGTCGACGCTGGAAACTTCGATCACCGCCGTGACCGGGCCGAAGATCTCCTCCTGCGCGACCCGCATGTTGGGCTTCACGTCGACGAGCACGGTCGGCTCGTGGAAGAAGCCCTTCGCGAGCGGGCCTTCCGTCGGGATCCGGCCGCCCGCCGCGACGGTGGCTCCCTCCTTCTCGGCCATGGGGATGAACGAGTGAACGCGCTCGAGCTGCGAGGAAGACACCACCGGCCCGACGTCGGTGGACGCGTCCAGGCCGTTGCCGAGACGAAGCTTCTTCGCCCTTCCTACGAGCTTGTCCACGAGGTCCTTGGCCACGCCCTTGTGCGCGATCACGCGTGATGCCGCGGTGCAGCGCTGGCCGGACGTCCCGAACGCCGACCACACGATCCCGTCGAGCGACAGGTCGACGTCCGCGTCGTCGAGGACGACGATCGCGTTCTTCCCACCGAGCTCACACGACACGCGCTTGAGGAGCCGCCCCGCAATCTCGCTGATGTGCGAGCCGGTGTCGGACGACCCCGTGAACGAGATGAGGTCCACGCCGGGATGCGAGACCAGGTGGTCGCCGAGGTCGCCGCCTGGGCCGAGGACCAGGTTGAGAACGCCCTTCGGCAGACCGGCCTCTTCGAGGATCTCGACCAGCCGCACCGCGAGGAGCGGGGTATATGACGCGGGCTTGAAGACGACGGTGTTCCCGAGGATCAGGGCCGGCATGATCTTCCAGGTCGGGATCGCGAACGGGAAGTTCCAGGGCGTGATCGCGGCGACCACGCCGACGGGGTGCCGCATGCTCATCGCCCACTTGTTCGGGAGCTCCGCAGGAACGACGTCACCGAACTGGCGGCGCCCCTCGCCGGCGATGTAATAGGTCATGTCGATGCCTTCTTGGACGTCGCCCCGCGATTCGGCGAGCACCTTACCCATCTCGCGTGTCATCTCGCGAGCGAGCTCGTCCTTGCGCCGAAGCGTGATCTCGCCGGCGCGATAGAGGATCTCGCCGCGCTTGGGGGCGGGGTAGAGCCGCCAGGTGTCGAGCGCGCGCCTCGCCGCTTCGATCGCGCGATCGACGTCGGCCGTAGCGGACTTGGCGACGTTCGCGATCACCTCGCCAGTTGCGGGGTCGATGTTCTCGAACGTGCTTCCGGTCGACGCCTCGACCCAGCGGCCGTCAATGAAATTGCGAAGCTGGAGCGTGCTTGCCATGGGACTCCCCCTTCTGAGGGGATGGTAGGGCGGCGGCGAGAGAGCGCTCGCCCTAGAGAGTGCCGCCGTAGAAGAGCCAGATCGTGAGCGCACCCACTGCGATGATGCCGAGAAAAATCAGGACGAACGCGATATTCGCGGCACGCTCGGGATCGTTCTGGGAAAAGCGATCCATAGGTCGGGAACAGTAGCGAAAATGGGATGGGTGAGGTGGCTGCTAGCCGACTCGCGTCGTGAGACACGCGACAGTGCGTCCCGTGGAACACGCGTCCGGTGAATCTTCTGCAGGCGCTGCTGCTTTCGGTGGAGACGCCGCTCGGCTCCCGCGACGGCCGCTCGTAAGCTGGCTGGGAGTCGTGCGAATTCTCGGAATAGTCGAAGCCAGGCCGACAACGTGAGCGCGGACGGGCCCGAGGTCGGATCGACTCGCGCGGCGTCGAGGAGTCGTCTTGAGACTCGCCCGCCGAAGAGCTGCGTCGAAGCGGCACCGACGTTCGGCTTTCGGGACACAAAAAGGGCGACGACGAGATTCCGGTAGAGGTGCGCAGCGGAGCCCGCGATGAGGGGCGGTCCGCGCTTGTGCATCCTGACCATGACGACGTCCACCGCTGGGGACGGCGCAAAGTCCGAGCGAGCAAAGCGATGGATGATCTGCACCGAGAACCACGGCGCGACGAGTAGCGCGGCGAGCGTCTGCCGCGGTCGCCCGAGGTAACGGCGTGCGGCCTCCTGCTGCAGCGCGAGGTACGCGTCGCGGGGCGGGACGGCCGCGGACCTGAGCTTGCGCACGATCGCCGAGGTGGTATCGAACGGCGGACTCGCGAAGACCACGTATTCCGCGCGGGGGAACGGGTGAGCGAGGATGTCGGCGTGTCTGATCTCAACGTTCGCTCGACCGCGGAACCGCGCTCGGAGGCGCGCCACGAGCGCGGCGTCCTTTTCGATCGCGATGACCCGTCCGGCACGTCGGGCCAGCGCGTCGGTGAGCATGCCCCCGCCTGCCCCCAGGTCGTAGACCACGTCCGTCGGGCCGATCTTGGCGCGCGAAACGAGGCGCTCTACCAATCTGCGATCGCGGAGGAAGTTCTGCGTGCGCCACAGGGTCGATTCGTTGTGAGCTGCCATGAGGGTCCTCCTTCGGATTCGTGGGTACGAAAAAGCCGCGTGGCGAAACCACGCGGCCGGAGCGGAACCCACGCCGAAGGCGACTACACGTCGCGCGCTCTAGAGGAGCGGCAGGACGAGCAACAGATGCCCCGAGGGGCTCCGCTCAGTCCTGGCGAGAAACGATGCCCACAGCGCGATCCTACTCACATTCCCATTCAGATTCCTGAGAGAATCGACCTGAAGCACTTCGTCAATCAGGAGTGTGGGGGCGGCAGATGAGTCAAGCGGTATGGACCGGCAGCATCAGCTTTGGGCTTGTAAGCATCCCGATAAAGCTCTATCCCGCCACCGAGCCGAAAGACGTTCGTTTCCATCTCTACGACCGGCGTACGGGCAAACGAGTGCGCTACGAGCGCGTGACGCGCGCCGACGAGGCGGCGGTTTTCGAGCCGGAGCCGCCTTCCCGCCTGTCCCCCGGGGAGGGTGCCGGGTCGTGGCCTGAGGAACGCACGGGCCAAGCACCGTTCGAATCAGCGTCCGCGAGGAACGCTCTCGAACCCGAAGATGTGGTGAGGGGGTTGGAGCTTTCCGGCGGTGATCTCGTGAC
>WNGI01002598.1_pt1 | contig 22274 bp, 31 predicted proteins | sample 5400621 | NCBI WGS metagenome assembly WNGI01 (sample SAMN13153374, study PRJNA577476) | soil metagenome | isolation source: 20 cm soil or saprolite under Garry oak tree replicate 1 | place: USA:California | collected 2016-06-15
TCCTGCGCCGGGCAGGATGCGTGGAAGCATTGGTTCTTACCACGTGCAATCGCGTGGAGGTTTATGCCGCCGCCGCGGCGAGCGTGCCGACGACGGAGATCGCACGCTGCCTCGCGTGTAAGGTCGACAACGAATCTCACGTAGACGCGACGGAATTTTACAGATACGAAGACGCGGACTGTGCGCAGCACCTCTTTCGAGTCGCTTCAGGCCTCGATTCGATGGTGGTGGGCGAGACGGAAATACTGGGCCAGGCGAAAAAGGCGTACGAATCGGCGCGCGCCTCCGGTACGGCTGGACCTTATCTGCACCGTTTGTTCCAACGAGCGTTTCGCGTGGCCAAGCAAGTTCGCACCCATACTGAAATCACGCGTGGCTCGGTCTCGGTCGGGTCGGTCGCGGTTGATCTTGCTCAGAGAATTTTCGGCCAACTCAGCAATCGAAAAGTGCTTGTGTTGGGCGCAGGTGAAACTAGCGAACGCACGGCACGGGCGCTTGTTTCTCGCGGCGTGACCGACCTACGCGTGAGCAACCGTTCGAGTGAGCGCGCCCAGGAACTGGCACGACTGGTCGGCGGTCAGGCTGTTCGATTTAATGACTGGCGGGAGCAATGTCGCGCGATCGATATCTTGATTACGTCGACATCCTCCGAAACGCCTTTGCTCACTCCGGAAAACCTTGCGCCGATGTTACGCGATCGCATCGATCGTCCCCTCTTCATTATCGATATCGCGGTGCCGCGCGACGTCAATCCAAACGTAAATGAAATGGAGGGCGTTTATCTTTACGACATCGATTCCCTGCAATCGGTCGCGGAGCAATCGCTTGCGCTTAGACGCCAGCAAATCAGCGTCGCGGAAGCAATCATCACTGAACATGTCGCGGATTTTAGCGAATCGATTTCCCATAAATTGAATTGCAAAACGCCCAGTAACGAGCATCGCGGGTTGGGAGAAACTCCGCTGCGGACCTCGGAATTGTGACGAGGCAAGCCAACGGCGTCCCCTACAGAATGCCGACGCTACATTGTCGGGATGGTTAATAAGATCGTAATCGGAACACGCGGCAGCGAACTGGCTCGAGCCCAAGCGCGGATGGTGGAGGAGACATTGCGCGAGAAATGGTCTGATCTTGCGATCGAAACGAAAATCATTCGGACCACCGGTGATGAAACGCACCCGAAAACTGGAGACTTGCGCCAGGGGCGAAAAGGATTGTTTACCGCGGAAATCGGGCGGGCCCTCCTCGCCGGAGATGTTGATGTTGCAGTGCACAGTGCGAAAGATTTGCCGACCGAAACGAACGCGAACGCAGAGATCGCAGCGGTTCTTCCGCGTGCACCAATGGATGACGTGCTGGTCGCGAAACAGTCGGGCGGTTTAACTTTGCTTCGGGAAGGCGCGACGATCGCGACCGGTAGTGTGCGAAGGAAACATCAGCTTTCCTGGAAACGTCCGGACCTCAAGGTTGTCGATCTTCACGGCAATGTGCCGACTCGCTTGCGCAAACTCGCGGAGAACGATTGGGATGCAATCGTGCTTGCGCGCGCGGGGCTCGAGCGGCTCGGTTTGTCGCCTGCGCAGAACGAGATCAACTTCGACGGCCGGCAGTTTTTTACTAAGATCCTTCTGAACGAGATCTTTTTGCCGGCGGGAGGGCAGGGAATCATTGCTTTGCAAATTCGTGCTGATGATGAAAGTGCAAAAGCCATTGTCGATCTTGTGAATGATCACAAGACGTTGCTTTGCTTGCGCGCGGAGCGAGAATTCCTGCGTCTCTTAGGAGGTGACTGCCAATCACCGGTTGGCGTGCTGGCGACAATTGAGAAGGACATCATGAAATTGCGCGCGCAGGTTTTCGAGCACGGTTCGAGACCGCCTCGCGAAGGCAAAGTGGAAAGTGGGCGCGACGATGGCGAGCGTATCGCCGCGGAGCTGCTGCGACAGATCAATGGAGAGCAGGAGTAAGAGTAAGAGCAAAGACGAGAACGGAAAGGTTTATCTCGTCGGAGCAGGTCCGGGCGATCTCGGTTTGGTGACATTGCGGGCCAAGGAGTGCATCGAGCAGGCGGATGTGATCGTCTACGATCACCTTGCAAATGCGGAAGTGCTCGGCTGGGCGCGAGCCGACTCGGAATTGATTTTCGCTGGCAAAAAGGCGGGTGAGCACGCGCTGAGTCAGCAAGAAATCAACGCGTTATTGGTCGAAAAAGCGGACGGAGGGAAACAGGTCGTTCGATTGAAGGGCGGCGATCCACTTGTTTTTGGACGCGGCGCGGAAGAGGCGAAGGCAGTCGTTGACGCAGGAATTGAATTTGAAATCGTGCCCGGCGTAACGTCGGCAATTGCCGGACCGGCCTACGCTGGAATTCCAGTGACGCATCGCGCGGAGAATTCGCATGTTACATTTTTTACTGGCCACGAAGATCCAGCGAAGCCTGAAAGCGCGATCGATTACGCGGCGCTGGCGAAACTCGGCGGCACCCAAGTGATGTTGATGGGTGTGGAACGTCTTGAAGCAATTACGCGCGAAATGCTCAAGCAAGGCGTGCGTGCGGATTTGCCGGTGGCGCTCGTTCGTTGGGCTACTACTGGCCGTCAGGAAACGCTCACCGGAACTCTTCAGGACATTGCCCAACGCGCTATCGACCGAGGCTTCGAGGCGCCAGCCGTGGCGGTATTCGGTGAAGTTGTCAAGTTGCGTAAAGACCTGAATTGGTATGAGAAGCGGCCGCTTTCGGGAAAACGGATCGTCGTTACGCGAACGCGCAAACAGGCGAGCGCGTTAAGCAACAAGCTGCGCGCCCTCGGCGCCCACGTGATCGAACTGCCGACGATCCGAATCGAACCTCCGAGCGATTTGCGCGCCTTCGCGGAGTTGGTGCAGGACGCGCACGCTTACGACTGGATCGTTTTCACGAGCGCGAATGGCGTCGAAGCGTTCTTCGAAATTTTCTTCAAGCTCTATGACGACGCCCGCGAGATCGGCGCGACGCGGATCGCAGCCATCGGCCCGGCTACGGCGCAACGGGTGAAAGACTTTCATCTGCATGTCGATCTTCAGCCGGAGGAATTCGTTGCGGAAGCGATCGTGCGTGAGTTTCAGAAACAGGGTGACGTCGAGAATTTGCGGATCCTTTTGCTGCGCGCGGAGAAGGCGCGGGATGTGCTTCCAAAACAGCTCTCAGCTTTGGGAGCAATTGTGGACGAAGGCTTCGCCTATCGCACGGTACCGGAGATCCGTGACATTACCGGCGCACGCCGGCAGCTACTGGAAGAAGGCGCCGACCTGATCACGTTTACCAGCTCTTCAACGGTGGAAAATTTTGTCGCGCTTGGGCTGACGTGGCCGAAGGGAATGCAAGTCGCGAGCATCGGCCCGATCACATCAAAGACTGCGCGCGATCACGGTTTGAACATAGATATCGAAGCGCGTCGCCATGACATCGACGGATTAGTGCAAGCAATCCGTAAGTTTTTCTCGGCGGACAAGCCCGCCAACCAATAAAGTTAGAACGTCGAGTTCCGGAAGCCGAAATCCGAAATCAAATTGTTAGGAGGGGTTGAATCGGAACTTCGTTCGACCACGTTTGGCGTTGGCTTTTGCTTTGCGGCGGCTTTTTTGCGAGGGCGTCTCGAACGCGCGCAGGCGCCGGACTTCCTCGAGAATGCCCTCCGCATCCAGCTTATTTTTGAGCCGCTTTAACGCGCGATCGACCGGTTCACCTTTACGAACGATCACTTCTGGCATCGATAATCACTCCTGTCCTCGGTTTAGAAATTGGGTGGCTGACGGGGCCGAGCCTACGCGGGCGAGGCCACCTCGTCAACTTTTGCGAAAATTGCCCCCTGCCACGCTAGGCAAGGGGTTAGCCATGGTCACTGTCGGTGATCTCCCATCGCAGAATGCCGCCCCTGCCGCCGCGGCGCGCCGGAATGGGAAAGGCAAACGATCTGCGCCCTAATGCGCGAGCGGGTTGGCTGCAGTCGCCTTTTGGGTGACTTCTCGCCGGAGGGCGGTGGCGCTCCCACCGCGAGCACGGGTCCACCAGAGAACAATGGGCGAGGCGATAAAGATCGAGGAGTAAGTGCCGACGACCACGCCGATAATGATGGCGAGGGAAAAGTCGCGCAGCACCGCGCCGCCAAAGAAAAATAGGCACAAAATGGGGATAAGCGTCACCGTGCTTGTAAGAATCGTGCGGCTGAGCGTCTGGTTGATGCTTTCGTTCATGATCTGTTCGATGGACCCACGCCGTCCACTGGCCAGTCCTTCCCGGATCCGATCGTAAACGACAATGGTGTCGTTGATGGAATAACCAGCGATCGTTAGGACGGCGCCGACCATCGTCAGGGTCAGCTCGCGGCCAAGCAGCGAGAACATGCCGACCGTGATCAGCACGTCGTGCAAGAGAGCGACAATCGCACCAACCGCGAAGGAAAGTTCAAAGCGGAAGGTTACAAAAATTAAGATGCCGAGAATGCCGAGACCAAGCGCGATCAGAGAGCTCTTCGCGAGCTCACCGCCGACGAGCGCGCCGACGCGCTCCGAGCCTTCCACGTTAAAGCCGGCGCTTGGGTTCGCCTGGATGATTTGCTTTTCCACTTTGTCACTTGTGTTCAACGGAGTGCGGATAGTGATGTAACTCTTGCCGCCTTGGGCGGACTCCTGAATTGATGCGTCGGCAAATCCGATTGGCTTGAGGGCATTGCGCACCTGTCCGATGTCGATCTTGCTCGGCGCGCTCAATGTGATCAGATCGCCACCGCGAAAATCGACACCGAAGTTACGATCGCCGCGCATATAAAATGCCATCCCGCCGGCCGAGAGCAGCGCGAGCGAGCACATGCACGCGATAAAGCCTTTGCCGAGGAAATTGATGTTCTTCGATGAAATCAAATGCAACATCGAGATGCGCTTCAACTTTCCCGTATCGACAAACCAGCCGAGACAGTTTCGGCCGACGATGAGGGCCGTGAACAACGAGGCCAAAATGCCAAGGGTAAGGGCGATGGCGAAGCCCTTGACCGGGCCGCTCGCCTTCCAAAACAGAATCGCCGCCGTGATCAGGGTCGTCACGTTGGCGTCAAAGATGGAACTAAAAGCTTTCTCGTAGGCCGCTTTTACTGCGACCTTGAGCGATTTTCCGAGAGCCATTTCTTCGCGCAATCGTTCGTAAATGAGCACGTTCGCATCCACCGAAAGGCCAATCGTCAAAATAATGCCAGCAATTCCCGGTAATGTGAGGACGAAGTGAAACATCGTCAGCGCGCCGATAAGCAGGACGATGTTTATCAAGAGTGCGAGATTCGCGACGAGGCCGGGAATTTTGTAATAGATCGCCACGCAGACGAGCGTGATCACGAGCCCAACCAAGCCGGCGAGAATGCTTGCGCGAATCGAATCCATCCCGAGGGTGGGCGAGACGCTGCGCTCCTCCTCGATGCTCACCGGTGTTTGCAAGGGGTTCTCGAGCACGCTAGCCAGACCGCGCGCTTCCTCTTCCGAGAATTTTCCGGTGATGACAGCGTCGCCGCCATAGATCGCATCGCGAATGACCGGCGCAGATTGAATGAGGCCATCGAGAACAATTGCGAAGCGGTGGCCTTTGTATTGCTCGGTGATCTGACCGAACTTCTTGGCGCCTTCGCTGTCGAACTTCAGCTGCACGGTCCAGCCCTCGTTGCCGTAGTAAGCGTTCGATCCTGAAACCCGGTCACCGCCGAGGTCGGCTTTCTTTTTTACCAGCAAACGTTCCTCTATTGGTTTTTCATTCCCTTCGGCAGCGTGTTTGTAAGCCTCGATACGGTACTCCGGCGGGATCACGTCCTGGCCAGCGTCGATCTTTTTCAGGCGTTGCCCTTCATCTGGATAAACCAGGCGAAACTCGAGCTTCGCGACGCGCGAAAGTTGATCCCGGGCCTCCTGAATTTTTGCAGTGTCGAGTCCCGGACTGATGATCGGTTCGCCTCCGCCAAAGTAATCGACGCGCTTTCGGATGACCTCGACGGCCTGCTCGAGCATGCCTTTGTTGATCGTCTTATCGCCAGGCACGAGCCGGATGAGGAAGGAGGTGCCGCCTTGAATGTCGAGGCCGAGTGCGATCTTTTTCTGCGGCGGCCAGATCGTGAGGATGCTCAACGCGACGAGCAAAACGGTCAGCGTGAATGCGAGCAGACGCTTCCGCAAGCCCTGGTCGGTCGCGAAGTACCAGCCGAAGAGGACCAGCATGGCTAGTCCAATGAAAAATGTAAGCGCCGGAGTCATTACATTTTTGGTTTTCGATTTTCGATTTTCGATTGGGCCATCGGTTCAACCATTTGACGTTTCAACTTCATTCAACTCTCCGCTGATTTTAAGACCGTTGTAACGGCTGATTTTTCCATCTCGATCTTTACGTTATCGGCCACTTTCACAATCACGGTGGCGTCTTTGACATTCGAGATAAGGCCGTGAATGCCAGCGCTGGTCACCACGCGGTCTCCGGTCTTTAAACTGGCCATTAATTTCTGTTGCTGTTCCTGGCGTTTTTTCTGCGGTCGGAACATGACAAAATACATAATGATGAAGATGAAAATGAACGGCACAAAAAATCCGATGCCGCCGCCCGGGCTCGTTGGAGGGGCCGCGCTTTGTGCCTGAGCCAGGAACATGTGAAGCATATCAAGAATCGGAGAGCGCACCTTAAGCACGAAAGCCTTAATCAACCCTGCCGTCCTAGGGCTGGTCGGCTATATGTTGACTCAACGACGTGGCGTGGGATCGTCGCGACAATGACGCAGCTTGGCAGGCCAATTATCATTAATGCTCGGCGATGATCGCGCGCAGTTGGCATGGGCGCGTACCTACGAGCAAGGCAGATGCGTACTATCGTTATTTGTTGCAGAGACGTCTTGCCGACTATCGAGCGACGCCGGGAAATCGCGGTGTCTACGTCTTCCCTAGAACCGAAGGCGAAATCACGCATTTTGTTTTGACCACGTTTTGGGAACCTTTTGACGCGATTCGAGCTTTTGCGGGTGCCGACTACGAGCGAGCGCGCTACTATCCAGAGGACGACGAATATCTCTTGGAGCGCGAACCGCATGTAACGCATTACGATGTTTTAGCTTCTTTCGGCGATCCAGCAGCCTAGGCAAAAGCAGTTCAGTTTGGAAACATTCGGAGATTTGCAAGGGATCAAAATGACGGCTGAGAAATACCGGCAGTTGGCGCTGGCGTTGCCAGAGACCGCCGAGGGTTCGCACATGGGCAATGTCGATTTTCGCGTGCGTGGAAAAATCTTCGCCACGCTGCACCCGCCGAGGCTGAATCGCGGCGCGCTTAAGCTCACAATCGAGCAGCAGAAATTACTCATAACGGCTGAACCTGCCTGTTTCGGGCCTGCCGTCGGCGCTTGGGGCCGTAAAGGTTGGACGCTTGTCCAACTTCAGCGCGCAAACAGCGCAACTGTTCGGCGCGCGCTCGAAATGGCGTGGCACAACGTCGCACCGAAACGTCTCGCCGCGCAGTTCGACAAAAGCTAATCGCAAATTTTCTCTGTCATCCCGATCAAGAAACTAACCCGAGCGAAGCCCAGCAAGTGGGGCGACTTGAGGAAGTTGCGAGACAGATGGGCAGGCTGACGGCCGACTGAGCGGGCGCGAACGAGCCAATCTTCTAGATCACCCTAATCCGAGATCGACAACGCGCGTTCTGTAATTCGAGACAAAGCTCTTGCGAAATCCATCGAACGTTTTGTTCTCAATCGTGTCGCGCGCTTGTTTCATCAGGTCGAGATAGAAATGCAAATTGTGCAGCGTGATCAAGCGCAGCCCGAGGATCTCTTCGGCCTTGATGAGATGACGAATGTAACCGCGAACGAATTCGCTACAGGTGGGGCAGGCGCAGTTTTCTTCGATTGGTTTCTTATCCAACGCAAACTCCGCATTTTTTAGGTTGATCGTGCCGTCCGCGGTAAAGGCCGTTCCATTACGCGCCAGGCGAGTTGGTAGCACGCAATCGAACATGTCGATTCCGCGTGCGATCATTTCGAGCATCTGTGGTGGCGTGCCGAGGCCCATCGCATAACGCAATTTATTTTTTGGCAAAAACGGCTCGGTAGATTCCACGGCGCGCATCATTTCCTCTTGCGGTTCGCCCACACTCACCCCGCCGATCGCGTAGCCATCGAAATCAAGATCGACAATCGTTTGCGCGCTCGATTTGCGCAGATCATCAAATGTCGCCCCTTGCACGATACCGAAGAGAAGCTGCCGCTCGATGTCCGATTGCGGATTTGGGATTGCGGATTGTTCAGACTCTGTCGTTCGATATTGGATGTTGGATGTTCGATGTTCGATGTTTTCTTCTCTCCATCTTTTGCATCGTCTCGCCCAACGCGTGGTCATTTCCGCGCTGCGCGCCGCATACTCGTATTCGCAGGGATACGGAGCGCATTCGTCGAGCACCATCGCGATGTCGCTGCCGAGAGTGGCTTGAATTTCCATCGCGACCTCTGGAGTGATAAACGCCGGCGTCCCATCGACGTGATTTTGAAAATCAACGCCGTCCTCGGTGATCTTGCGTAATTTCGCGAGCGAAAAAATCTGGTAACCGCCGCTATCGGTGAGGATCGGTCTGTTCCAATTCATAAAGCGATGCAGTCCGCCAAAATGCCGGATGACATCGATTCCTGGTCTAACGAACAGGTGATAAGTGTTTCCGAGAATAATCTGCGCATCCAACTCGCGCAGCTCGCGCGGGCTGATCGCTTTTACGCTGCCTTGGGTTCCCACTGGAATGAATGCCGGCGTGTCGATTACGCCGTGTTTTGTCGTCAACCGTCCACGTCGCGCCTTCGATTGGGACTCTTGTGCAAGAAGCTCAAACATTTCGGTTAAAAAGTGAGGTTCCTCGACTTCGCTCGGAATGACAATGGAACGAGGAAAATATTCTTGCAGCTCTGGAATTTCCCTCTATATTCAGCGTCTACCGCACAGGCGCGTGAGAGGAAATTGCGTGACCTGAGCGGGTTTTTTGTCGCCCGAATCACGATTTTTGGGCGGCGCTTTGTTTAGAGAAAATGCCCACCATTAATCAGCTGATTCGAAAAGGACGCCGCAAGGTGTTGGTGAAATCGAAGTCACCGGCTCTGGCCGACTGCCCGCAGCGGCGCGGGGTGTGTGTGCAAGTGATGACGCGCACGCCGAAAAAGCCTAATTCTGCCCTGCGCAAAGTGGCGAAAGTGCGCTTGACGAACGGTCAGGAAGTGATTGCCTACATTCCGGGCGAGGGGCACAATTTACAGGAGCACTCAATCGTGCTCGTGCGCGGAGGGCGTGTGAAAGATTTGCCGGGCGTGCGCTACCACATTGTGCGTGGGACGCTCGATTCGCTTGGTGTTGACGGGCGCCGGCGCAGCCGTTCAAAATACGGTGCGAAGCGTCCGAAAGGCGGGGCCGGTGGAGGTGGCGGCGGCGCCAAGGAACCCGCGGCAAAAGAAGGCGCAGCGAAGAAATAATTTTGGATAGGAAAATCGACAATGTCACGGCGGCGGAAAGTTTACAAAAAAGAGGAGCGCGTCGATTCCCGCTACGGGAGTCCGGCGGTTGCGCGTCTTATTTCCACCGTGATGAAGCGAGGCAAGAAATCGCTCGCCGAGCGAATTGTTTACACCGCGATCGATAAATCACGCGAAGGTTCCGATTCGGTCGATCCGCTTGAAGTCTTAAACAAGGCGCTGGAAAACGTCCGGCCGCGTCTGGAAGTAAAATCGCGGCGTGTGGGTGGTGCGACTTATCAAGTGCCGATGGAAGTCGCGCCGGCGCGTCAAGTCTCGCTGGCCATGCGTTGGATCGTGCAATACGCGGATAATCGCCGCGGCGTGCCGATGGCCGAGGCGCTGGCGCATGAGATCAAAGACGCGGCTTCCGGCCAGGGTAACGCGATCAAGAAGCGCGAAGACACACATAAAATGGCGCAAGCAAACCGCGCGTTTGCGCATTTCCGCTGGTAAAGACCATGCCTGCTACGCTCGAACAAAAGCCCGCCACGAAAAATCCGAATTCGCCGGATCGTAAGTTTCCGCTCGAGCGCACGCGGAATATCGGAATTGCTGCGCACATTGACGCCGGCAAGACGACGCTGACCGAACGCGTTCTGTTTTACACCGGCATGATCCACAAAATCGGTGAGGTGCACGAAGGCACCACCGTAACCGACTGGATGGAACAGGAGCGCGAACGCGGCATTACGATCACGTCTGCGGCGACGACCTGCGCATGGACGCAACGGAAAGAAGAAGGCGTCTACAAAATTTTCGAAGGAATCAAGCAGCGCATCAACATTATCGACACGCCAGGTCACGTCGATTTCACCGCGGAAGTCGAGCGTTCGCTCCGAGTGCTCGATGGAGCGATTGCGGTCTTCGACGCCGTGGCAGGCGTGCAGCCGCAATCAGAAACGGTTTGGCGGCAGGCGACGAAATACAATGTCCCGTGCATTGGGTTCATCAACAAGATGGACCGCGTCGGTGCTGACTTTAAGATGTCGATCGACAGCATGCGCCAAAAACTTGGCGCGAACGCTTGGCCGGTTTTGCTTCCGCTCGGCAAAGAAGATCAGTTCAAAGGCCAGATCGACGTTATTAATAAGAAAGCGGTCATTTATTCGGACAGCGATCAGCTTGGTTCGACATATGAACTTGCCGATGTTCCAAAAGAGTATGTCGACCTTGTCGATAAAACCTACGCCGACCTTGTCGAACAAATTTCAAATCTAGATGACGAAGTCGCGGAAGCGGTGCTCGAAGAGAAACCGGTGACCCCGGAACTATTGAAGGCCGGCATTCGACGCCAAACTATCGCGAATAAGTTTGTGCCGGTCGTTGCCGGTTCTGCACTCAAGAATAAAGGCGTGCAGTACCTGGTCGACGCAGTAGTCGACTATCTGCCGAGCCCGCTCGATATTCCGCCAGCGAAAGGTCAGGATCCGGATAGCGGTGAGCCGATGGAAGCGCCGACCGATGACAACGGCAATTTTTGTTCGCTCGCCTTCAAGCTTTGGAGCGATCCGTTTGTCGGCAAGCTTGTCTTCTTTCGTGTTTATTCCGGCACACTTTCGAAAGGCGACACGGTTTACAATCCGCGCACGAACAAACGCGAACGCATTTCGCGGCTAATCCAAATCCAGGCGGATAAACGCGAGGACATTGAGACATGCTACTCGGGCGATATTGCCGCAATCGTCGGCATTAAGAATATCACCACGGGGGACACTCTGTGTGACGAAGATCATCCAATCCTGCTCGAGCCGCCGACGTTTCCTGATCCGGTCATTTCAATGGCCATCGAGCCAAAGACAAAATTGGATCAGGAAAAGATGGGCATCGCGCTGCAACGTCTTGCCGAAGAAGATCCGACCTTCCGCGTTTACACGCACGAAGACACTGGCCAGACGATCATTGCCGGCATGGGCGAATTACATCTGGAAATCATTCGCGACCGGATGTTCCGCGAGTTCAAGGTCGACGCAAACGCGGGCAAACCGCAGATCGCGTATCGCGAGACCATTACCACGGGCGCGCGTGGTGTTGGCAAGTTGATCAAACAATCCGGTGGTCGCGGTCAGTACGGCCACGTCGAAGTAGATGTGCGTCCCGGCTCTCGAAGCAGCGGCTTGGTCGTCGAAAATAAAATCGTCGGCGGCATTATTCCGCGTGAATACATTCCCGCGGTAAAAAAGGGCATCGATGAAGCGGTGCTGAATGGTGTTCTTGGTGGTTACCCGGTGGTCGACGTGGAAGTTGATATTGTTTATGGGAGCTTTCACGAAGTCGATTCGAACGAGCTTGCCTTTAAACTCGCCGCGATCTTTGCCATGAAAGACGGCTTTAAGCAGGGAAAACCGATTCTGCTCGAGCCGATTATGAAAGTCGAAAATATTACCCCGGAAGAATTTCAGGGTGACATTTGTGGAGATCTGAGCCGGCGCCGTGGCAGCATCAGCAGCATCGAGACGCGCGGCAATCTCACAATCATCCACGCGGAAGTTCCGCTTGCCGAGCTCTTCGGATACGCAACCGCGATCCGTTCTCTTTCCAAAGGCCGATCGAGTTACTCGATGGAGCCTTCACACTTTGAGCCGGTCCCGCAAAATCTGGTCGCGGCGATTCTCGACCAAAAGGAAACCAAGTGAGCAACGGCCAGCGCATTCGTATTCGGTTAAAGGCGTTCGACCATCGCATGCTCGATCAATCGGCAGTTGAGATCGTCGACACTGCCAAGCGCACTGGCGCGCGCGTGGCTGGGCCGATTCCGCTGCCGACGTTGATCGAAAAATTCACGGTGAATCGCTCGCCGCACGTCGATAAAAAGTCGATGGACCAATTTGAAATCCGAACGCACAAGCGTTTGCTCGATATCATTGAGCCGACATCCAAGACGGTGGATGAATTGAAGAAGCTGAATTTGCCTGCGGGCGTTGATATTACGATTAAGATTTAAGCGGAGGCGCTTCTGAAAAACTTGCAGACCCACGATCATGAGCATCGGACTTCTCGGACAGAAAATCGGCATGACCAGCGTCTACGACGCCAAAGGTCGGTTGTGTCCCGTGACCGTGATCGCGGCAGGCGATAACGTTTTGCTACGTCGCTTGACGGCGGAAAACGAGGGCTATTGGGCAGTGCAAGTGGGCTTTGGTGCGCAGAAGGAATCGCGCGTGACGAAACAACTCCTAGGTGAATTCAAAAAAGCCGGCGTCGAGCCAAAGAGATTTGTGCGTGAGTTTCGGCTGGATGCTGCTGCGCCCGAAGGCGAGATCAATTTAAGCGTTAGACAATTTCAGGCAGGCGATTATGTCGATGTTATCGGGCGATCGAAAGGCAAAGGCTTTCAGGGTGTGATGAAGAAGCACAACTTTCATGGACAAGGTGCGTCGCACGGTTCGAAAACCCACCGGCGCTGTGGCGCAATTGGCAATCGGTCCACGCCAGGGCGCATTTGGAAAAATATGGGCATGCCCGGTCATCTCGGCGATGAGCGGGTAACCGTGCAAAATCTTCAGGTAATGCAGGTGCGCGAAACCGAAAAAGTGATCTTGATCAGCGGCGCAGTGCCTGGAGCGAATGGAAGTTACGTCTTTGTCCGTCCGGCGATTAAAAAACAAATGGCAGCCAGAAAATGAGCGCGAAAGTTCTAACCAAGGCGGCCGCCAAAGAAGCCAAGATCGACGTGATCGAAGACGGACGCGGTACGCAAGCCGTCCATGACACGGTCGTGGCAATGCGTGCGGCCCGCCGTTCAGGATCGGCTAACACGAAAACGAAGGCCGAAGTGAATCTGTCCGGTGCAAAACCGTGGCGCCAAAAGGGAACCGGTCGCGCCCGGGCCGGTTACAAGTCGTCACCGATCTGGCGTGGCGGTGGCGTTGTTTTCGGGCCAAAGCCGCGCGATTATTCCAAGAAAATTTCCAAGTCGGTGCGGCGTCTCGCTTTTCGAAAAGCGCTCACAGAACGGATCAACGCCGGCGATGTCTTGACCGTCGACAAGTTCGTGGTGCCGGAACTGAAAACGAAGTCATTCCTGGCGTTGCTGAAAAAACAAACGGAGGCGCGGAAAGTTTTACTGATCTCTGACGCATTTGACCAAACGACATTCAAATCCGCGCGCAACGTAAAACCGGTGAAGCTCGCGACCGCTTCTGACGTGAATACAGAGCAATTGCTCGCATTCGAGAAAATTCTTGTGACGCACAAGGCACTCGAAAAATTAGCTGAAAGGACTCGTCCGCCTTCGTCCCGCACTGACGCGGCTGCGGCGGCTTAAATAGAATTATGAACGAGCCCTACGACATCATTCGAACTGCATCGTTGACGGAGAAATCGACGCTGATGAGCGAGAAGCAGAACAAATATGTTTTTCGGGTAAGTCCGCGTGCGAACAAGATTCAGATCAAGAATGCGATCGAACGTTTGTTCCAAAAGAAAGTTGTCGATGTGAATACCTGCAATTATGCCGGCAAGAAAAAGCGGGAACGTCGCGCCGATTATGGGCGCAAAGCGCATTGGAAAAAAGCAATCGTCACTTTGAAGGAAGGCGAGAAGATCGACCTGGTTTAATATGGCACTGAAAAATTATCGCCCACTCACACCAGCGCTGCGCTTCAAGTCGCTGCCGAGCTTCGATGAAATCACGAAGTGGAGGCCGGCAAAGGGCCTTGTTGAGCCGAAGAAAAAAACCGGCGGACGCAATAACAATGGCCGGATGACATCGCGGCACATCGGTGGCGGGCACAAGCAGAAGTATCGCAAGGTCGATTTCAAACGCCGCAAGCGCGGGGTTGCAGCGGAGGTGGTTGGTATCGAGTACGATCCGAACCGCTCCGCACGGATCGCTTTGATCAAATATGCGGACGGCGATCTGAGTTATATTCTTGCGCCGGATGGACTTCGCGTTGGATCGACAGTCGCGGCCGGGGACGATATTGCGCCTGACCTAGGGAATGCGCTTCCGTTACGTTCAATTCCGCTTGGCACTAACATTCACAATATCGAATTAACACCGGGCCGTGGTGGACAGATTGCGCGCAGTGCCGGCCAGCAAGCGACGCTGAACAACCGCGAAGGCGGCTACGCCCTCGTGAAATTGCCCTCCGGCGAAATTCGTCGCATCCACGAGAACGCGTATGCAACGGTAGGCCAGGTTGGCAACGTCGATCATATGAACGTTGCCAGCGGCAAAGCGGGACGGACTCGCTGGCGTGGACGGCGCTCACACGTGCGCGGCATGGCGATGAACCCGATCGATCATCCGATGGGCGGCGGTCAGGGGAAATCGAAGGGTGGCGGTGGTCGGCATCACCCCGTCAGTCCATGGGGACAACTCGCCAAAGGATTTAAAACACGCAGCAAACACAAGCCGAGCGATCGCTTCATCCTCGAACGGCGGCGCAAAAAGTAATTTGATTTTTATGGCTAGATCATTGAAGAAAGGGCCCTTCGTCGAATCATATCTTCTAGAGAAGATCGACAAGATGAACAATTCGGGTGCCAAAAAGCCGATCAAAACTTGGTCGCGACGCTCGATGGTGACACCGGATTTTGTTGGCCACACGTTTTTGGTTCATAACGGAAAGACTTTTCAATCTGTTTTTGTCACTGAGAACATGGTCGGCCATAAGCTCGGTGAATTTTCGCCGACGCGGGTGTTCAAGAAACACGGTTCGCACACGGCGAAGGTGACGAAGTAATGTGAATTTTCGATTTTCGATTTTCGATTTTCGATTGCCCAAAGGGGCAGTGAGTCGGGGATCGATGATCATATTTGTGGGTCTGTTGCCCGTCGGAAGGCTGGTGGCACAGGGAAATAGTTCTTTGCCAGAATCCAAAATTGAGAACGCGGAGCAGGCAGTGACTGCTGAGACTTTGCTCGCGCAGAACGAACAATTGCAAAAACAATTGTCGATGGAGCAGGAATCGGTCAAGACGTTGACGGATAGCCTTGCAGAATCGAACGCAGAGGCGGAGTTGTTTCGCCGCAAGTATTCCGATTTGGAATTGCGGATGGAGGCGCTTGGTCTGGCTTCGGCAAACAAAGATCGTGCAAAGCTGGAACAACGCTTGCTGGCGGCGGTGAGCGATCTTCAACTCGCACACAAGGAACGCGACGAATATCGCGATCAAATGTTGCGACTGAACGAGGCGATGTTGCGCTATTTAAAAACATCGCAGGGCGGCGATGCGCAAGCGCGGATGGACGTAGAAACGCAGCTCCGCAGCACGAACAACCTCGCTACCAGGTCGACTAGTGCGCCGGTGGACTCCCCGCGGCCGAGCTTGATGGATGGGAGCGTCATCAGCGTGAAGGACGAGTGGTCGTTCGTGGTCGGAAACGTTGGCGAAAACCAAGGAGTGAAAATTGGAATGCCGATGCGGGTGATGCGCGGTGACCGGAAGGTGGCGACGCTGCGAGTAGTCGATGTGCGGCAGAAAATTTGCGGCGCCGTGATTCAAGAAATGGATTCGGGGAAAGAAAAAATAAAAGTGGGGGATCGACTCCAGGTGGATGCCCAAACCAGTGTAACTTTAAAATAGAAAGACGACGGCCCACGAGGGTGTGGCCTATAAGCAAATGGAAGTGAGATCGATATATAAGTATGCGCGGATTTCGCCCTACAAGGTGCGGGAAGTCACGCGTGAGATCCAGGGTCTGCCGGTTTCGGCGGCACTCGACCTTCTCGCCTTTACTCCGAAGAAGGCGGCATTTCTGATCGGCAAAACCCTCAAGAGCGCGGTCGCCAATGCGGAGAACAACGCCAATCTTAAGCCGGACGGATTGGTGGTGAAGGAAGCAATCGTGGGCGAAGGCCCCACTTTGAAGCGGATGATGCCGCGGGCCCGCGGAAGTGGCAGCCGCATCTTAAAGCGCACTAGTCATATCCGCATTGTCTTGAGCGATGAGATTCAAATCGAAACGCGAGAAACGAGAAAGGCGAAACGAAAACAAGAAAAGAAAGAGTCGAGGAAGGAAGCAAAAACCGGCGAGACGAACGAAAAATCGACAACGACGGCGAGAACCGGCGGCAAAAGCAAGAGCCGGAAGGAGAAAGCGAAAAAGTAATTTATGGGACAAAAAGTTAATCCGATTGGATTTCGCCTCGGTGTGAATCGCGACTGGCGCTCGCGCTGGTACGCCTCGCCGCAGGAATTGCCGGCATTTTTGCACAGCGACCTTAAGATTCGCAATTATGTGAAGAAGAAGCTGCAATTCGCCGCTGTCTCAAAAATTGTGATCGAGCGTGCCTGGAACAGTATTCGCGTGACGATTTTCACGGCGCGTCCTGGCATCGTAATCGGGCGCAAAGGCGCAGAGATCGAAAAGATGACGGAAGAGATCTCCAAGATGGCACAAGGCAAGCAAATCAAGATCGATATCCAGGAAATCAAATCGCCGGAGCTTGATGCGCAGCTGGTCGCGGAAAATGTTGCCTTACAAATTGAGCGCCGCATTGCCTATCGCCGCGCGATGAAAAAAGCGGTGCAGACGGCGATGGATTTTGGTGCGGAGGGGATCCGTTTACGTTGTTCAGGACGTCTCAATGGAGCGGAAATTTCGCGCTCGGAATGGTATCGCGAAGGCAAAGTGCCTCTGCATACGCTGCGGACAGCTATCGATTACGGATTCGCCGAAGCGAACACGGTCTACGGCAAAATCGGCGTGAAATGTTGGATGTGTAAGAAAGAAGAAGCGCCCGCTCAACCGGCTGCGCTGCCGCCCCCACCGCCACCAATGCCAGTGCCAGAGCAAGTCTAAGAAGGAATCGCTATGCCATTGATGCCGAAACGCGTGAAGTACCGCAAGTCCCAGCGAGGAAGTCGCAAGGGGACAGCTTCGCGCAATCTCAGGATCGATTTTGGCGAGTTCGGTCTGCAGACGCTCGAGCGCGCCTGGATCACGAACACCCAGCTGGAAGCTGCGCGTGTGGCCCTTACTCGCAACATGAAGCGCAAAGGCAAATTGTGGATCCGCATCTTTCCGGATAAATCGGTGACCTCTCGCCCGCCAGAAACGCGCATGGGCAAGGGGAAAGGTCAACCCGAATACTGGGTCGCCACGGTGCGACCCGGAAACATTTTGTTTGAACTGGACGGCGTGGCCGAGTCAGTTGCGCGTGAATCTCTTCGGCTGGCGGCTGACAAATTGCCGGTGCGTACGAAGTTTCTCACGCGACACCACGTCGCCTCTGCTTAAAGAACCAATGAAGATCAAGGAAATTGTTGAAATGAGCATGGACGAGTTGCTGACGAAGAGACGCGACTTGCGCCAGGAGAGCCTGCATCTCCGTTTGCAACAGCAGAGCGGCCAGCTCGAGCAGCCGAGCAGGTTGCGTTTGTTGCGGCGCGATGTTGCCCGCATTGAAACAGTGCTCTCGCAGCGCGAAAAACAGACTGACAAAAAGTAAATTTATGATTGAGCAAGATCAACATTTGTCACCTAAACCGCCGCCGCTGCCCGCGTCCGTTACCCGGGCTTCGCGCAAGACGCGCACCGGTGAAGTGATTTCGAGTAGCATGAATAAGACGATTGTAGTGAGGACAGTCACACGTGTGCCGCATCCGAAGTTCGGGAAAATCGTCAACCAGAAGAAAAAGTTTTACGCGCATGACGAAGAGAACAAGGCGAAAACCGGCGACACAGTGCGTATTATGGAGACGCGTCCACTGAGCAAACTGAAGCGCTGGCGATTGGTGGAAGTTGTCCAAAAATAACTCCGAAATGATTCGCGAATAAATTGTCGATCCTATGGTGCAAATTCGATCCAGACTTGATGTGGCGGATAACAGCGGCGCGCGCATGGCGACGATGATCGGGGTCATCGGCAAGGCGACGCTTTATGCCGGAATCGGCGATGTGATCACAGCGAACGTGAAAGAAGCGAGCGCAACCGGGACGGTAAAAAAGGGTGAAGTCGTGCGGGCGGTTCTCGTTCGCACCAAGCAACCGATCCGGCGCGAAGATGGCTCTCTGCTGCGCTTCGATAACAATGCCATCGTGATTATCGACAAAGATTTGAATCCGCGCGGCACGCGCATTTTCGGGCCAGTAGCGCGTGAATTGCGCGAGCGTAATTTCATGAAAATTGTCTCCCTTGCTCCGGAAGTGTTATGAACCGCGTTAAGTGTCACGTAAAGAAAGGCGACCACGTCGAGGTTATCTCAGGGAATTTTCGAGGTTCCTCAGGGAAAATCCTCGCAGTGCTTCCGCACAAGCAGCGTGTGTTTGTCGAAGGGGTGCGCATTATTAAGAAGCACCTCCGGAAATCGCAGGACAATCCAAGCGGCAAGATCGCGGAACGCGAAGGCCCGATTCACATTTCTAACGTGAAATTGATCGAGCGGGCCGGGAAGCCGGTGAAGGAAAAAAAGAAAAGAGAAACGGCCAAAGCCGAAGCCTGAAATGGAAAACGAATTTTACCGCGATTACAAAGAGCGCGTCATGCCGGCGCTGCAGAAGCAGCATGGCTACAAAAACCTCCACCAGATTCCAAAGGTCGAGAAAGTAGTGATTAACACTTCGGTTGGCTCGCAATCGGACGTGAAGCAGGCCTTGGAGGAGGCCAAGGCGGAGCTTGCCTTAATCACGGGACAGCGCCCGGTGGAAACACTGGCCAAGAAAAGCATTTCAAATTTCAAACTGCGAAAATCGCAGGCCATTGGTGCCAAGGTGACGTTACGTGGCGAGCGCATGTACGAGTTCCTCGAGCGCTTCATCAAAGCAGCGCTCCCGCGCATTCGCGATTTTCGCGGCGTGTCGCCCCGCTGCTTTGACGACCACGGCAACTACACGCTCGGAGTTTCCGATCAATCGATTTTTCCTGAGGTCGAGCTCGATAAAATCAAGCGCAACATCGGATTTGATGTTACTATCGTCACAACGGCAGGGACAGACGAGGAAGCCAAATCGCTTTTGAGCGAAATGGGAATGCCGTTCAGCGACCGGGCAAGGAAGCCCGTCGCGCAAGCGACTGCCTGATTTTCATGAGCACTGTTACTGATCCAATTGCCGATCTTCTGGCCCGTGTCCGCAACGGCACACGTGCGCAAAAGGCCGAGATGTTCGTTCCATACTCGAAGATCAAGGCGGAGATTGTCCGCGTCTTGAAGGATGAGGGGTACATCTCGGACTATTCGATCGACACGACCGCCGCGCATCCGCGTATTAAGATCACGAACAAACTCGCGAACCGTTCGAGTGCGATCGCTGGACTGCGACGGGTGAGCCGGCCAGGATTGCGTCGTTACGTCGGGGCGGACGAGATCCCACGAGTCCTCGGTGGAATGGGGTTGGCGATTCTTTCTACGCCGCGCGGTGTTTTGTCGGGCCGCGAAGCCAGGAAACAGAAAGTCGGTGGCGAATTACTCGCTTACGTTTGGTAGGTCGTTTATGTCACGAATCGGAAATACGGCGGTCGAGATCCCAGAGAAAGTCAAAGTCAGCATCGACAGTGACGGGGCGGTCTCCGTGGAGGGACCGAAGGGGAAGCTGAATTGGAAGCTGCCGCGCGACATCAAAGCAAGCGTGAAGGACAATCGCGTCTCGGTCGTGCGCGAAGCAGAGACGCGCGGCGTGAAAGCGTTACATGGACTTTCCCGCAGCCTCGTGTACAACATGGTGCAGGGCGTCAGCGAAGGCTTCAGCAAGCAACTCGAGATCGAAGGAGTCGGTTTTAAGGCTGCAGTGCAGGGATCGACACTCAATTTGAGCCTCGGTTTTTCCCACCCGATTCCATTTTCGATTCCGAAGGAAATCAAAGTTACCGTTGCGGATAATACCAAGATAACGATCCAGGGCATCGACAAAAAATTAGTTGGCCAGGTGGCGGCGGATATCCGCCGTTTTTATCCGCCGGAGCCGTACAAGGGCAAAGGGGTTCGTTACGCGGGCGAGCAGATTCGTCGCAAGGAAGGCAAGACTGTTCAGTAATTATGGTGACGACTCGTAAGCTCGCGCGTCAGCGCGTCCATCAGCGGATCAGAAAAAGAGTTGCCGGCACAGCGGAGCGGCCTCGACTGGCTGTTCATTTTTCCGGCAAGCATGTTTACGCGCAAGTTGTCGATGATGACGCTGGCTCGACCCTGGCTGCGGCATCGACGGCCGAGCGCTCCTTATTCGCGAAAAACAAGTCCGCGGCCAACCGCGCGGCCGCGGAACAGATCGGCAAAGCAATTGCGGAACGTTTGCTCGCGAAGAAACTCGATCGAGTCGTTTTTGATCGTGGCGGATTTCTTTATCACGGAAAGGTGAAAGCTTTGGCGGATGCGGCGCGCGCAGGCGGCTTAAAGTTTTAATTTATGGCACAAATGACCTCAGGCAGGCGGCCAGACTCGCGCAACCCCGACAGGACTCCCGCGGCAAGGGGCGATACGACCGAGAAAGTCGTTTTCATCAACCGCTGCGCGAAGGTGGTAAAGGGCGGGCGGCGTTTTAGTTTTAGCGCATTGATTGTGGCCGGAGACCACGATGGAAAGGTTGGATGCGGATTTGGCAAGGCCAATGAAGTTTCGGAAGCTATTCGGAAAGCCTCCGAGGCGGCGCGCAAATCGATGGAGAAAGTTTCATTGCACGAAAATACGATCCCACACGAGACAATCGGCGAGTACGGCGGCGGTCGTGTCTTGTTGCGGCCTGCTTCGCCGGGTACGGGCGTGATTGCTGGCGGTGGAGTGCGCGCGGTGGTTGAAGCAGCTGGAATTCGCGATGTGCTCGCGAAATCGCTTGGCTCAAGCAATCACGCAAATGTAGTCAAAGCCACGATTGAAGCGCTTCGGGCACTGCGCCGGCGTGATGAAATCTTGAAAGTCCGCGGAATTCGGTCGAGCGACGGAAAGGGCGAACAATCATGATGCGTCTTCATAATTTGCGTCCGCGCCCCGGTTCACGACATCGCGTCAAACGGCTTGGTTGTGGTGAAAGTTCCGGGCACGGAAAGACCAGCGGCAAGGGTCATAAAGGACAGAAAGCGCGTTCTGGCGGTAGCATCCGGCTCGGATTCGAGGGCGGGCAAATGCCGCTGATCCGGCGGTTGCCAAAACGTGGATTTAACAACGCCGCCTTTCACAAGCACTATGCGATCGTGAACCTTGAAGATCTCAATGAGTTTAAGGCTGGAACAGTTGTGAACGAAAAGCTGCTGCGGGAATCGAGTCTGGTCCGCGGCCATTTTGTGGGGATAAAAATCCTTGGCGACGGCGAATTGAAGCAGGGCCTGAAGGTGGAAGCCGACAAAGTCAGTGCGGGCGCTCGCGAAAAAATCGAGAAGGCTGGCGGAACGATCACTTTACGCAGTAGGCCAGTGCGAGATGAAACGGCCCCGCGTGAGGACGGCGATCTAGCTGCGCAGGAAACGCCGCACGAACCGAGCGCGAAAAAGGGATCTACAAGCAAAACGCGGGCTAAATCAAAATCGCGGCCGAAAAAGAAAACGTCACGGGAGAGCTAGCGCTCGGCGTGCGATGTTCGAAATTTAGCGGATGGTTTCGGCGTTCCTAAATTCGGTCAAGATACCGGAGTTGCGCCGGCGTATTTTGTTTACGCTGGCGGTCATCGTGATTGTGCGTTTAGGCGCAGCGATCACGACTCCAGGAGTCAACCAAGCTGTATTGCAGGAATGGTTCCGCACGTCCTTGAGCGAGCGAACCGGTGGCGGTGTTGCGGCGCTCTTCAATTTGTTCAGCGGCGGCGCGCTGGAAAATTGCGCGGTCTTTTCCCTGGGCATTATGCCTTACATCAGCG